>Ga0115842_100095_pt1 | contig 28193 bp, 17 predicted proteins | sample InSIn2SAF170_2_FD_83856 | JGI IMG/M metagenome (GOLD analysis project Ga0115842, IMG submission 83856)
ATATAATTAAAAATTAAAATAAATAGAAAAAAAAATCAGATTTTTTTTAAAAAGAAAATAAAAAATTAAAAAAAAAAAAAAAAAAATTAAAAAAAAAAAAAAAAATTTAAAAAAAAAAAAAAAAAAAGAAATGAGAATTTTAAAAAGCCATCCCCTATTAAAAATGGTGAATTCATACGTAATAGATTCACCACAACCTTCAAACATTAGTTATCTATGAAATTTTGGTTCATTATTAGCGTTATGTTTAATTATACAAATAATAACTGGAGTAACATTAGGTATGCATTATACACCTAATGTATTGGAAGCCTTCGATTCTGTAGAACATATAATGAGAGACGTAAATAATGGTTGATTAATACGTTATTTACACTCTAATACCGCTTCAGCTTTTTTCTTTTTAGTTTATTTACATATAGGTAGAGGTCTATACTATGGGTCATATAAAGCACCAAGAACCTTAACCTGAACAATAGGAACAATATTATTAGTATTAATGATGGCTACCGCATTTTTAGGATATGTTCTTCCTTATGGACAAATGAGCTTGTGAGGAGCAACAGTTATAACTAATTTAATGAGTGCTATCCCTTGAGTAGGACAAGATATAGTAGAGTTCATTTGAGGAGGATTTAGTGTTAACAATGCAACATTAAATAGATTTTTTGCTTTACACTTTGTATTACCTTTTGTATTAGCTGCATTAGCTTTAATGCACTTAATAGCTTTACATGATTCAAGTGGTTCAGGAAACCCCTTAGGAGTATCCGGAAATTATGACAGATTACCATTCTCACCTTATTTTAGCCTCTTGCATTATTAAAGATAATAAATCCCGTGCAATTTCCATTACACGAACCATATTTCGACTTAACACCAATTGAGATCACACATACGAAAATTACAAACCGAGTCTTTATACTACTAGTTAGTATAGTATACCTCCATTTGCAACCAAACTTATTGCGCATACCCCTTTCAGCGCCTGACGAGTAGTTAGTACCCATCTGAGATAAAATTCACCGTGACGTAATGATTCACGATTACTAGTAATTCCATATTCATGTAGTCGAGTTTCAGACTACAATTCACGAATAGTTATGTCCAAATTTGAGGATTAGCTCCATTTCACAATATCGCTTCCTTTTGTTGAGGCATATGTGGCACGTCTATAGCCCACGCTCATTAAGGCCATGATGACTTGTCTTGATCCCGTTTATCTTATCCAATATAGCGGTGAACTGTTTTATGTAGACAAAAAAAAGTTTTTTTTTGTCTTATAGAAACAAGGGTTTTCGTTAATTAATGGAACTAACCAAAATCTCACGACATTAACTGAAGACAGCCGTGCAGCGCTTGTAAAAATATTCAAGAGGTGGTAAGGTTATTCGCGGATCATCGAATTAAATAACATACTTCACTACTGGTTTCAGAAACGGTCTAATGATTTCAATTTCGGCGTTGCCGCTTTACTCATGAGGTGGAATGCTTACACTTTCATTTATAGACTAGTATCTAGTCTATGGCACTCATAATTTTCTCCATGGACTACTAGGGTATCTAATCCTTCTCGCTCCCCATGGCTTCGTCCCTCAACGTCAGTTTCTACATAGAATATTGCCTTCGCCGCCATCCGTCTTACCTGTATCATCGCATATTATTGCTACTCAGATAATTCGACTATTCACACATAAAACTCTAGAAAATTAGTCCCTACTATGGCTTGATTTTCCGTCTAGGTACCCTTTAAACCGGTTAAAGATGAATAACACTTGTCTTCTACGTATTACCGCGACTGCTGGCACGTAATTTGGTCAAGACTTATAGATAAAATATAGTCACTATCAGTATTTTATCTAGAACTTTATACGACTTATTCGTTGTTCGTTCCCCCAAATTGCTGGTTCAGTCCTTAGACCATTGACCAATATTCCCCACTGCTGTACATTACGCATTGGGTTTTTTTCAGACCCAATGTGGTCGATCGACCTCTCAGTCACGACTACCGGAACCCGAGCTAGATTTAACTATTACTCTTCCAGAATAAACTAACATCTCAAAGCGAAACTTTCTATTTCTTTATTTTTTTATAAGGGATCTTTTCTTCCTTACTTCAAGGCAGCTAGATTATTTTTACTCACCTGTACACCACTACTAACTATATTATATAAATAAATTATATTATTAAATTAGTCGTTCGATTAGCATGTGTCAAGCATTTGGACAGCGTTCACTCAGAGCCATCATCAAACTCATTATTCGTAATTTCGTAATAATATTTCGTATTACTGATTAAACTATCTTATTTACTTTTATTTACTAACTTATTTTTTTAGATCATATATATTATATTTGCTATAATATATTTATATCTATAATTAAGAAATTAAATTAATCTATCTTTACCGCTAAATCTATTAAACTATTTTCCAATAAAGTTATAAAAGGAACAATAATTAAAAAATGAGCAAAATATAAAGCAGTGGATATTTGCCCAAATTCAATGAAAGGTGATTCAACGTGTTTTGCTCCTAATTGCATTAATATTAAAAAATTAGCTACAAATACAAAAAACGCTATTTTACTTAAAGGTCTGAATTGTATTCCTCTTAGATTTGATAAATCTGTGAAAGGCATTATTAGTAAGGCTAAAATAGCGGAAAACATTGCTATAACACCTAACAGCTTGTTGGGTATAGATCTTAATATTGCATAAAAGGGTAAAAGATATCATTCGGGTACTATTGCAGGCGGTGTTTGCATAGGATTAGCCATTACATAATTTTCACTATCACCTAACATATTGGGCATAAAAAATACAAAAATAGATAAAACTATTATAAATATAAATATTGTTATTAAATCTTTAAAGATAAAATAAGGTGAGAATGGTAATCTGTCATAATTTCCGGATACTCCTAAGGGGTTTCCTGAACCACTTGAATCATGTAAAGCTATTAAGTGCATTAAAGCTAATGCAGCTAATACAAAAGGTAATACAAAGTGTAAAGCAAAAAATCTATTTAATGTTGCATTGTTAACACTAAATCCTCCTCAAATGAACTCTACTATATCTTGTCCTACTCAAGGGATAGCACTCATTAAATTAGTTATAACTGTTGCTCCTCACAAGCTCATTTGTCCATAAGGAAGAACATATCCTAAAAATGCGGTAGCCATCATTAATACTAATAATATTGTTCCTATTGTTCAGGTTAAGGTTCTTGGTGCTTTATATGACCCATAGTATAGACCTCTACCTATATGTAAATAAACTAAAAAGAAAAAAGCTGAAGCGGTATTAGAGTGTAAATAACGTATTAATCAACCATTATTTACGTCTCTCATTATATGTTCTACAGAATCGAAGGCTTCCAATACATTAGGTGTATAATGCATACCTAATGTTACTCCAGTTATTATTTGTATAATTAAACATAACGCTAATAATGAACCAAAATTTCATAGATAACTAATGTTTGAAGGTTGTGGTGAATCTATTACGTATGAATTCACCATTTTTAATAGGGGATGGCTTTTTAAAATTCTCATTTCTTTTTTTTTTTTTTTTTTTAAATTTTTTTTTTTTTTTTTAATTTTTTTTTTTTTTTTTTTAATTTTTTATTTTCTTTTTAAAAAAAATCTGATTTTTTTTTCTATTTATTTTAATTTTTAATTATATAACACCTATATATGTAACGACAAATATAAGTATAAATAATATACGTCGGGGCACTCAGATTTGAACTGAGAAACTTCTCGACCCAAACAAGACGCCTAACCACCCGGCACTACCCCGTTATTACAGAGAATATCCGATTCGAACGGATGTGATTATGTAAACCAAATAAGTTTCAAGCTTATCACCTTAAACCACTCAGTCAATTCTCTTAAACCCCTGATTCTTCCAAGACTTGAACTTGAATAACATCCTTATCAAGAACGCACTTTACCGATTAAGTTAAAGAACCTAAATATTTCACAAGAGCACTCAGACTTGAACTGAGAACTTGAAGTTTGAAGCTTCTCATTTTACCCTTTAACTATACTCTTTAACTCCACGGAAAAGAGGCGACTCGAACGCCCAGGTGTGAAACACAATATTTAGCAAATACCTCGCCTTACCAATGGCAACTTTCCCTTTATATACGAGTTAGGCCGGCTTCGATCCGGCATAATTTTCCTCGACAAGGAAAGATTTTACCAATTAAACTACTAACTCTGTGGCCAGTCGAAATCGAATCGACACACTTCGTTTGGAAGACGAACAGTCTACCATTAACTTATGGCCACTTTTCAATATAAATAATATTATATTATTTATTAAGTTAAAATTTACACGATTTATTTAATTTTTGGTTATATTTAAGCGGCTTCTTGTTAAATAGCATCTCCCTAAATAAAGCAAAATATATAATATAGTTCGTTTTTTTACTATTGTAAAATTTTTATTTTCTGCTAAAATAAAAAATTATTTTTTTGTTATAATAATATAAACATATATTTAATTTGCTATTGACTTTCCTAAGTAATAAATACTTCATGCTATATACGTAACACAAATTTTATTTTTAATATATTAATGTAATTCTAAACCGTCTTTTATATAAGAAGAAGATAATACCACAAAAACTTGTGCTTGTATAAATGCTATACCTATTTCTAATCCAGAAAAAGCTATTATAAATAACAAAGGTATTAAACCTAAGAAAAAATAAATTAATCCTTTGCTTATAATATTATAAGTAAATCCGGATAAAATATTTAATAACATATGACCACTTAAAATATTTGCGGCTAATCTTAAACCTAATGATACATTTCTAGATAAATAAGATATGAATTCTATTAAAACTAATAAAGGTAATAAACCTAAAGGACAACCGGATGGTACTAATAAAGAAAAAAATTTAAAAGAATGTATTTGAAATCCTAAAATTGTTGCTCCTATAACTATTGTAAAACTAAGTGAGAAGGTTAATATAAAATGAGATGTAGGTGCAAAACTATAAGGAACCATACCTACTAAATTATTTATTAAAATGTAAATAAATAACGCACTTATTAATGGAAAAAACATTTGTCCTTTATTTGCATTTATTTGGTTTGTTACTATACTGTAGACCGTTGCGTATATAGATTCCATTGATAAAGATCAATGGTTTGGAGTAGTTATTTCGTAATTTGTTGCTAAACTATATAACATAAATATAATAAAACTTGTTATTATTAAATATAATCCTATGTTTGTTAAAGAAATTTGTAGATTTCCTAATAAATCCGCTTTCAAACTAAAAAGGTTTCTTATCGTAAATTGGTCTAAAGGACTGCTAGTTCAAATTGGTAGTGTACTCATTTTTTTTTTTAGGTTATCATTTTTTTTTTTACTAATCTATATCAAAAAAAAGAAATTTTATGAAAAACCAAACCATACTTTTCAGTATAGATTAGTACGTAGAGCTTTCCCCATTTAAACTAGCTCAATACATGTTATGACCAATCTGTGTTTCTAGGTTGAGCCTTTATTTATTTCAATAAAACTTTCTTCTTTTTTTTTTTTTAATATTTAAACTAAAAAAAATATTAAATAGTTATTTAATATATATTGTTTGTTTTCAAGTTTTTAGTTGTAAATTACTCATCTGTCTACTCTCTATTTTTAAAGCATTTTTACCTAATTCAAAAACAAAGCCTAAGGTTAATACTAGGAAAAAAATTAACATTACTATTAAACCATAAATTCCATTAGTATAAGCACTTACTACATAAGGATACACTAATAAAATCTCTAAATCAAATAGTAAAAATAAAAGAGCAAAAATGAAAAATGATATACTAAACTGAGTTCTATTTTGTCCTAAAAAAGAATGAAATCCGCATTCGAAGGCACTGTTTTTTTCTTGATAAGGATTGTGTGGAGATAATAATATATTTATTCCTAACAATATAAAAGATAAAAGAGGTATAAAAATAAAAAAAAAAGTTAAACTTGTCATATTTTAATTGTTATATATATTTAAGTGACTTGTTGGTTAATGTTTATATAAGTAAAATTATTTTATTGTTATAGGCTACAATGAATAAAATTAATATTATTTCAAAAAAATTTTTATTAAAATAATTACCTTTTTTTTTTTACTTTGTAAAGGTATACTTACAAAGGCATGTAATTTTACTATTGAAAATTAAACCTTTCTTATATTTTCAATAAGTGTATCAGTTATTCGTAAATTACCTCTAAGAAAATCACCATATTTACTAGGTTCATGCTGTCTCAAATATTCCATAAAGAATGCCTCACCGCGGGGGGACAATAATTCGAAAGGAACATAAGGATGATGTTCGGGACCAGAGGGACCCGTAAAAAAATATTTTTCAAATGTTTGAGCTAAAACTGAACGGTATAGCTGATTATCCGAAGTATACACCGGATAATCAATTCTGTTCCTTGCTCCAGGTGTGACGGCATCCTGAAGCAATCTTAAAGTATTAGAGTTAAGCTGCCTATCAGTAGCATATCCTATAACGTTATTATAATAGAATCTCGGCGCTTGATTAAAATTCATATGAAAATCCATATGAAAAATACTTGTATCTATAAGAGGTGTATAACCAAAATAAGCCATACCTAAGGTTACTATTAATAAAATAATAGCAAATTTGGATCTTGATTTATTCTTTATAAAGCTAAAAATTACACAAACTAAAAAAAAAGGTGATAAACTAAAAACCAAATGCATAAAAGAAATATCTAAATCAAAAATATATACAATTATCGTTTTTGATAAAATGAAAACAATCCAAATTAAAATTATATTAATAAAAGCACGTCTAATCACAGCTTTAAAAATATTGATATATGTAGAGACTTGTAAACAAATATGTATATATATGCTTAATATTATTTGCTTAATCCTAGTTTTTTTTTTCAAAAGGGTTTTATAACATTTTATTAAGGAAGGGAAGAATACTTTTTTATTTTTTTTTTTGTATTCTTCCCTTAAAGCCCCAAAAAATTGAAAGGATTTATAGTTAGTGATAAAACTATACAAGGTGTGATTATTATAAATGCTATAATAATTGGTAATAATACGGTTCAACAATACGACATAAGTTGATCAAACCGTATTCTAGGAAAAGAAGCTCTTACTCATATGAATACAAATATCATTAAACAAGTTTTAAAACCTAAATTAAGACTAGTAATTAATCCCTCTAAAGATATATTAAAAATATTAATCTCCATATCATAATTTGTTACAATCCCGTTTATAAAATCCAATGAAATTATATTTAAATAACCACCTAAAAATAAACTAGAAGTTAAAATACAGATTAACACTATACTAGCATATTCCGCTAAAAAGAAAAATACAAATATAGCGGCAGAATGTTCTGTCATGAACCCGGATACTAATTCTGACTCTGCTTCTGCTAGATCAAAAGGTGCTCTATTTGTTTCTGCTATCGCCCCTATAAAAAATATTATAAAAACCGGAAGTAATGGAAATAAAAAATAAATTTCTCTTTGTGCTTCTACATTACCGGTTAGATTTAGATTACCCGATAACAAAAGTACTAATAAAATAGCGGAACTTAAAATTAGTTCATAACTTATTAATTGAGCAGTACTTCTCAATGATCCAAGAAAAGCATATTTTGAATTAGCGGATCAACCGGCTAATAAAATACCATAGGTTGAAAGAGATGATACCGCTAGCATATATAATATACCTAAAGGTAAATCACCTATAGTTAAACCAGGTCCGTAAGGTATTACTGCATAACCTAATAGTGAAAAAATTAAGGTTATTAAAGGACCTAAAAAGAATAAAATTAAATTAGCTTGAGTTGGTGATACACATTCTTTCAACAGTAGTTTTAAGGCATCTGCAAAGGCTTGTAGTAGACCATAATATCCCACTATATTTGGCCCTAATCTTCTTTGCATACTAGCCATAGTTTTTCTTTCCGCCACGGTTGTAAAAGCTACAATCATTAAAGCAGGAACTACTACCAAAATTACTTCAATAATTGATATTAAACTTTGCATTTTCACATAAAAAATAAAAATATTTAAATATTAATAAAAATTTTTTTCTATTAATTTAATTAATATAAAAAGATAACTTTGTTATACTTTAATTTTATTTATATAACGTCATTCTTGGTTTATTTTACCAAATTTAGCCAAAAAAAAAGAATAAATTAAATTATAAGCTATTAATATGTAAACGTGTTTTAAACAAACGCACAAATCTAGGTAATAAATACTTAGAAAAGATATATATTATTACAGTCAATAAGACAAAATTAAATAATACTTGATTTACGAAAAAAAAAGGAATAAGCTGTGGCATATTTTTATATAATATTTTTATAAAAATCATTTTCTTTATATGATTAAAAAAGAGTTTACTTAAACTTTATAAACGAATAAAATTTTATCTAATGATAATATATATAGTATTATTGTGTACAATAGTGATGTAAGTAAGAGTTTAATTATTTTTTTTTTAATTAGGTTAATTTTAAGGTTATATTTAAGATCCTCAATAATAGATAGATACGTATAAAAATAATCATACTACGTCAACAAAATGTCAATATAAGATTGCAGACTCAAGCCCTAAATGATGATTTTCAGTAAGATGATATGCTAACAAACGTCATAGTCCTACCCCTAAAAAAGCGGTACCGATTATTACATGTAAACCATGAAATCCTGTCCCAAAATAAAAACAAGATGAATATGTTCCATCTGAAATAGTAAATGAAGAAACAGTATATTCCACAAATTGAAACCCGGTAAAAATAATTGCTAAAATAATAGTATATAATAGACCATAAAGTGCCCCGCTTCGGTTGTTTTGTATTAGAGAATGATGACAGTATGTTACCGTAACACCAGAAGATAATAATATTACAGTGTTTAACAAAGGTAATTCAAAAGGATTAATAGATTCTATTCCTAAAGGGGGTCATTTAGCTCCTAATTCTACGGTAGGTGATAAGGCACTGTGGAAAAATGATCAGAATATGGCTAAAAAAAATAATGCTTCAGATGCTATAAATAAGGCAACTCCCATATTGATTCCTCTTTGTACCGCTAAAGTATGATTTCCTAAATATGTTGCTTCGTTTACTACATCCCTAAATCATAAACCCATTGAATAGATTAGACTTATTAAAGCTCCCAATAAGATAGTTAATGCTTGGGAAAAACTATGAAAAGTTAAAACCGCACTTAAAGTAAGGGCGAATAAGGAGGTACTTGTGTAGAAAGGTCAAGGGCTAGGGGATACTAAATGAAAAGGGTGAGCTTGAAAATTACTTCTTGATAAGTTTGTCATTTTTTTTAATAATTATTTTTTCATTTAAACTTAAGGCTTATTTATTAGGATTATTTTTATCCATATTACTTTGGATATTATATTTTTTATTTAAACAACGGTATTAAAATAACGCTATTAAAATACCGGTTTTAAATATTATTTGCGGAATGATTTATTAAAGAAAGAAGATCACACAGATTTAATATTTCATTAGGAGTTAAAATAAAAAATACTATAGCTAAATTTAAAATACCTAATGTAACAGAGAAAATATTTGATAGAGAAATTTCTACATAAATATAAGATTTTTTGTATTCTGGATTTTCAAAATAAATTGTTTTTATAACGCTTAAATAATAAACCGCACCTATAACACTAGTTAAAACGGCAACTAAAACCAATAAAATTTTTCCATTATCTAGCGCGCTAGTTAAAACCATTAATTTACCAAAGAAACCTACTAATGGAGGTAACCCTATAAATGAAAACATAGTTATAACTAGACCTAAAGCTAATGCAGGGTTAATAGTAAAATATCCTTTTAATTGATTTATTAATTGTATAGGACTGTTATTTTTTTCGGATAAATTGTTGAATTCTACTGTATTTGTATAATATAAATATAAATTAAAGCCCATAGCTATTATTAACATAAAACCATTTAAATTTGTTAATATATATTGTATAATATAAAATAAGTATGCTTGATATGATTCTAAGGTATGAACTATTAAAGCAAGTAAAATAAAACCTATATGGCTTATAGTACTGTAAGCCAATAATCTTTTAATTCTAACTTGAGTTAAACCTAATATAGTTCCTATTACTAATGAAAAAAAACAACTCAGGGATAAACTAGTAGTTCAAGAATAAAACTGGGTAGTTGAGTATAGTAAAGAACTAGTATAATGTACTAATTCTAAAAACAAAATTAAGATAGCCATTTTACCTAAAATGGATATAAATGTTGTAACTATCGTTGGTACACCATCATAAACATCCGGGGATCATCAATGGAACGGTGCAGCCGCTATTTTAAATAGTAAACCTACGGATATCAATAATAAACTATAGAAGAAATAGGTATGATTATATCAGGTTGAATAATAGGCGTATTTTTCAGAATCAGATATTATAGAATAAATTCCGTCTAAATTAGTTAAACCAGAATTTGCGTATATTAGAGCAATACCTAATAATATAAAACAGGAAGAAAGTCCTCCTAATAAGAAATAAGTTAAAGCAGAACCGGTTGAAGATTCAGAGTTTCTATGTAAAGAAGATATTATATATAAACTAAAACTTTGTAATTCTATACACAAATAAATAGAAGCTAAATCTGCACTAGCTAATAATAAAGTTGCTCCGCTTATTACAAATAAAATAATTAAAGCATACTCTATTATAGTAAATTGTTCAGATACTTTATTAATTATGCTCACATATTGTTTTACATTACTAGATAATATATTTAACATGGATACAGAATCTCCTATATATTTTTTTCTAGGATAAAACGCGGTCATAAGTAAAATTAAAAAACTAACGATCAAAATAAATATTTGAAAAGTTTGAACTATAGGTGTTATATTAAATAATCCTCCATATAAACCTATACCTTTTTCTAAATAAGTTATATGGAAACTAGTTAATGCAGATAAAAAACTGTAAAAGATTATAATTAAGCCAACCCGGCTATATAAAATAGATGTATCGGGTCTAATACTTAATCCATTTGAAAATAATAAAAGTGAAAGAAATAATAAAATCATTTTTTTTTTTTAAGTTTTACTATAGAAAATTATTTACTAAATTTTTTTAATTATATACGAGATAAGTTATTACTTATATTAACCAATGTGCTTTAAACCAATAATATAACCATTAAACCTTTCTAAAATAAAATTTAAGCTAACATTTTTGCCTAAAATAGGCTAACTATCCTAGATTAATATATATCTAATTTATTTTATGCTAAGATTATATTATAATAAAATATAATTGCTAATAAATTTGAAATGAACTAAACTAAATTATTAAGAGAAAATAAATGGATTATTTAGATTAACCACCTATTTGATCGTATAATCAATATAAAAATTTACCTAAATTAACCGATTGGATAGCAATTGGCATTGAACTGTGTAAAATTCCACAGATTTCTGAACATTGACCAAAATATGTTCCTTCTCTGTTTAAATATACAGAGGATTGATTCAATCTACCAGGATACGCATCACATTTTATTCCTAGAGAAGGACATGCATATGAATGTATAACATCTGCACCTCCTACTATAAATCTAGTATGTGTTAATTCTGGTATGATTACTCTATTATCTACTTCTAATATTCTAAGTTTTCCTATTTCAAGATCACTTTCTGGCACTATATAAGAGTCAAATTCCACAAATTCTTCATCATTATTAGTAAAATCTGGATATTGGTAACTTCAGTATCATTGGTGACCCTCCGCGTAGATTACTAAGGAAGGGTCTATTACTTCATCCATAAGATATAATAATTTAAATGAAGGAAAGGCTATTAAGACTAATATTAGAGCAGGTGTAATAGTTCAAATTAATTCCACTAATGTTCCGTGATTTATATATTTATTAGATATTTGGGCTTTTCTATAATTTAAGATTATAGAAAGCATTATTCAACTTACAGCAAATAATATTATAGCTAAATAAAACATAATATTATTATGTAACTCTTCTAAACCTTCCATTTGTGGTGTGGCATTATCTTGGAAAAACAACCCTCAAGGTTCCGGACTATCATTAAATGTAAAATTGGCAAAGTTTAAATTGTTAAGCATAGATTGAAACATATTTATTATTTTTTATAAATTTTTATTTATACTCTAATTTTATTTACAATATACTTTGTAAAGGTAGACTTACAAAAGCACGATTTAACAACCATAAACCGCTGCAGAAATATCCAACAATGTTTGTGGAAACATATCATGTTGGATTGCAGAAAGCTCGGCATCGCCGAAGATATGTGAAAATCCTTCTTTGTAGGATTTTCAACTCATATTAACCGGTTTTTGGCTAGTAATTGCCAAACGTTCTACTACTGACGTATCTTCGTTAATGAAAACCGATTGGAGGCCATTTACATGGCCAGTTGATTGGTCAATATTAGCTTGCACTTCTACCACTTTATTGTTACCCTTAAAGTGGCCTAGTCTTACTCCTTGATTATACAGAGACAACTGTGCAAAATCACTCTTGAAATGATGACAAAACTTGTTAGGACCACAAATATGATTTGGTTTAGAATGTGTTTCAAAGGTTGTTATTAATTGACTAGCATAAAATCAAGCCATAGGGTTGACTTTAAAAATACTTTGTAAAGGTAGACTAACAAAAGCATGAGGTTTTGGTGGACTAGTTAGTGTTCACTCTATTGAACTAAATGTTCGGTTAAAATAAGTTTGGAATAAATCACTGAAGAATTGTGGTCTTAGCCAAGGGTATCTCTCAGTCGCCTTTCCTTCTACTAATTGTCTATACACTATGTGTAAAAATAATATAGTCGCTACCACACTTATTATTGAACCGAAACTACTTACAAAATTTCAACCTGCGAATGCATCTGGGTAATCGCTTATTCTTCTAGGCATTCCTTGTAAACCTAAAAAATGTTGAGGGAAGAAAGTTAGATTTACTCCTATAAACAGGATATAGAAGTGTACTTTACCCAACAATAGATCGTAAGATAATCCGGTTATTTTTGGTATTCAATAGTATCATGCACTAAATAATGCAAACACTGCACCCAGACTTAAAACGTAATGAAAATGAGCTACCACATAATATGTATCGTGGAATGCTATATCAAGCGAAGCGTTTGCTAAAACAACCCCACTTAACCCTCCTATAGTGAACATTACAACGAATCCTAAAGCAAATAACATTGAAGGTGTTAATTGTAATGATCCACCATATATAGTAGCTAATCAACTGAATATTTTAATTCCGGTAGGCACGGCTATTATTAAGGTAGCGGCGGTGAAATATGCTCTTGTATCTACATCTAACCCAACAGTGTACATGTGGTGTGATCAAACTACAAAACCTAAAACTCCAATAGACATCATAGCATACACCATACCAAGATATCCGAATACGTTTTTATTAGAGCTTGCACTAATTGTAGTACTTATTATACCAAATCCAGGTATAATTAATATATAGACTTCCGGGTGACCAAAAAATCAGAAAAGATGTTGGTATAATATAGGATCACCTCCTCCAGCTACTTCAAAGAATGAAGTATTAAAATTACGATCAGTTAAAACCATTGTAATTGCACCCGCAAGAACTGGTAAAGATAATAACAATAACACGGCGGTAATTACTACCGCTCATCCAAACAATGCTAATTTATGTAGTCTTATACCTGGACTTCTCATGTTTAATATCGTAGTAATGAAATTCATAGCTCCTAATAAACTACTTACTCCTGACAGGTGTAAAGCAAATATGGCTAAATCTACACTTGGACCACTATGACTTTGTAGGCCAGATAAAGGGGGATAAAGAGTTCACCCGGTTCCGGCTCCATTTTCTATCATTCCAGCAAATATGAATAGTAAAAAACTAGGGATTAATAATCAGAAACTTATATTATTTAGTCTAGGGAATGCCATATCGGGACCTCCAACTAATAAAGGTAATAAAAAATTACCAAATCCTCCTATTAAGGCGGGCATGACCATAAAGAATATCATCACTATTGCATGGGCAGTTATTATACTATTATATAATTGATTATCGGCTATATATTGAACTCCTGGTCCGGATAATTCTAATCTTATTAATACAGAAAAAGAGGTTCCGGCTAATCCTGCAAACAACGCAAATATTAAATACAAGGTTCCTATATCTTTTGCATTACTTGATAAAAATCATCTCTCTTTTCATTCCGTTATCTCAGATCAATTAAAGCTTGAGTTATATTTCGTAGAATCGTCACCAACTATCGTCGACATACTTTGTATTTGTTTGGAAAATTTAAACATTTATTAGTTTCTAAATTAGTATAACCAGACGAAGTTATATATTTTTTTTTTTTTTTTTTTTTTAAAAAAAAAAAAGATTTTTGATTTTTTAAAATTTTTTTAAAATATATATATTGTTAGGGGGTTTCTATTTTTGCTAATTATGAAATTTTACATATGTTTAGCGGTTTTGTATTTTAGTTAATGCGGACTAAGGATTTGAACCTCAATTATCTGGTCATGAGTCAGATGTGTTACCATTACACCAACCCGCTTTTCAAATAAATTAGATGAGAAATAGGTGATTCGAGCACCTGACCCTTCGCGTGTAAAGCGACTGCTCTACCACTGAGCTAATTTCCCTATGACCCAGGAGAGATTTGAACTCTCGTTGTAACAGTGAAAGTGTTATGTCTTAACCTGACTTGACGACTGGGTCTTGTATTTTTAAGGAGAAAAAACTAAACCATATTTTTTTGGTCTATTTTTTGTTTTACCGTTATAACAATTGAACCAACCATAGCTAATAAAAGTATTATTGAAGTTATCATTAATCATATAAAATGACTTGTGTACATAGTATTACCTATGCTAGTTATATCTGTAACGTCGACCAGGTTATTATCTCAATTATGAGAACTAACATAAAAGATTTGTGATTCTTGTTTATCAATAGAATATAGATTTACAATATTTTCTGATTTGTTTTCACTAGCGGGTAATATATTACCTATTGGTACAAAAAAGGCTAAAAAAGTTATAATAGCTAAAGGAATATTATTGTTTGTATCACCTATAAGTTCTGAAACTCTTATGTTTATAAGCATTAATATAAATAAAAATAAGATAGAGACCGCACCCACATATACTAATAAATAAGATATACCAATAAATGCTAAACCTATAAATATTAAATAACAAGATATACTAGAAAATAATAAAATAAGATATAAAACCGATACTATTGGATTTTTAGTTATAACAATTAATATACCCGATACCATCGATATTAGGGCTATTATATACAAAAAATATATATTAAAACCATTAAAACTATCAAAACTAAATAAGTGTGTCATTAATTAATAAAAATAATTATCCTACATATAAATATACATAAATAAGAAATCGAAATAATTTTTTTCCTGACCGGGCTCACGAGAGAAAGGTTTTCACTTGTTTATTCAATGGAAATTAAGATTTCGATTAAGTAAACCTAAAGCCCACTAGACTTATTATCTAGATTTTTACCGACCTTTTAACCACAGGTTGAAAGCGCAGTTGTTGTAAAATTAGTCCCTAAAAATTTAGTTTACATTTATGTGTACATAGCCCAGTGTAAGTATTGCACTTACTTCCACCGATTACAAAACGGTAGCATTACTTTTATGCTAACCAGGCTTAAACCCAATTATACCTAGGCCGGAAATACGTACCTAGTACAAGATATCTTCTTGTAGGCTGATAATTGTATTATTTAGTAAATTATTAATTAGTACTTTATATCTAAAAATCGCAAAATTCTTGTAACCAAAGCCTATTTTTAACGTAGTGTTTTACTACGCATATAAGAATATAATAAAGTAAGTTTCGTGCTTATATGCCTTCAGCATTTATCTTTAATTGACGTGGCTTTCTTGCCATGCTAGCATAAATCTCCTTGAGGTCTGTAGGAGATTGCGTCCGTACCCCAATTCTTTCTATCTTAGTAAAAATAGTTTTATTTATAACTAACAACAAGTAAACTATAGGTCAACATACCCAATTCCTTTCGTACAAGGGGTCTATCCTTATTTTATTCTAAATTCCTCTAGAAGATAGAAACCATACTGTCTCACGACGTATTAAACCCAACTCATGTAGCTCTTTAATCGACGAACAGTCGAACCCTTCATGATTCCTGCGTTCATGTGGATGAGCTAAGCCGACATCGAGGTGCCAAACCGCGCACTCAATTTGTACTCTCTTGCGCTCATTAGCCTGTTCAAATTTGTTAAAATAAATTTTTATTTATTTCCATATCTTACAATATGGTTCAGACTATTTTATCATTTATTTTTTTTTTTTCTTATTAGTTACCGCTAACTCAACCTTTTATACCAAATGAACCTATTCTTGTTTTAGATTTTAGTTTAGTATATTGTATATTTGATTTTAAATTTCCTTTTAAAATTATTGAAGATATACCTCTAAAAGAAGAATCTAAATTTAAAAGATTTCCTTTATACTTTAGTTTAAAGACAGAACGAGACGCGGTAAAACGTTTACTTAGTCTTCCTTTAGCTTCTAATCTAAAACCAGTTGTATGTTTGTACTTAAGATTATTAATTATAATATTTCTTAGGTATAATTTATTATCTATTTTTTTTTGAGTTACATCGTTTAGAAATATTTTCTTTTTATAAATTTTTACCTTATCTTTCAATTTATTAAGTATTTTATGCATTTTATTTTTATTTCGGGTTAATTTTAATTTTACACTTTCCGATAATATATCACTGTTTAAATAAAAACGTTTTAAATTAATTAAATTGAATTCCACATTTTTATTAAATAATGTTTCTAAATGTTTTTTTAGTAAACGAAGATAGGTATAATTTAATTTAGATTTATTCACATATATAAGTTGTTTATATAAAAAAAAAAGACGTAATTTTTTCATAGTTAGATTTAAAACATTTTTATAAAATAAACCAGTGTAATTAGATAATTTTTTGAAAGTTTTTATTTTGTATTTTCGGTTTTTTTTTACTATATCTAATATTTTTATTAATAAATATTTATCTTTATTAATTTCACTTAAAGATTCAAAACCTTTCATAAGTATTGATCTTAACGTTTTAATATAATTTGCGTTAATTTTTTTATTTTTAGTAAAAAAATTATTAATATATATGTTTCTTAATTTAGATAAATAATTATTTTTTTGTCTATTAAATATATATATATTAACTAAAACACTGTTATTTTTATGTTTGAATTCACCATTACTTAAATAAATCCGGTTTGAAGATAATCTTCTTAATCTAAGTAATAATCTTTTAGTTCTTATTTTTCTTTCTAAACTTTGATTAAAAACACTAAAAAAACTTTTAATAATTTTCATAGCGGAAACAGTTGTAGAAGGTATTAAACTTAAATTATTTTTATTGTAAACATATATGCTATTATTTCATTCTCTTACTGAAGACGGAAAATGTTTAGATTTTTTTTCCGAATTAGGTTTAGTTGTTTCAGTAACATTTTTTAAGGTTTTTTCGCTTGAATTTATCATAAATTAAAATATATATTTAGTAACTATATTTTAAGCAAAAAAATTATAGATTACTAAATTTTGGGGTTGTTTTTGTTTTTAAAGAAAAAAAAAATTTTTAAATGCTGGATTATTAGTCGTTGGGCGTTCTTTGTAATAGAACAAAGTTTCGCTTCAAATTAACTTTAATAGTTTTTTTTGAATTTAACCCAGTTTTAATCCATGCTTATTTGCATGGAAGGACAATTATTATCCCTAGCGTAACTTTTTCAAAAATCCAAGACCTTTCCTTTCCGTATCTTGCGATCATATGCCCCGCTTACGCGACTGATGGACTTGTATGTCTGACAGTAAAGCAAGATTAAGCCATTAAACTTTTACAGTATTATTAAATATCATAGTATGATAATACTACAACTAAAACAATTTATAAATATAAATTGTCTTATACAACTATTCACCATATAGTTAGAATCTTACTTAAAAAAAAATATAATTGTACTTAAAACAACCATAACTGAATAATTATATAAAAATTAATGACAAATTAAAATAAAATGTAATTAACAATTAATTACATTACGTATAAATCATACGTATTTACTATTAGAAAATTGGATATACCCAGGTACTTTTTATGGGATCTGTGCCCCGCATAAACTGTCTTCTAATCAATTGACTAAAATAAAGTAAATAAAGGTGTCTCATTGTTGTTGCATTAGGAGCATAAAACAGGCACGATAAATTGCGTAAGGAATGTGCAGCGACGCTTTTTATCGCACTTTTCCCTAAAAAGGTAGAATCAGAGGTTTTATTATTTTATAGTAGATATAAATTTTATATACCTACACCTAATACCTCTACCTTATACACTTGTAATTCTTATATTTTAGCCTAAATTAGTAACAGTAAAGCTGCAAAGGGTCTTCTCGTCTATCTAGAGGTAAACAGTATCTGCACTGCTATTCCAATTTCACTGAGCCAATCATCGAGACAGCTGTTGTATCGTTACATCATTCATGCAAGACCGCATTTAACGGCCAGGGTATTCCGCTACCTTAGGACCCTCATCGGTAAGGCCGCCGTTTATCGGGGTTTCCATCCAGACCTAACCTTTTAGTTTTAAGCCCATTAGTTACCCAGCCGACACCGGGCAGACATCACACTCAATATTTCGATATATCTTAGCAGAGTGCTTTGTTTTAATTAAACAGTCGTACAACACTATTCCATGCTTCCTCTTTCATAGGTATTTCCTTATGAGAATGGCCCACCTTATCCCGAAGTTACGTGAGTCATTTTGCCGAGTTCCTTAATGATTGATTACTCAAACGCCTTCGTATTCTCTACTAGCTTATTTGCGATAATTTTTAGAGACGGTATTAATATTTTTTCCTGAACTAATTTTACTTTAATTAGTTTTAAGTCTTTTAACTACTCATCGTTAAAAAAAACTACCATAAGTACAGTACACTTTGCTTAACATTCAGCAGACTTGTTTCTAACCGAAATTTCGTCCGTAACAAATAAATATAAGACTTAACGTCCCCGCATTTTATGATAAAAGACAAAATTCACTATATTTTCTTATATCTATAGTTGCAGATGATACACAAATTTCCTGTAAGGACCCTTATTATTTTTTTTTATTTAACTTAGAGGCCGTAAATTTAAATTTCGAAACGTGTGTCATAAGCTTAAGGCGGAAAAAAACTATAAAAGATTAGATAAGCTCGCAACCACCGTTCTTTACTTATTTTCATCTTTCAGATGTTTTTTTGTTCTTTTCGTTACTCATGTCAGCATTATCACTTGGATTATCTTATATTACATTTAGTCTTATAAAGAAAAATTCTTAGATTTATCCAATGTTCCGCTACCCCATAGATAATAAATTATCTATGGACAAGGTTTCGGTATATTATTTAGATCCGTTATATTTTCGGTATGATCTTCTGGTTTTATATCAGTGCTCTGTTACGAGATCTTTAAAAAATGGCCGCTTCTAAGCCTATTTCCTGATCGTTTTCAAAGACACATCCTTTATTTCACTCAACAATAATTTTGGAACCTTATTAACTCTTGTTCTGGGCTGTTTCCCTTTAGACATACAACCTTATCGTACTATGTCCGATTATTTAACATATATCTTAACCCTTCCGAGTGCAAAATCTCTCCGATAAAATCTTTACGATCCCCCGATGTATTCAAATAAATTTGATCGAGATCACAGTTCTGTACCTGCTAAGATGTTAATTAAATTACCTACTTATATAGGTTTCGCGGAAAACCAGCTGAACTAGTCAGTTTTGTCTTTCACTTACTTACCACCATTCATCGGATATCTTTACAACGATAACCCGTTCGGACCTTTATAATCCTGATAATGGTAAGATCACTAGTCTTCGGGTCTAAAGTTAGATACTTATCATTTTTACATAATCGATTTCTCTGAAAAAAATGCTAAAGCAATTCACCCTACCAACTAGTATTTTTTTTACTCATAGTTGGCAATTAGACTAAGCTATAGGCTTATATTTTTTTGCATCTAACATTAACTTGCTGACCCATTATGCAAAAGGTACGCTTTTGTTTTTTATTTAAATTTATCTCAAGCTGCTTATAAAACTACTATTAAATATTTTCCCTCACGGTACTATTCACTATTGCTTATAAACCATATTTAGCTTTAGAGGAAGGTACCCCTTTATTCAAACAGAAACACCGTTTTACTTATTCAAGTTTTTTTTTTCATTTACTTGTTTCAAGCTTTTCTACCTTAATTCACATTTTTTGTAGAATCTCGTTTGATTTATTTTCCTAAAGTTACTAAGATATTTCAGTTCACTTTGTTTAGATAACCGAAGTCTCATAGTATTCTTCTAAGGCTGGTACTTTAGTTTATAGCGGAACGTTTTCATAATAATTTCTTTTTATACTTTTTATCATTTAATTAAATGATATGAACATAATATAGTCATTATCCATAATTCTTTCTTTTTTATTTAAATTTATCTCAAGCTACTTATAAAACTACTATTAAAGGTTAAAAAAAAAATTAGAATAAATATATACCATATTTTTGGCTCCACTAAGTAGGAAACACACATACAACTCTAACCTTAAACATTTTTAATAAACAACAAGCTAATTAACATTATTGTTAATTCATAACGCTTAACTAACTAAACCGTTACATGGAAAAGTGTACAACATTATTGAAAAAAAATACTTCTCCATGTAAAAAAGGAAACTCTGGATATTACAAAAAATAAATTAAGTATTATTCCTAACATTATAAGTGAAAAGAAAATTCTAATTATTACAACGGATGCTTTAGAATTTTCTCGTCCGGACATTATAATGAACTTTAGCTAGAAAAACATCAAAAATCAGACTAGTTAAACACCTAAATTAATAGATTAATGAATAACTAGTTAAAAGTAAAAAATAAAAGTTTTTATTTTTTATTTAAGATTGTTTATAGGAATAAACTTTATCCCATCAAACTCAGGTCCCTCGTTTGTTGTATAATCATAAAAACTGAATAACAAAGTAGTAACATTATAGTTTAAACCGTCTAATATAATAGATGGGTATATACCTAATATAACTGTAAATAAAACCAAGATTAGAATGATTGAATATTCTCTTTTATTTAAATCTGGTAAATAACTATATCAACCCTTGAATGTACCACCAAATATTATTCTATTAAACATAAAGATTGTATATACTGCAGATAATACTATAGAAGATGCAGCTAATATACCGGCTAAAGATAATCTTTCAAATATACCATATAAAGACATAAATTCTCCTACAAAATTTAAAGTAAGAGGTGCCCCACAATTACCTAAACATAATATAAAAAATAATATAGAAAAGATTGGCATTACTTGAGCTAAACCTCCATAATAATTTATAGTTCTTGTACTAGATCTGTCATATAATACACCTCCACCACTAATGAAAAGTCCAGATGATACAAAACCATGAGCTAGTCCTAATAATATTCCACCTTGTATTCCTTGTATTACATTGCTCAATATACCGGCAAAATATACTGCGGCATGAGATACAGAAGAATAAGCTATAAGCTCTTTAACGTCTATAGTTCTTATTGTACTGAAACTAGCATAAAGTATCGTTATAACACAAATAACGAATATTATATGTGTATAAAATATAAAAGCTTTAGGTACTAAAGGTAAAATTAATCTAAATACACCGTATAAACTTAATTTTAAAACAATTGCCGCTAATATAACACTTCCGGATAAAGGTGATTCTACATGAGCTTTCAATAATCAAGTATTTAAAAAAATAACCGGAGTTTTTACTGCAAAAGCTATAAAAATACCCATAAATAAAAAGACTTGTGTTAAATATCCATAATCTGTTTTATAAATAATATCCATATCAGTACAACCGCTTAAAGATGAAATGGTTATTATAGACAATAGCATAAATAATGATCCTAAAAATGTATATAAGAAAAAATAAAAACTCGCTCTAAGTTTATCTGTAGAGCCAAATATTCCTATCAAAATAAATAAGGGAGCTAAAATACTTTCAAAAAAAATATAAAACATTAAGATATCTAATACGCTATATATTAATAACAAGGCAGATTCTAATAATAATATTATTACTAAGAAATAGGTTGTTTTTGTATTTATTGATTTTCAATTACATATTATAGATATAGGTGCAATTAAAGTAGTCAATAATACAAAATATATAGATAAACCATCTAAGCCCAAATAAAAATCATAATAGCCTACTGTATAGTGTTCTTGCACAAATTGAAAATGTTTACTACTATTATCAAATAAAAATCATATTATTAAAGAAATAAATAAATCAATAATAGTTACAGTTAAGGCGGTAATTTTTAAAACATTTTCTGTTCCTTTATAATTTCTATCTGTGTAAAATATAAAAATTATAAATGTTCCAAATATCGGTAATAGTATTAAAAAAGATAATAACATAATAAATATAAATAAATAAAAACCTAATACTGCTTAAATTTGTTACGCTAATAACCGAGGAGGTTAAAAACAGGCACTTAAAAAAAAAAATATTTTAACTTTTAGTTTACAAAATAAGCAAAATAAAATAAATAAGGGTAAGATTTCATAGTTATTTTCGGTTTATATATAAGCAAAAGGTAAAGGGTAAAAAAATTATTCTAATTATAAATATATATTTAACTTATATATTAATCTAATTTGTTTTTGCTTTTACGGCTAATTTAAGGTTAAAAATACTAATGGATATTTTTTAGAGGCGGTTTTAACCTCTTGCTTTTTTTAAATCTATTATAGATAACAATATTAAATTATCGGGTAAATATAAGAGATTTAATTTAATCTATTTAATTAAAAGCAATAATAAGCAAAGCATGATACGGCGGATTATTTTTTAATTAAATTTTTACTAATCATTAAATTTAGATTTATTCTGTCCACATTTTTCACGGTAATAGTGATTAAAGCGTGTATTATAATAAAAATATTATATTCACTAAAATAACATACACTAATATAAGCTATCAATCCTATAAAAATATATAAGGCATAAGTAGTAACTACTCCTGTACTTAGAGAATCTATTTTTTTACTCATATTAGTTAATTGTTGCTCTAAACCTAATGGCCCAAATAATTCAACCGCTCCTTTATCTAAAACTTTAGTAGTTAGACCCCCTAAGTATATAACCGTTCCAGAAATATATCGGTTATAATACATTTCTACTAAAAATCTTTGGTTGAAAAAGCTGAATATATTATAACCAAATCTAGATAATTTAAAATTAATAAGAGATTGAGGATAAAATTCTGTAAATGCGATAGAAGAGATAGTTAAAACAATAGTAAACAGTAGAGGTAATAATTTATAAAAAGTATTAACCCCGAATTCTGTATCTAACATAAGTTCATGATGAGGGTGTATATATAATGCATTATCTGAAAAGAAATCAGAACCTAAACCTATAAAAAGATCTTTAGTTAAATAACCAAAAAATATAGAAAATACACCTAATATTACCAAAGGTGTACTCATAAACAGATCACCTTCATGTGCACATTTATTAGGTTTATAATTTACTAAAGAACCGTTAGGATTGGTTAAAAAAGTTAAATATAACACTTTTACAGAATAAAGCGTAGTAAACATAGCACCAATAGTTGCGATGAAATACACAATAATACTAGATAATTTAAATTGACCGTATGCGGATTCTAAAATAAAATCTTTAGAATAAAAACCAGTCATAAAAGGAAAGGCAACTAAACTTAAAGAAGCAGTAAGCATAAGTGAATAAGTTAATGGTAAGTATGAAATCAAACCTCCGTATTTTCTAAAATCTTGATTATCCGCTACCGCATGAATAACTGCACCCGCACATAAAAACAATAAACCTTTATAAAAGGCATGGTTTATTAAATGGAACAATGCAATTGTGTATGAAGATAAACCAATAGCTATAACCATCATTCCTAATTGACTCATAGTAGAATAAGCTATAACTTTTTTTATATCTTGTTGAAATAGACCAATAAGAGAACTAAATACAGTTGTAATGGCTCCTACTCATAAACATAGTAATAAAACAGTAGAACTATATTCTATTAAAGGAGAGGCTCTCATTAATAAATATACTCCTGCAGTTACCATAGTTGCCGCATGTATTAAGGCTGAAACCGGAGTAGGACCCTCCATCGCCATAGGTAATCAAACATGTAACCCTACTTGTGAACTTTTAGCCATAGCTCCTATTAATAAACATACTCCTATAAAAAAGATAACACTTTCACTATAAAAAGGTGCAAGTGAAAATACTGTAGTATAATCAACATTTCCAAAGGATAATAAAATCGCAAACATTCCTACGGTTAATACATAATCACCCACTCTGTTAGTAAAGAATGCGGCTAAAGAACTTTGGTTTGCGGCGATTCTAGTAAATCAGAAACTTACTAATAAATAAGAACAAACTCCTACACCCTCTCATCCTACAAACATAACTAAAAAATTATCTCCGGTTACTAAAATTATCATCATAAATGTGAATAAACTTAAATAACTAAAAAATCTTTGATTGTGTGGGTCATGACTCATATAGCCCACAGAATATACATGTACTAAAGAAGATATAATCAATACCGGTATTAACATTGATACGGTTAAAGAATCAAAATTAAATGCTCAAGATACATTTAAATACTCTGCATCTATTCATCTGAATAAATGTATTTTCACAGGTATTTTATTTAAACCTACTTCTATAAAGGCTAATAGTGCTAAAAGGGTTGTCATTATTACACATGTACAGGTAATTATTTGGGCTCCACTCACTCCAACCTTTCTACCAAAAAAACCGGAGATTATTGATCCTAATATTGGTAAACCTAGGATAGCTAGATACATTATTTATTTTCTATAGCTATAGATCCCCGCAGTCTGTAAAAAGCAACTAAAAGACCTAAACCTATCGCAGATTCTGCTCCTGCTATGGCTATTATATAAATAGAAAAAGTTTGACCTAATATATCATCAAAGCTTAAGGAACTTATCAAAATTAGGAAAGTTATTGATAATAACATTATTTCAATTGAAATAAGCATTAATATTATATTTTTTTTATTTAAAACAAAACCTAAGGTTCCAATTAAAAATAAAATTAGTGGAAATCTCATATAAATTTTAGCTGATTAATTATGTATCACTTTTTAGGGTAAATACTTTGAATTGAACAAAGAATTACTATGCCACAAATAGTTGTTTTTCCATTAAACTATATCTACCTTACGTAGTAATAAAAACTAGGCCACATATAATAATAAGAAGGCCATCATTAATGCAAATAAACCTGTAGCTTCTGAGAAAGCAAATCCAAGAATTGCATAAGAGAATAATTGTCCTCTTAAAGAAGGGTTTCTAGATACACCTATTATTAATGCACCAAATACTACTCCTATTCCAACACCGGCTCCTATTAATCCAGTTGTAGCTAAACCTGTTCCTATTATTTTAGCGGCTTGTATCATTGTTTTATTAAATATTTCTGTACTACTAAAGAAGCTTCAGCATTTTTTATTAAGGTTTATTATTTTGCTTCAAAACCAAAAGTTAAATTTTTAATTTTTAATCGTTTTCTTATTACGATATTGAACAAAAATTTCAATAGGCAAAAGCTTTCTTATCCCGGAATTGAACCAAGATCGGAATATTAGAAGTATTCTGCTTTACCCTTAAGCTAATAAGAATTAGGAAGAAAAGGATTCGAACCTTCGACAGCAGAATGCTATTGAGTTTACAGCTCAACCCGTAAACCAACAAACGGACCCTTCCTCAATTAACCCCGGGCAAGGCCAAGCCAAGTTAGGCAAGATGCTAGTACCAAGAGAGAAATTCGAATTCTCATCATTAACGCATGAAATTAATGTTCTAACCAATTGAACTATCTTGGCTTATTTCTAAAGTTATAGATTAAGTAAATATTTATATATTTCTCAATAAGGCCAGAATGATTTGAACACTCATCTAAGCTGTCATGAGCAGCTGGCTTTGCCAATTAAGCTATAGCCTTAAATTTTATTTTTGCTTTTTTTATCTATTAATATTTTATTTTTAACTTTAATAAATTTAGAAAAAACACAATAAATTTATATCTGCGCCTTTAAGATGACTCGAACACCTAACCCAAATATTAACAGTATTTTGCTCTACCTTTGAGCTATAAAGGCTTTTAGATTTTTTTTTTAATAGGAATAAGGAAGAATCGAACTTCTAATTATTGATCTGCAATCAAAATGCAAACCTTTTGCAGCTTATTCCTTAAAGTAGACAAGACTTGAACCTGTATCAATGTGTCCGTAGCACAACGTTCTACCAATTAAACTACCACTTCTATTTTTATTAAAATTATGTTGGAGCGATTCGAACACTCAATAGTAAATACCAAAAATTTATGACTTACCTATTAGTCGACAACATATCATATAGGTGACAAGACTTGAACTTGTAAAGTAAAAACTACTCCGTCCTAAGCGGAACCTGGTTACCAAATTTCAGCACACCTATTATATACGCTCGAGGTAAGACTTGAACTTACAGCCTAAACAGCTTCAGTGTTCCGCTCTACCAAATTGAGCTTCTCGAGCCTTTCTTTATATTTTTTAGATTAAACTTTTTTAACCCTTTGGAGATATTAGGAATTGAGCCTAAAATTACGAAGTGCAAGTTCGTTGTTTTACCAGTTAAACTATACCCCCTTTATCCGAGAAACGACTTGAACGTTTACGATATTTATCAATAAATCTTAAGATTATCCTGTCTACCAGTTCCAGCACTCGGATTTTTTTTTTTTAATAAAACTTGGAACCTTGGAATTTAAGCAAACTATTTTGAATATTTAATAAACTATCTTTTATCTCTTCACTAAAAGATAGGCGAATAAATAATAATCCACTCTAACCGAATGTTCACTAATGAAACCGGTTAATATAAATTTAGATAACAGGCTGGACAGTTTTACTGCCATATAAGACCTATGGGATTTGAACCCATATTATAACGATTAAAAGTCGCATGTTTTACCCTTAAACTAAAGTCTCTTTTTATTTATATTATACATAATTTTCAATCACATAACCTAAATAAAAAAAAAAAAAAAGCAAATTAAATAGAAATTAATTTCGTCTTGTATTGTAACAATTAGAACAATAAGTACAGGTACAATGAGAACAAAGATGGTTGTAATAAAGAGATCCACAGCCGCCGCAACAGTTACTTGGTTGTCTATCTTCATAATTAACCACTACCTCTGGTCTACAATTGCTAACACATCAACAATGACCTTCGTGGTTTTGAGCTTGGTCACAACAATCACAAGGGCCCATATAATTAAGGCTATTGCTATCTTCTGAACCCAAAGCACTATCGTTATCTTCTGAGCTATTATTTTCTTGATTTGCCTGGCCAGGCGAATTGCTATCTTCTGAACCAACCGCATTATCCTGATCTTCTGAGCTATTATTTTCTTGATTTGCCTGGCCAGGCGCCGGGCCATTATTCTCTCCATTTGGTTGACCAGGCGCCTGGCTATTTGGCTCGCCCTGGTTCGGAGTATTTTGATGATCCGTTTGGGGACTATTATTTGAGGAATTATTATCTAAAAAATTCAAATACTCTTGTTCACTAAAAATATTTAAATTTGTAACCAAAAAAGCATTTCCATTTAAACACACAAAAAAAAAAAATAGGCTTAAAATTACTTGAAGTATTAGTACTACCGTTACCAAATAGCTATGCAAAGGATAATAATGAATATTAAAATGATAAACCAAGTTAAAATTAAATTTATTTAAACTATGTACAATAAAATTAATTAGTTTAATTAATTTTAGGCTTAATGTATTTAAGAGAGATTTTTGCATGTATTAATTTATAAATTAGTATAACCAGACGAAGTTATATATTTTTTTTTTTTTTTTTTTTTTAAAAAGGAAAAAGGGTTTTGTGTTTTAAAAAATTTTTTTTAAATTTTTTATTTTTAGGGGGTTTACTTTTTAT
>Ga0115842_100096_pt1 | contig 28150 bp, 10 predicted proteins | sample InSIn2SAF170_2_FD_83856 | JGI IMG/M metagenome (GOLD analysis project Ga0115842, IMG submission 83856)
TGTATGGTAAGTCATAAACCGATGAGGAGTCTTGACCACTTGCTACCTGATCCATACTCATGCTCCACCTTAACAGCGCCGCAAAACGCCTGTTCTCATCCACTTCAAACTATAGCGAATCCACCACAATAAAGGCTTGGTCATTTTAGTGGCTCCTCTTCGTATTCAATGGCTAGCTACTTTCGCAGAAACGTGTGTACTATGCAGTACGACGTGGTTTGAAAGAACATGACAAGGTAGGTACTTAACCGCAAACACAGCATTGAATGCACGGACACACCGGTTCCCATTTTCAGTGTCATTCGAGAAGGTCCCGAGTTCGTCTTGCTGTTACCGACCATTTTCCTTGTCCGCACATTTGTGTTACGATATTCACTTAGCTTTACCCTGGACGAGCAGGCGTGCAGATCTAGCCTTACGAACGTAACTCGCATATGCATATGTCTTAGGCAGCCATCCATAGCTGTCGCAGCAGATCCTCTTCTTTTTGTTGTTTGCTTATATCAAACCTGTCGTGATAGCCGCAGCGAGAAAAGGTCAAATTCCTCTTCACGACTGGATTTGATTGAAATTCATCTACTCGCCCAGTATGCCTGCCAAGAAGCTCGATTTCATTTCACAGTATCGAAGCAAGAAGAAGGAAGCGATCGAGAGAGAAAGGCAGGAGAGATTAGATCTGGAGAAGCGAGCACCACAGATCATCGACCCGTCATTCGAATTGTTTGGACACAAGTCGCCTGCAAATCAGTATGAGCATAACACGCGCAACGCTGGACCAAACACATTTCAAAGCTCATCGACATCAAATGACGACTGGACATTCCACAACCGACGAACAAGCAGCATGCCTCACTCATATCAGTTCGAGCCTTACTGTGAGGTGACACCAAAGTCTTCAGTGTCGAGTTCGAATTCGAATTACAGCAACAGAACCACATATACGGATAACGAATTGGCGTGGGATTCATGCTCAACGTCAAGATCACGTCCTCAATCATATCTACCACCCCTGCCCTCAGTACAGTCATATTCCGGGCTTGATTTACAGCGGCCCTCAGCTTACAAACCACGGCGGAGCATGAGTATGGATCAGGTAGCAAGTGGTCAAGACTCCTCATCGGTTTATGACTTACCATACACAACGGCCGTCTCCTCACATTCTTACCAAACTTCTCAGCCTTACAGGCTCGAAGCATCCCTCAGTCGGCCATTCAGCCTCAGCGAGCCATACGATGCTTTGGACGAGCTAGGAGGATCTGAACCGGCACAACAAGATCGCAATGCCTCGAAATTGACATCTATACCCGAGCATGGCAGTGTATCAGGACACCACGACGACCTTACCAAGCGTGGTTATATACGATGATTCGGATACACGAGCACGGAATTGGCTGCTAAACGCAATCATTGTACCGGCTCAATGGTGTGTTTTCGACTACAACGCCGGATAGGCATTTCTTTTGTGATTGGGTTTTTACAACAGAAGCGAGGAGTACATGAGGTGTTCATTCCGGCTGCTATTACAGGGACACGGAAGGACGTCGATAATACGAACGTGGAACCATATTGACAACAGATACCCAGCCTACTCTAATGCAGGAGAGGAATAGTCTCCCTGCGAGATCCTACGGATGAATGAACAATACGAGCATATGAAAGAGCTATTCCGCTACAATACTGTACAATGCATTTACGCTCCCACATGCAAGAAATTGTTTTCAATTTCCTTATGATGCTGCATCGTGCCACCCAGAAATTTATTCTACCACCAAATGTCTCGACGTCACACCGTCAATTGTGTAAGACAAGTCTCAAACCCTTTTCAGGATCGTCACCTCAACAAGCTAAATTACCTTGATTCACAATGTTGCAAGCTCTCCATATCCTGAATCATCACTAACTCGATGTACCAGTCATCGCCGATTAATTATTCCGCATGCACGTCGACGCAACAAGCACTGCCAGCACCATGATTACCGCAGTCTTACACAGAACCCTTATCGCATCACCATTAACACCATCTCAGATGTTTCAGTTACAGTAGATGCATAATTCAGAGGGATCTCGCAATCCTTTTCCGAAGTCCTGCACGACACGGGAGTGACCACGCACCTTCTGTACAACCCATTCTCTATCGTCTACGCCTTTCTCTCCCATTCATTGCATGTCATGCGACCCATCTACCTCAACTCGGAATGTGCAACAGCGGATGAAACAGATCGGGATACCCGATATTACCTCCGTCAATTGTCGGCCTATCATCCCATTCTCGGAATTATAATAGAGAACTAGTATCGTTGATTGTGTGACTCTGCGGATGAGAGACGCTGTTGATATTGTCTGCGAACCTCCGATTTGATGCTGTGAGTGTGTTCAAATATGCATCGCGGCGATCCCAGCCCATTCCAAGCTGTCTGAGTGTGTGAAGTTTAGCACACCGAGATGTGGTAATATGTGTCGATAGTGAGTGCTGTTCAGGACCTCACTCTTACGGCAGTATCACAATGCATGAATCAGGTTCGGTATATCGGAGCATCAAATCACAATTTTCCGATCAATCCTCACACAAATCCTACGCTTCCTCTTTATCACATCAGTCCCTTCGATTATGATTATTTTCTATAGCGTCCTCACCCTCCCACATAGAACATCCACTTTCACCGTCGCGCCAAACCGAGGAGAACAACCTATCCCCACCATCTACAGAGGAGTCAAGACAGCGCCTTGTGTGTATCTCCATAGACTTCAAATGAGCTTATACGCGGCACCTTATATATGACTTCGAACACAAGTACCTGATTAGGATAGGGACATGAGCAGTGCTGTAATTATGGAAAATCGATTACTTGGAGTCAATATCACATTGTACAGTTGAACCTCGCGTGCATACGATCGTGAATCCACATCCATGACTTGACGCGGTTAGTCAGCCAGTCGATCAACCAGCCAGTCGGTCACGTCCAGTTCCCTATCCTCGTTCACAATAACAAGAAAGCAACACACAATTCGTTAAATAAGTGCATACAGGAAGTACACCCGTACATGCATAAATCGCCTACCCACCCAATCAATCAATCAAATCACCGCTTGAACGCACTCAACAACGAAAGCACAGACCCATCCATAGTACCCACCTCACTCACACCCCTCAACAACCTCATCTCTAGCCCTCCTCCTCACTTTCTCACTCACCAATCCCAATCCTAACCTCGACCACCAACCTCCTCTCAACTTTGCCAGTCTCACAGAACCTTCACGAGCAGCACCACCAGTTGTCGCTTCCTAAGCAACACCGACATGGACTCTACTTTCCCATATACGGCGGATGAGCGCTTCTTCAGCTAAGATCCTGAGTTGTCGTGCTTTTTCTTCGGGTGTCATTTCGGGTTCCTTCTGCGAGGTGCTGGTGGTTGAGACTGTGTTGTTGTCGTTGTTGTCTGTGTTGGTGATGTCGTCTGTGCTTGGTTGGCGGGAGAGCTGGAATGAGACTCGTCCTGCTACTGCGTGACGGGGGTGTGGTTGGGGGTTTGTCTGGAACGAGACGTGTGTTGATTTGGGATTGTTGTGGTGGAGGTGGAGGTGGTCTTCTGATGAAGGTGTGGGTTCTGCGTGCTCGTTGACAATCCCATTCGTGGTTGCTGGTCCTGCTTCAGATTCCTGTCCGGTGGCTGAGACGGCGCGGCCATGCCGACTTGGTGGCCTTTTCTTCTGTGAGTTGGCACGCGTTGTCGTTGTGTTGGTATTGTTGTTATTTGCTCTTTCGATACTTGCAAACTTTTCTGTATGCCTTAACCTGCCCAGACTCTCGAGCACTGGATTTCTAAACCGGCGCACAACAATGAGCTGCCTCGTAGCCATTTCATAGTCTTGCTGCACGTACTTGTATTCTACTGGTAAAGAACCACGATTGCGACTTTTTGAGGCAGAACGGCTGTGGAGAGATGCAGAGCTGCCTGCGCTTAGGGCAAGTCCGGCGGTAGTAGGTGTTGGTAATGCATTGCCGTGCATAGCTGCTTGTCTCTCTAGTGCTAACCTTTGTTGCGTCCGAGAATGTAAGTTGGGCATACGATCCTTGTTGTATGTATGGCGCGATGTCTCTGGCGACTCTGAGAGCTGAGGTTGCGGTCTATAGGTTGACATGAAATCCCGCACGGATGGCGTGTCGCTATCACTATCATCCTCATCTTGATTTCTTTCTCCCGCTGTTCGAGGTAGCGTGGGGTCGGTAGCACTTGTGAGGAAGTGGGAAACACCAGTGCTACTGGGGGTTGAATGACCAAGTGCAGGTGTTGTCGTTGATTGTGGTGTGTCGTTGGAGCGGAAGAGGGAACGTTGAGATTCATTGCGTGGAACTTCAGCACGGGCGATTGCTGTGGTCATGGCGGGAGGTGCTTTCGATGCCCGACCATTTGTGTGTAAGAGTGAAGGATCATGTATTGGTCGGCCGGCCAGAGTTTGATATGGTCGTAGGTCCGGTGCGGATTTGTTGAGCTTGAGATTGCTGGGCTCTGGAGGAGAGGAAGTCCTCTCTGGAACAACATGTTGCGCATCTGGAGGTTTTTGTATATGCTCGCCATTGGGAGTATGCACTCTGACAGGCGTTGAGACTTTGGAGTTGTTCCTTGTCATCTCTGGAGATGCTGTGGAATCCTCCCATTCAGCATCCTCTTCGTCCTCTGAGGCACTGCCAGCCAGATCAAATACTCCTTGTTTGCTTTCATCTTGCTTCGTCTTCTGATCGGCCGGCGCTCCAAGCTTATCGAGTGCACCGAGAGAGCGGTTTCGGTTCAGACCGGTGAGAGCTTTGGCGGAATGGTTCTTCCGTAGATTACCATGCGAACGATTCTTCGGAAGGACAACGTGAGAGGTGTTTCGTTTCAGATTACCAACCTCTTTACCCTTAGGACTCGCAATGGGAGTAGTTCCACCCGACCTTTTTCTGGTGTGATTTCGTCCATCTGCGCCATAGACTGTTGAGATAGCTTTCTTTGGCATATTGCTGAGACCCTTTCCATGAGACACATTTCTAGAATGTCGCGAGACATAATGAGGTCTGATCGGTTTTGTGGCGCCTGCAGGCTTGCCGGAAGAGGATAGGGATGGGGTCGACCATGTTCGACCTTGCATCGAGGGCCTTTTGGCGGGTGAAGGACTTGCAGACGGCATGACGATTGTCTCAAGTTTCCGTCCTTACAGCAGCATGTTAGAGGGAGGGGAAGACCTCTCTCAGGCGCGTCGAGTTGTATGTGTAAGTTTACCTTGTGTAATGTACTGTATATGCATATAAAATTGATTTGGTTAATTTCACTTGCATCTTCACAACTCGGACTCGATCTTTCACTCGCGGGTTGATTTGGGAATCCTCGAGTTGGCATGCATTCTCCACTGAAACCGGCACCAGCTATAAAATCCGGGTCTAACCGTCGACTGTACGGCTTGGCATATACTGTAGTACAAAAGCTGAACAGGTGATGATATTACAGTACTACCAGGCCATCGATCTTCATGGTCGCGTGAACATGGCTGCTAATCAGTTGGCCCGGGGGTGCCTTTGTTATGGTTCATATGCTACTATCCACAGAAGCAGCTATATTGAAGCAGGAAAAATGTCCAATCCCATTTCTTGTCACTTCCTAAAATACATCTCATGCTAACTGGGAACTCCTTGCCATTCGTTACACCGGTCTCACAAATACTTCTTCGGCATAGTGCTTTTCCTCCATCTTTGCCATAGCAAGATCGCCAGGCAACAGCTCTGGAACGCCATAAAGGAAAAGGCAATAAATCCGATTCGAGGAGTGTGGTTCTGTACATATTCTCGAAGTTGGTCAGGAACGTGCTTCGTTAGACCTTCGTGGGTCTGCTCAATTTTAGCATTCAATTTCTCATATTGTCCTTTGTGGTCGGCTTCCTTAATGTCGCGATGCATTTCTGCCACTAGACGATCGACATTGTTGAGCTTTGAATCGATGTTCCCTTGCACGTTTGACGACCGGAGTAGCTGTAGAATTTCTTGTTGTGTCTGTGTCGACTTGGCAATCTCACCATAAAGATTATCGATCGATTTCGACAACGCATGTAAACGGTTATGAAGGTCGTCAAACTGTGTATTTGAACTAGCCGGCCCTGCTGCTGGTGGTGCTACCGGATTGGAATCGCGCCCAATCGGTTGTTGCGATCCACCGTTCGTGACTGGCTGTTTGGTAGTCGCACCTGGACTGCTGAGCTTGAACTGGAAAATTTCGAATGAGTCTGGTGGATCGGCTGAGGCCGCGGTTAGACCAAAAACATAGTCGGTGGGCAATGATATCTTTGGTGTGGAGAAGCATTGGTTGCCATCGATAGTGACTGCAAGACCAGTCGAGCCATATCTGATTTGCAATTTGGAAGGCCGCCCAAGGTTGCGATATTTGTAGTCACAATGTCCGAATGCTAAGCTTTCCACAGTCTGATGGCCCTTGTAATCCTTGTTGCCATCGTTCAAGAATCCTCGAATCTTCTGAACACCTCCAACCGTGTCGACCACAATCGCTAAACCCTCGAATTTGCCAGTGGTGTATAGACTGCCTGTGCTGATTGTGTTTGATCCATCCTTGACGTACCACAGTTGTAGATTACCACCTGCTCTATCTTGACCACCGGCTCGAAATTCCAGATCGACCGTCCATTCTGAGAGAGTGTTTTTCTTTTCTGACCACAATGCTCCGCGCTTGTTTCCGCCCGCAGGAGGTGTCATTATCACCTTATCCGAAAGTATCTGAGGAACATGGCCTTCACCAAGTATCGACCATCCTGGTATCGAGAACGAATTTGGTGAGATTGGAGTCTTGTGTCCGAATGAAACATCTTCAACAACTCCTTGCGCCAGCGCCAAACCAGCCAAAATTGTCGAGACCAGTAACCCTAGAGGATGCATTGTGCTTGACTGTTGTAGCGTCAGAATGGGTATTTTAACGTCGCAAGCACTTGGTCGTTGCAAGATAGTACGAGTCTTTAGACGAGTGTCTCAAAAAGAGTATGCCTGAGCATACAACCGACGGATGGCTGATATTGTTCAACGTGGGCTCTCGTTGCTGCGAGTCGACCACGAACGAATGAGCTGGATGCTGGTGACACAGAGAGCGATGGCGATAATGGAATACCGGATTTCCTTGGCCAGGGAGACTGTTGCGGGTGAAATTTCGATGAGATGTCGAATGTTCAGCGTCTTCCAGACAATCTCATGTTTGATGCTCTCGAAACCGTCCATTTCAAATCATCTAAAAGTGAGAGTTAGATTCCGCGATCACAGAACCGACTTGGCGAGGCACGCGGACAGATCTCAGCAAGAAAAAGGAGTGTCGTTTCGGAGTATTTTTAGTGAGCTTCTTAGTGCCCGTAGACGCTTGGGTTCATTGGTTTAAGCTTCTTTCGAGCTCATGCAAGAGGCATCGTACACCTAGACCTCATTCTCCAAACGCAAAGATCTCACCTATAGTAGCTTCACAGCTGGTTAATCTTGAAAGACCTCATCCTCCAAAGGATGGTCTTGTGACCATGACTACAACATTTAGTCTAGGGAGATTCATCAGATTCAAGCCCATTGCAGTAAGCTAATCACTTTGTTGCTTACAACTTCACCCTGACAGCGTTCTATCTAGCGTGAGATCAGACCCAAAGCAGCTCCGTCAACAGTTGAGCAATACTGTCCAACGTTAGGGCAGTGTACAGTCGTGGCTACGGCGTTGAAGATTCTGTTGTTCCCATCCTACAAATCAACAGACTTTGAAGTCCATCGGAACTGGCTAGCTATTACTCATTCCCTTCCACCACACAAGTGGTACTATGAAAAGACTTCGGAATGGACGCTCGACTACCCTCCTTTCTTTGCTGCCTTTGAGTGGCTATTATCTCAGCTTGCAGCTCTGATAGATCCGGGCATGGTGGACATCAACAATCAGAACTATTCGTCATGGTCCACTGTATCTTTCCAGAGAGCATCTGTGGTGTTTACCGAGCTCCTTCTCTTCTTGTCACTTCTCTAGTGAGACTTACACCCACGGGACAGTGGGAAAGATTGCTAATGCATTTTACAGCTTTGTGCGGACAACACCAGTCGGCTCGAGGAAGCAGTCTCATGCCGTTGCCTTGTCCGTCCTCCTGTCTCCTGGCTTTCTCATCATTGATCACATACATTTCCAGTATAACTCTATGATGTACGGTATCATGATCTTCTCCATTGCCTTGTGCCGAACTGAATCGGGGATGCTGCTCGGTGGCATTCTATTCGCTGTTTTGCTTTGCTTCAAGCACATCTACCTCTACTTAGCACCAGCCTACTTCATCTACTTGCTTAGGGCATACTGTTTGTCCCCGAGCAATGTCTTTCGACCGCAGGTTTTGAACATTATCAAGCTTGGTATCAGCATCATTGCTGTCTTTGGTGTGGCATTTGGGCCTTTCGTCGCCTGGGGTCAGTTGGAGCAGCTCAAATCTAGACTGTTTCCGTTCTCACGGGGATTGTGTCACGCATATTGGGCACCTAACATTTGGGCGATCTATTCCTTCGTTGATCGCTTACTCATTGTGGTAGCTCCCTACTTGAGACTCAACGTCGACGCTGAAGCTTTACAGAGCGTGACGCGAGGACTAGTAGGGGACACCTCCTTTGCAGTACTGCCGAATATCAGTCCTCAACAGTGCTTTGGCTTGACTTTAGCTTTCCAGGTGCTTGCACTGACCAGGCTGTGGTTAAAACCAACATGGGACACATTTGTCGGTGCTCTCACACTTTGCGGATATGCTTCATTTCTTTTCGGATGGCACGTCCACGAAAAGGCGATATTGCTGGTCATAATACCATTCAGTCTCATCGCGCTGAAGGACCGTTCCTACTTGGCGAGCTTTCGACCGCTCGCAGTTGCAGGCTACACATCGCTGTTCCCGCTCCTGTTCACGGTACAAGAGTATCCGATCAAGGTGGCCTACACAATAGCTTGGCTTATCTTGTTTCTCTATGCTTTTGATCGCTTAGCACCAGCACCAAGCCGGACACGAGTGTTTCTGCTCGACAGATTTGCCTTGTTGTACAACGCGATCTCGGTGCCATTGCTCGTCTACTGTTCGTTACTGCACCCGTTAGTGTTCAAGGAGAAGTATGAGTTCTTGCCCCTGATGTTCACAAGCACGTACTGTGCAGTAGGAGTGATCACGTCTTGGATCGGATTCACGGTTTGCTACATGGCATCCTAGCAGTGAGCTAGGGAGAGGCGGTAGGACAAGTGACAGCCATTTCGAGGACTTTAGCGGTATCATGACCTGGTAGTTTAGAACGTGTACCATCGCTGCATTGGCTACGGCTGAGTGCGAATTATTCACGTCGACATTGAAGGCTTAAAACTCGTTGTCTTGCTGAGCCGTGTGATTTCACCGAGGGTCATGATTATATGAGTACGCTTCATTAGCTTGGAAGAAAGGAGGAATAGGCTCCACGATGCCCAGGCCGGGTCATGAAGGAGGCTAGCGAAAAGATATTGGTAGCTTAATCATGAATACACGACACAACTAGCATCAAATACGCCTCTCAAGCTTTTCCAGACTCTGGCGAGTAGAACAAGTGCTTGAACGTGGTTGAATCGTCGTGTTTTGATCAAGTCCTGCCCGTGGAAAAACGCTTGGATGATATGTAGAAATTGAGGAACACGCAGCGCGGTGATTGGCCGAGTCCGAGGTACTTGGAGGAAGGAAAATGGATGAATGCAGAAGGTCGGCCGGAGAAGACGTTATGTCATTGGTACTAAACAATCCATTGGGTGGGTACTTGGCATGCATGTTGCTTCAGTTTCCCTCTGTTCTGCCCTCCCAAGCCGTCCCCATGAGCCTGAGCTGCGGATCCTCCCTCAAGCCAGACACGCAGACCCGAGCGCACCATGTTCGTCCACCATCGACGCCCGACCATTGTTCATCCTCCTCGTCATCCATGCCACAACAACCACCATCACAACATCGACCATCTTCATCCGCCGTGACCTGACCAACGCGTCTCCATTATCCCGCGTATGTTTCCCACCATCATTGTCCTCCACGCTCGCCCGTCACCTTTATTGGGAACCCCACAATATTGTCGCAAACACCAACTAACCCTCTCTCGCTGACAGTCGTTTGTTCAGATGATACCTTCATAAGCATAGACCCTACTGCCTTTATATTCCTTTTCTCTCATCGACCACTTCCTTTGTGGACCACAACTTGCTGAGGTATTCTGGGCCCGGGCGCTACGAAGCACAAAATGGTTTTGTTCAAAAGAAAACCAGTGCAATTCCTACCACGACCCACGATAGAAGATGAGGACGCAGAATGCTGGATCGTTCCCGAAACACAAGAGGTGTTCCTCTCATACGAGTCTTACCTTCAGCGGATGGACTGGTACAAGGCACGAAAGTTCATCTGCGAAATCAGCGGCCATTCGGGTCTCTCCTTCTTTGACGCATTGAAGAGTGAGACAGCCGGCGCTCGTGAGGTTGAGGGCTCCTTCCCAGAAAAGCTGAAGGGTCCTGTCTTGCGAAAGGTCCAATTTTCTACCATCTCACGGATTGACAATCTGGTGGATAAAATATATGATGATTTCAAGAATGACTTTTACCCTGGCGAACAAGTCTGTATTGTGCACGAGGGCGAAAGGTTGAATGGCCTAATCAGAGACAAGGCAAACTTCCCAGAAATCAAAAACCCTGAAACTGGTGAGGTGGTAAGGGAGGCCTTTGCAAGATACTTTGTGAAGATCCTTGATCGAGATCAGGAAGAATCGCTCGTCGACGATTCGAATATCTCGAGAGATCGGAAGGTCTTTACAAAGCAGATGCTACGCTCCTTCATCAAGAACACCGTCACCAGAGAAGCATGGACAGGGGCGCCTTGGCTAGTCAAAGCCGATATAGCTGAGCAGCACCATATTCCTACCGATGTGCCCGTGCACTTACAGTACGGCCACAAAGTAGCAGAGAAGAAAGAGCGGAAGAAGGCTGAACAACAAGACGGTACGTCGGGCGTCTGGCCTTCAAACAAGCTCCCTGAACTGAAACCTGCTGCTACCAAAGGTCGAAAACAAACCTCCCTATCTCAAGAACAACTCGAACAGCTTCAGCAGCAGGCTCAGCTTGAAGAATATCATAGAGCACAAATGTCCGACCCTGCCTATGCTCAGCAGCATTCTGCTCACATGTCACCACCCCTTGAGTATAACGGCTATCCTATCCCCGCTCATCCACATGCTCACTATCCAGCCTCGAATGGACATACACAACCACCACACATGATGCAGAAGCAATCGCACAAAGCTCCGCCGCCGCCGGCCGCTCCTCTGATCAAATATCCCATTGAAGACATGGATTGTCCTCCTCAACGCGATGGCGTCCAACGGCCTCCCCTGAAATTTGTCTCTGGTTCACAACTTCCACCAGAAGCAGAAACTGACGATGTCGTACCTACACTCGAAGAAACAAGTGTCGGTTTACTTCTGGAAGTTTGGAACACTCTCAACGTCTATTGCCAAGTTCTTCTGCTTGATTCTTTTACTTTCGATGATTTCGTTGATGCTATGCAGTGGTCATCCATCGACGTCGAATGCGAACTTCTGGTGGAGATGCATTGCGCTGTGCTCAAGAAACTTGTGAACAGTGAGAAAGATATGAATGGTTCCATTCAAATTGCCCTGCCAGATCTACCACAACCAGAAGACTCCGATGAGGAGGAAGAGGAACAAGAGGAAAGCCACGTGACAACACCTACGCCAGAGCCGGATGTGCCAGCTCGTCGTACCCGGAGCAGCCTTAATCGCATGCAACTGGCTGAGGACCAGAAGGAAGATACTCCCAGTGAGCTGTCCATTGCTATTCCTCATCGGGCTGCCGAAATGTTCACAGAAGAATATGGTTGGATTGAGCGGTTACGTAAGCGCGATTTTGGCCATGGTGGTTGGCAGCTCATCATGGTTGGCCTCTTGCATCAGGTTGCTGGTCGCCCACGCCTAACGGAAATTTGCCAGCGCGTCCTGACCCACCTTGCACCACTTGACGCAGACCCTACCTTGGAGACTGTTGTTTTCCAGTATTCGACAATGGATATCAATCTTCGAGTTCAAGCTCTCCAAGTTATATGCCACCTCTTTCTCGAAACCAAAACCGTCAAAAACTTTCTCGAAGAAATGGCTCATACTATGACGCAATTTCGAAAGCTCAAGATCGAACATCAACGAGCTCGAAAGGAGGCCCAGGCCAACCTCCGGAGACTCAATGATGAACGTCGCATCCTCGCTCCACTAGAGAAATCACCCTCTCCCATACCGGAATTAGAGGAGGTTGACCAAGAGGATACTGCACAGTTTGCCGAAGGCGACAATACCGAGATCCTGGATTCAGAAGACGATCGGCCAATAACAACACGCTCCCTCCGCCGTGGTCAGGATCGAGCAAACGAGCGAAAACGCAAACGTGAAGAAGAGGAGCAACGCAAGAAAGAAGCCAAAGAGGAGAAGGCTAATAAAGGCAGCAAGGAGTACCAGAAAATTCTCAAAGCCATCGAGAAAGAACGTGATAAAATCGCCGAACACGAGGAACAAATTGACATCGTTGATGGTGATCTGCGAGAGGCCGATGCGTATCGAACGCGATGTCTGGGTAAGGACCGCTTCTGCAATCGATATTGGTGGTTCGAACGAAATGCGATGCCTTATGGTGGATTGCCCGACTCGAGTACTGCAAACGCGGAATACGCCAATGGTCGGCTTTGGATCCAAGGACCAGACGACATGGAACGAATTGGATATATCGATGTGCCTGACGAGGCTCGAAACAACTATTTCCGTTGCTTTCAAATGACACCTGCAGAACGAAAAACACTAGAAGAAGGACCAACCAATCTGCATACTGCAAGTCAATGGGGATTCTACGATGAAGGCGAAGACATTGACTTACTCATCGCATGGCTTGACAGCCGCGGTCTTCGAGAGCTGAAGTTGAAGAAAGAACTTGTACTACAACGAGAGGTGCTAGCAAAATACATGGCCAATCGACACGCGTATGTTCATCCAGACCGCAAGCGCAAAACCTCGACTTCAAAATCACCTAATGGCATGGAAGATGGCGATCCCATGGTTGATGAGGATGAGGAAGAAGAGACTGAGGATGAACGAATAATAACGGCAACAACACGCATGTCGACTCGAATGAAGACGTATGTGTCTGGCCTAGAGGATCTCGCACAGGTCCATCGTTGTTTGCGGTGGAAGAATACAATGGCTGTGAATGAGCTTGGACATAGGCATATTGATCCACCGCCGGCGCCGGTCGGTAAGTACAAGAAAGGGACAGCTTCAAAGAGAGCGAGTGGTCCATTTACGGAAACAAAGGAGAATCTGGCACCACGAGAGACACGTGCCGATCGTAAAGCAAAGGAGGCAGAACCAGTCACGCTAAATCGCCAGGGCAAACCGGTCACGAGGCAAGGAACACGGTACGCCTTCTGATTTGGTAGAGTTGTGAAGTGGATGAGATGGACGAGAAAAGCATAGCATAGCGGTATAGGTTGTCTGGTGTCACGAATTATTGTCAGGCTACAAGGATAAAACATTGCGGCAGCATGAACACTGGCATATATGCAATCTGGGTGGTATTGTATGGCATAGCAAGCGTGGTGTATGGAGCTGAATGGTTTATCAAAAAGCAAGATATGGTGGGATGGGACGAAAAGTTCTGAGCTTTATTCTAGACGGTTGATAGATGATCTGCTCGAGTTGCAAAGTGCTAGCAGCACTGAATTTCATGGTGGTCGAGACCTGTTCCGAGCTGCTCGTTTGCCTTTGAAAGACAGCATTTAGAATAAAAACCTGGCCTGTTTTGGTACTGGTTGTGCCTGCATCTCGCCATTCCACCACGCTTCCAAATACGTGGCAACTCTCACGCCGCTTCAAGCTGAAATCCATTTCGCAATGCTTAGCTACCTATGTCCTCTCATAGCATATATATGTACTGCTACTGGCACTTCTGCTGGTGCTACCTCGGGCTGGCAAGACTGACCATGGCGAATGCCTTGGCGATGGAAGTGGATGACAGTGCAAACCAGGCAAACATTTCTGAGTACTCGCTAATTTGTTTCTCAACTTAATTACAGATCGTTTTTGAAAAGCTTGATCCAACACAGAATCCAGGCACTATATCCAATAATGCTCATACTTCTTCTCGACGCGCCATTTCATAAGCCGCTGCTTTGAAACCAGCTGTTACTCGATGCTAATAACACGCGCGTTGCCGTGATGCATGTCTTTCAATGACCGCGAAAAAAAAGTAAAGAGAAAAAATCCTGTACTGTACCTTCAAGCTTGCACGGACCAGTGTTGCTACACCCAATCCACTTCTTACCATTCACAAAACTTCCAATATACACTCCTCGCTCCCCGATCAACCCTGCTAAAAGTATCAAACGATGCAACAACAAACGCGTAACACAACGCACCGGCACCAATCCTTATCATCAATTACTCCCTCTCTCATTGGGTCTTTGATCATTTATTCACGGATGCCTAGAACGAAGGTTAGGGGTCTTTCGCTAGCAGGGCCGTTTGAGCTTTTGTTTGCTGGAACTGTTAGATAGATATCCCGAACATCGCGTTGCTTTTTTTTTTTTTTTTTTTTTGTTTTTTTTTTGGTTTGTGTTTTTTTTTTATTGGTTTTGGTGTTGTGTGTTTTTGGTGGGTTTTTTTGTTTTTTTCCGCTTGTTTTTTAGGTTTTTTGTCTTTTTTTCACAGATACACGGCCTTTTTGGTTTGTCTGAGCACGATGCCAGGCTGGGTATATCCCCTGCTACCGTAACAGTCATCCAGCTAGATCCATCCACTCATGGAGCATACGGCGACTCACATCAGAGACTCACGCAAAAAGTCATGCGCCAACGTACACGTACCCATCCATGTATTTCTATCTGCATGCAATACATGAATGGTACCAAATTATAGATTTCAATCATATGTATGAACTGTACCAAGAACTCCGGGTCGCAGAAGTTTCGAAACGTGCGTGCAGACTTCACTCGAATGGCTGTAGGCACACACCTGAGCATGTATAAGGGTGCCTATGTAGGTACTTGCATAGTGGGATACAATATACATATATACCGTATACTACAGCATTTACCTATCTAGGTACCTGGTAGCTACCTACGTATTTAATATACACGTACAATATTTGCTCTTCTTGTCTCCTATATGTGCCTGTGATTCTTTCTCCAACATACTATGTGTGCATGTTTCTGTCCGTTCTTTACTGAACCTTCATACATACACGCCTCCCGTTCCGTTCTTTATCTGTGCGCACTTCGCCATGTCGTATGCTGTATGTATATTGCTATAGAAAAGGTGTGAGTGACTTGTGCATGTGGGTGTTTTATGCAGTGCTGTTCGTGTTGCGTCTGGGTTATTGGTGTTGGTGTACTTCTGGACATCCAGGTTTTTATTCATGGTGCTTTGGCTTAAAGTACAGTAGTTCACATGCAGCTTCAATCCTTGGTAGGTACGTACGCCGAGCACATAATTGTGCTGCTGTATTGCCGATAGAGAATGAAGACACGTACACCTTACAGTCTTGACTCCTGTATGTCTGGCTTTTAAATTCACTCACCTATCATCCTACCTACACATCCATCTACCGCCGTTTCCCACCCCCACCACTCCCACTCCCACCACCACCCTCACCCCTCTCAGCAAGACTAACAACATCACCAATCCCCGCAGCTTCCTGCTCATCCTCCAGCGCCTGAACCTCCTCCCTACAATCCCACCACCGCTCTTCCGCTTGTGCGAATGCCTTCTCCCTCAACTCCTTGATCTCGAGAGACGCGGCATCGCGAATGTAGTCCAAGACGTACTTTTGCCACTCGTTTGTCGTGCGGCGGAAGAAATCTGCTCGTGACTCGAAGGGGCGTGGGAAGGGTCGTGGATCTTGGGATGCGAGATGTGTTTCTTCGATCTCTGGCTCGGGTTCGGTGCGTGGGGAGGAGATGTTTGTGGGTGTTGGGGAGAAGATTTCGTCTGGGTTGGAGTCGATTTCCATTTCATCGTCGTTGTTGTCTTCGTCGTCGGTGGAGAAGCCGTCTTCTTCGTCTTCGTCGCTTTCTTCTTCGATTTCGGTGATGTTCATGTTTGGGGGTTCGATGTAGTAGAGTTCTTTGACACCGTCTAGCTTGTTTAGGTCTATGGCGTACAGGTCGGAGAAGGTTATTTCGATGTCTTTGCGTTCGAAGGTGCCGCCGTAGATGTATAGTGTGTCGTCTTGGACGGCGAGGAGGGCGTTGAAGCGGGCGTGTGGGTATTCGTATTTAATGGGGTATTCCTTTTTGTCTGATTGCGGGTCTTCGTCTGGTTTGGTGATGTCTGTTGCTTGGTCTTCGGTGTCAGTGGTGATTTTGCCGGTTGTTTCTAGTGCTGCGAGGTTGCGTAGAAGTTCTTCTTCGTCGGCTCGACCACGGTTACGCGTTCGTGGTGCGGTTCTCGCTTTACCGCCAACTTTGGGACGTCGGAGAAGTGTTGAGAACATTCGGTTACGATCGATGTTGTAGACAAACAGATCTTGAAAGAATTCGGAATCGATGCCTTCTTCACTGAGTTCAACATCATGAACACCACCGAAGAAGACACCTCGTCCTTTGTGGTGGGCCATAGTAATGCCAGCACGTTCAGGCGTTGCTATGTTGGCTGGTTTCTTCCGTCGTTCCCATCGCATAGTTGGTGGTGTACCGGGAGGTGCGTCATTTAGAGGTTGTGTCAACCGCAAGAACCATGAATCTTGATGAACCATGGGTCGAAGGACATTGCGTTGGGCGGTTTGTTTTCCTTGCTGCTTACCACCAACTGTGGCTTTGACCCGAGAATACCCACCAAACATGACAGCCCCCGATTCGTGTGGTAGCCAACTGAATGAAGAGCGAGCATCTGGCTTCTGTGCAGCAGGGGCTAATTTGAATTCATGCCAGACGTTTTCTCGAGTGTCGTAAATCCAGGTGTCCTGAAGATATTTCGTCTGCTGTGATGTGTCCTGGAAGCCACCAAAGAGTATAATGTAGTTTTTCCAGTAGGTCATGCGATGGCCACTTCGAGCTGGTGGACTCTTATTCTTGCCCTTTGACTCTAATCGCGTCCATTCCCTGCTGTCGGTGTCAAGATGCCAAAAATCGTTGTAGTGATAGAAAGTGCCCTGCTTGGGTGATGAAAATTCTCCTCCAAACAAGTAGATGCCACCAATATTTCCACCCCTGCACCAAGCGTGACCGCTCCTTGGCAAAGGACTGTTAGGAGAAGTTATGTGACGCCACTCACCTTGATTGACCTGGTACACCAACAGGTCATTGTAGAATAGAGCGGATGTGCCATCGTAGTACTCTCCACCGAAAAGAAACAGCTCGTTTCGATTGGAAGGCGAGGCTAGAAATGTAGCTGATGATCTTGGTGTTGGAGGAGAACAAGGCTGTTCAGTTACTTTCAAGAATTTGGCCTGCTCTTCAGCAAAAGCCGCAAGGACAGCATCAAGGTCAACATTATCATCGGCATCGCTATCGGCATCAACGTTCTTGGCTTTTACCTTCTTCTCGCTCTTCGCAGCTTTCTTAGTTTGCTTGGCTTGTTTTGCGGCCTTTTGCTCGACACTCTTTTTCTTCTTATCCCTTGCCATTAGCGGGAACGAGGGCCTGTGATAGCAAAAAGTTGAATAGCGATGGACTTTACGAGAGATTGAACAGGAACCGAAATGAGGGATGAAATTCATAGTGGAGCTTGCATGCGGCTAATTATCGGTTTTGGCAATATCAAGAACGCGTCGAGCCACCCGACGCGTTTTGAGTGGGTGGACGATGCAGTAGTTTGCCGCTCGTTTATGGGCAGGCACAACGCATTTTGAGATATCTCACATCAAACGGATTTAATTTGCCTTGCACGATCAATTGACGCCTCGAAGATGATTTCACGAACCCGATACGGCCACCTTCATGACTAAAAACAATCTACATACATGTTTAGGATGGCTTTTACAACAGCCCAGTACTGTCAACAATACAAACCTGGAATACATTGTTCCATTGACGCCTAACGAGCGTAGTTTGGGAACCAACGAGGAAGAGCAGGCTTTTCGCGAATATGAAGAGATGGCAAGACTCCAATTCGCACCACAGTCTGTTACTCGACCGCGACTTCTTGCCACCAATGTTGTATCGAATGCCTCGCCTCTGCCAGCGAACTCCAACTCTGCCAGGCATGCCAGTCCACAGTTGCCAAGTACACGACCTCGTTCGAACGTGACGCCAGCACCTGTTAGACCTGTTGTTGCGCAAACTCCTACGACAGATTACGGTGACGATGTTTTCGACATCGAAGATCTCGACGACGAGGATCCCTTGAATGGAAACATTACCTCTTCTTCGTTCGAGAATTTTGGGCCCCCTGTCAGATTATGGAATGAAAGATCTGCTGCCAGAGTTGAGCCTGTAGTGTCGAAAGGGAAGAAACGAAAGAGTCAGGAATACCTAGATGATCTGATACCAAGTCGACCTGTGAAGTATGAAAGGCCAGTCACACCATATATTGATGAAGGAACACAAGTACCTGAAGTTTTAACACAAACTCAATTCCAATATATTACAGATGCTATCAAAGAGTCAAGCTTCGTCAAAGATGAGGAAATCGTTGCGCCGCATGTTCCCAATACTCAGAAGACGTCGCTCAAAAGGTCGTCCTCGCAATTGGAGCCGCTCAGCTACGGTCATGAGTCACCTGTCGAATCTTCCTCCTCCAAGTCTACAGGGGCCGAGCAACCGTTGAAGAGGCCAAAAGGACTTCGGGTATACCAGGTACCAGATTCGGATGATGAGGGCGATATTGGAGGTGTTGAACCAGGGCTGTCAAATACGAAATGCGTTTGGCAAGAGGATGGAGATTTGGACAATACCGAGTTGGACATCATAGATTCCGGACCAATACCATCTGCTAAAACACCACACAACTTCGCGGGGCCTGCGCGTTCTTTACCACCAGTTAGGCACAGCATTGAAGACGAGTCGATTGAGCTTGTGGCATTAAAAGGAAAATCCGTTGTCGGACGATCAGGGCAGCCACAAGAGCCGGCACATCCATCTACCACGAGTAACCTTTCCTCTCAACAAGATCGCAAATTGTCAGATGATGAAAGAAGGCTAGTCAGGCACTTTTGCCAATGTTGCAACACAACATCTGATCGGGTTGCAGCTCGACTGCAGATGAACATGTCCGAGGTTCGCAAGCAAGTCGCTGAATACTTGTGCGAAGGAATGGATGTTCCGCCTGCAGTTGAGGCTTCGCGGCTTGCTCTGCGCCAGAAAATAAAGGCATTGCCTGAGTTATCCAAGCTTGCAGAGCCGCTTCGTGTCAAGATACACGAGCTCAAGCAGAAGAAGCAAGAACTTATAGCTCTCTTAACAGACGACGATAACGATGATGACCCCGATGTGACGGACGATGCCGTCAGTATCTTGTCTGGCCAGGTATTCAACCTGAAAACTCAGATTGCTGGGCTTGAAAGCGCGCTCCTCGATCAACTGAAACAGCACGGCTTTACTTACGACGACTTGCCAAACCACTCCAGCAGCTCAGACACAGTGCGAACACCAGCGCCCCAGCGCGATCAATCATCGCAAAAGGTTCTTGTGGCATCAACGCAGCATGTTCGAAAAGTGAAAAGGACATCTCCTACACCTCTGAGTCAAGATCCGTGGTCAACCGGCTCGCCATCAATTGCTCAAACACCTATGCAGACATATGACTCTATGCAAAACGTCTCTCGGCCGTATCAGTATCGTGAGGCTCGGGGGATTGCTTCTGCAACAGTTTCAGACCAGAACCGTGAAACGCATGATAGCAAATATCGTGATCACTCTCGTAGTGCGCATCACTATGAAGGTGGTTTTTCTAGAACTATGGGAAGCCCGTCACCGCCATCGCCGTTGCCTGAGCAAGATGACGATTTTGGTGAAGAATTTGATGATGGCGAGATGCTGAACGCCTTTGATGACTTCGAACAATCATTTCATCCAGATGACGGACTACTACCAATACAAGCGAGTAGACCGGCGTTAGCAGAGATGAGCCACAACATACAACGTTCCCACGATAAGGACGAAAAGGCACGTCAACCACCGGCTGATCAACTTCGACATCCCTGGTCAAAGGATGTCATGAGCGCCTTAAGGAAGCGGTTTCACCTTCGAGAATTCAGACATAACCAGTTAGAAGCCATCAATGCTACTTTAGGAGGTCAGGACACCTTCGTACTTATGCCCACTGGTGGTGGCAAGTCACTGTGTTATCAACTGCCGTGTATTATCAATTCAGGAAAGACAAACGGTGTCACAATCGTGATCTCACCTTTGCTAAGTCTTATGCAAGACCAGGTCGATCACCTCCAGAAACTCAAGATCCAAGCGTTCATGATTAATGGCGACATTTCGACTGAGCAGAAGAACTTGATCTATCAAGGCCTCGAGGGTCCACGACCGGAGAGTTTTATACAGATATTGTATGTCACACCAGAAATGGTAGGCAAAAGCCAGAAAATCAACAAGATCTTTACAGATCTACATCGTAGAGGAAAGCTAGCAAGACTGGTCATTGACGAAGCTCATTGCGTCAGTCAATGGGGGCACGACTTTCGCCCTGATTATAAAACTCTTGGAGAGACGAGACGGCAGTTTCCTGGCGTTCCTGTTATGGCACTGACTGCAACTGCCACTGAGAATGTGAAGATTGATACCATCACCAACCTGCGTATTGAGGGATGCCGCACCTTCACTCAGAGCTTTAATCGTCCCAATTTGACATATACCGTACGAACCAAGGGCAAAGGTGCGCAACTGCTTCACAGTATTGTTGACACAATCAACGAGAATCATAGTGGCGAATCTGGGATTATTTACTGCTTATCCAGGAAGAACTGTGAAAAATCGGCCGAGGCGTTATCACAGAAGCACCATATTCGTGCAGCACACTACCATGCGGGAATGGCCGCCGACGAGCGTGCGAGTGTTCAGAAAGCGTGGCAGGCTGGGACATACGACGTGATAGTGGCTACCATCGCTTTTGGCATGGGAATCGACAAGCCTGATGTTCGGTATGTGATCCACCATACGATACCAAAGAGCTTGGAGGGCTACTACCAAGAGACTGGCCGAGCTGGTCGAGACGGACAACCTTCTCAATGCTACCTTTACTATGGCTACAGCGACACAACTATGCTCAGAAAACAGATAGACGACGGCGATGGTAGCTGGGAACAGAAGGAACGTCAGAAGAGAATGCTTCGCAATGTTATTGGTTACTGTGAAAACAAAAGTGATTGTCGGAGGGCACAAGTTTTGGACTACTTCAATGAGCGCTTCGACCCAACTAACTGCAACAATTCTTGCGACAATTGCTCGTCTGATTCGCTATTCGAGACGAAAGATTACTCCAACCACGCGAAAAACATCATCGGACTTGTTCGCCAACTATGCATTGGTAAAGTAACTCTACTTTATTGTGTCGATGTATATCGAGGAGCTGGTGGTAAGAAAGCAAAGGATGCTGGCCATGACACCCTTGACGAAGCAGGGGAAGGATCTGACTTGGACCGAAGTGATGTTGAGCGTCTCTTCTACCGACTCGTGAACGAAGATGCATTGGAGTTCGATCACGTGTCGAATGCTCAAGGATTTCCACTAGAGTATCTCAAGTTGGGAAAGAGATGTCGAGACTTCGAGTCTGGGCGTAGTGCGCTCCAGTTCCAGATTCGACTCGGATCTACGAAGAAAGCCCAAAGCAAGCCAGCCAAACCCAAGGGCAAGAAAAAGAAGGACACGATTAGCAGGGCTGTTAATGACACTGACTATCCACCACCCACTATGCTTTCATCACCAGTCGCAGCTCGGAAGAGAAACAGCACGAAAGCTCGAGCAGCCCCTATTGTGGTATCGTCGGAGAGTGAGGGTGATGATGATTTTGAACCAGTACGACAGGCTGGAAGAGCAATACGTACGAAGCAATATGAGCCAGGACCTCCCATTACGATTGATCAAAGGGTCGGTCAGCTAGATGAAGCGCATCGCTCTGTGCTTGACGTGTTTGTCAAAGGTGCGAGAGATGCTTTACGTAACATCGAAATGAACCTCGGATTACGACAAAAACTGATTTCGGACACTGTATTGCGTGAGATAGGCATCGGGCTTCCTGCGCGGCCGGAAATATTGTTACGCTTTGAGGGCATGACGGAGGAAAAGCTCAAGATCTGCGGCAAACAGCTGCTCATGCACATAAGATCCGCTCAGCAGGATCTCGATGCAATGAGACTAGCTATGGACGACGAGGGTGGGGTTGTCGAAAACGGTGGATTCGAGCAGGAAGACTTTTCTGACGATGATTACGAAGAAGAGGAGGAGGAGGAGACCACCAACAGCGCATATTTCAGCGCCCCTAATGAAGTGTCATCTTTCATGCGCCAGATGTCACAAACCCCAACATTTGCGACGAAGGCCAACACAAAAGCACCACGAACAACATCACGTGGTGGTAAATCTGGCTCTTTTAAGAACTTTGGACAGGGCAAGGGGAGGAAGAAAGCGGCAACGTCATCCAAATCTGGGTCGTACGCAGGTGTAGCCAAAAAGAAGCGTGTCTCGGGAGCTAGTACTGCCTCGAGGGCAGCTTCTGGCGCATCTCACAAGAAAGGAGCGTCGAAATCTAGTCGAGAGGCCCAAGGAGGCCAAAGAGGAAGCTCTTTATTCGGCATGATGCCGACGTGATTGGAAACTGTCTCCCTGTCACATTACGACAATTTGATTCGTGTTTGTGGAAGCATGCGAACTTCGATTTAGCCTGGTATGATTAATGATAAGTATATGCAAATTTGCCTAGCCATCACTCCGGCTTCACCTGCTCCTGCTTTTTGTATCGTTGCTCTTGCATCTCACATCAGTGTAGGCTAATTCGCTCCTTCCCACTTCTTATGTGGAAGAACACGGCCGTACTTCCTCCAACACCAGTCACTCTCTGTCTCGCAATGATGGAAGTTGCTGACTGCGCACCTTTGACACCTTCACATCACATAGACGTATATGAGCTCTACAGAATCATGCTGGAATCATCATTTCACTCTGTTTAGATCCCGCACAACAGTCGACAGAGCTCATGACTATGCCACTTGACGAGGTCCCTGCGAACATTAGACGAAGTCATAGTACAAATCGAACGGCGACGAAAAGCATTCACCATGGCGATCCAATCGCTCCTCAGACTCAGCCGCCCCCTCTTGCCGTACAGGGCATGCTGAGGAGCGTGACCGAACTTGGAGACGTCGGAATATTCGCCCAGAGACCATCCCGAGTACCACGACCAACTACACAGTCCTCCTTGGACTTCCATCCACGATCTTCGAGTGGCTCCCACATTTCGCGGTATCAACAGAAGTGCTTCAAGCCTGCCGTGTTAGGTCACCAACGATCATATGGAGGTTCGACACATGAGCTGAGAAGAAATGATACTGTACAATCAAATCTTTCCTCCTATCAAGATTGGCCAAGGTCAAGAAGATTGCTCTCCCGCTCAGGCTCCTATGTGCCCAATCAGAGGCCTCGTCTACCAGGAGAAAACCGTGCGTTGCACTCTCATAGATCTCTGACTTCACTGAGAAGCCACAATGGCACGATAAATCATCCGCCCCTATCCCCTCGATCTTTTCGGATGACCCGAGCACATCGTTCAGGAAGAGTTCCTTCACCGGCAACAATCAATATGTATGTGTATCGTCACCACTCAAGGCAGTCACATCTTGGGAATCGTAGCAGTTCAGGCACAGCAGCTTCATCACCTATCTCTCGAATGTCAGCGGTGAGAAGAATACAGGACTACCGGAATCAGTATAATGCATCAGCTTGGTCCCTACGTCCTCCGGCTTCACCTGCGGCTGGTTTCCGCAGCTACCAGCGACGTGGATATTTACCATACGCCAGGTCGACAACTTCAGCAGCAGGCTTACCTGCCGTTGGCCGTGTTTACAGTACAAATTCTCTGTTCTCAGGTCCGACTTCTCCCACAGACTCAATTGTACCACTCTACTATGACTATAGTGAATCGTTCCATGGTCGTGCTCCGCTCCTGCAGTTCGTAGATGGTCAAGAACAGATGCAAGGAGCTCGGCCCGGTTCACCACTACCTGCAGCTCAATCACCGTTTGGTACACTACCAGGATCAAGATTTCTTCCCATCGAGCTTCCTACGCAGCACAATCGTCGTGCCAGTGAGGTGTCGAGCCGATCACGGCATAGTCGAAACGTGAGCGAAAGAACAAACAGGACCAGTCCGGCTGTGATTGCAGAGACCGCTGACGTTGACCGTCCACAAGAAGGAGGACAAGAAGATCTTCCACACGGTCCGCATATGGTATGCGACTTTTCTTGTTCGGCAAACATTTTATATTAACATCATCACTAGGTTCAGCCTTCAACCGATGTCACCTATCCCAGTGGCAATCCATCCGCACGAAACTCGATAACGAGCTCGCAAAAGCGGTTGTCCCAATCCGACAGCACCTTTTTCACCAATGCCAGTCGAAGCCCGAGAAACCTGAGCAATCTGGCTGCAAGAGCACATTCACCATCGACCGGAGATCTACTTGAAGCTGTTCGCAGTATTGACGCTGTCGCTGTGGGCTCAGAAACACCCAAGCAACCAGATAGGGGACTCCCGAAAGGTAAAACAGCATCAGACCAAGATGTTCAAACAACAACCTTCAACTCTAAAACGCTGTCAAAGGACATAAGCAGAGACTTGAGGCCAAGAACATCACCTACTCCGCCTACATACCATACTCCTGAGATCGTTTCCCCTCGTCCAGAACGACCTACATCGTCACAAAGCCGAAAGAGGTTCAGCAAAATCCTGGATGTCGATCAACAGCAAACAGCGACTGAAGCATATAACTCCTGTCGTATGATAGCAAGCCACTCTTTTACCAGACTGGAACGAGTCGATGAAGTCTCTAGTCCGGTCAAGGCGCCAGCGGTGGTTACCACATCAATGGCCAGCAGGGGCGAAAACTTCAGCACGACATCCCATTATAGCTCAGCATCTGTCGACAATGCTAGTCGCGGTAGACTACCAAGTCACGATGTATCGACTGTTGACTCGCTGCTCGAAAGACACATTGAATGTCTCGGCCTCATACCGGGCCAAGAGCTCGTCTCGCAGACATTGACAGACGACAGGGATAACGCTGGACAAGACGGAGCTAAGGGGGAAACCACTTCTACCTCGAGAACTGCTACAATGGAGGATGTAGTGCCCTACGAGATCATGCACAGCACTTCTGGCACCCATCAACCTTCCAGTCTCAGCAGTTGCGCTCAGAAGCGTCTCATGCCTCGTCGCTTGTTTGCAAGCATGGATAGCAAATTGCCTAACTGTCCAACTACAATCTTTCGGTCCGATACTAGACTCCCACTTTCACTCGCTCGACATGGTAACATTACTCAACATTCGCATGGCTGGTTGACTCTGCCATCTGAATCTTACCTCAGCACAGATATAGAGAGAAGCAGAGAAACTTTATTGTCCGGAGATTATGCCGATATTGAAAGTAGTCGGTCAGTCGAGAAGTTCAGAATACGAAGAAGTTCATCGCCGGATGCCACGCCTATTCCACTGAAGCAGGATCATACCGAGATGACGAAACCGGACGACTATGACGGCCATGGTGCCCTTTGTCACAGGTCGACAAGCAACCTCAACTCATCGGAGACTTCACGACGACGAAGGAAAATGAAAATCCATCTCAAGAATCTGGCTAGCAATTCGAACACCACACTCAAAGGCAGTGATGACACCGTCGATGCTGTCCTTCAAGAGTATGAACGGGGTCTTGCAACCACGGGTCTTAGTCAGAACCCTATCTCAACAGTAGATGGGTTCGCTGAACTGAGTGCAGAGTCTACGAGCGCTGCACAGTCCTTGACTTCCATTCTGAACATCCCTGACCAGCCAAAGTCAGACATGTGGCAGAACAGCGTTGCTGTAATACCTACGATGGGGAAGAGAACAACAGGCCTTCGACGAAAACCTTCAGCAAGCACTATTCGTACCGTCCGAAGCGACCGAAACGTCCTCGAGCCATTGAATACATCCAGAGTCACTTCGAAGCGAGCCAGCCGCGAGATAAATCGTCAAAGTAGCGTGCCACAATTGGCTTATCCTGATCTCGGTCCCACCATGCGTGCTTCGGAATTTGACCTGTCCACTCAATACCTCAAAACTTCACCCCAGCCAAAAACATCGTCCCCCATACCGATGATAGCAAAAAGTCCAGAGAAGTATGGTAAACATAGTATGCGAGCACGCTGGAAGTGCAACAGTCTCCGACATATCATGTCGAAGCCGTTGCATTCGAGGGGTGCAGCTAACACTCATTTTAACATGACAATCAGTCAAGATTGCAGACTGCAGCCAGCTGTGTCTTTTGATGAGCAGCCGATGTATCCAGACACCATCGCAATGTCGGATTTTGCGTATCGCAAGTACAGAGTGATGGAAAAGCTCAAGGAATGGTGTCGAGGGCCGTGTATGAGCCGGCCAGTTGCTGTCAAAAGGAAGAGCTCAATTGCTGGTGGCTTCCTGGTTGATTAATATCCTGGTTACGTGGTTGGTGTTGTGGTAGCAAGGGCGGTCGCTGCTTCGAGGCTTAATGATTGGTATGAAAGACTTCTCTTGTCCAGGTCCGGCGTTGGGATGGTGAGTTTGATCTTTTGGAAGCAAGCAGGAGGTTGAAGTTGATATTGTATGTTTCCGACACGCGCCTGTTGTGTTATCTCAAAAGGAGTAAACATCTTAGCATACGCATACCAGAGTGTCCGGCTAATAAATAGTGAACACAAGTTTGCTAGATATCAATATCTCGAGAACGAAAGTTGAAGGTCACTGCGGTCGAGATCGCTCCTAACGCAGCCACTACCTCGCACAGACCTCCTTGCAGTCTTGACTTGATTGTCCTCATACATGAACATCACCCACAATATTAATCAACACCCATCATATCTCGATCAGCAGCCCATATCCCATAACGACACCACCATTTCGATATGTACAGCCCCTGATCTATGCCGTATCCAGTAATCCACAATAATAGTTGATCGGTTAATTGTTTACTCGATCATTTGGTAAGGTAGATGCTGAGCTGCCGCCGGTTATAGTTCATAATTTACTTGATTCGTTCCCAATAAATTCCTGGGATAGTTTTGGAGCTTTTGCGGAGTAAGGTGGCCATTGTCCTATACTGAGGGTTGTGAGTTCTTTCTCAATTTCGGATTTCAGAATAGTTCGTTGCTGTTGCTGTTGGTTGATGTCGGTATTGTTTGTAGTAGAAGTGGGGTTGAGGAGGGTGTGGTAGATTGTTTTCAGGGAGGATGGAGGTGTGAGGATGTATTCTTGTATACCGTCTGGGAAGACGGGCGTTGGTATTGGATTTTGTGTTGGAGAAGGTGAAGATGAAGATTGTTCATCTGGGTTGGGGAGGGTTATGGTTGTGATGAACGGTGTCATGAAGAGTGTTGAGGCGTATTCACAAGCGAGACGCTGTGATGTCTCTGTATCAATCGCCCTGGCGAGAGTTGGGATGTATTGCCCTGATTCGACTGCCATGTGCTGGCTTAGATCGTCGAAGAGAGTTGTTAGAGCGTTGAGCGCCCTGGCCTTATCTGCTTCGTTATTGAAATCGGGCTTTGTGGCGATTAGATCGAGAAGGACTTGGCGGGCGTGCGTGTGGTCGGAATGGTCGTGCGTGGCCATTTCTGTGCCTTGGGGGCCTAGGTAGGTGCTGAAGGCGGGACGCATGACGAGGTCTTCGGAGAGGTCGTGCCGGATTAGACGCCATGTTATTTCGTGGAGGAGGGTGGGAAGGCATTGGATTGGGGTGGTCGGCGAGCGGATACGTTGGGCGAGGGTGGTTATGGTGGAGTGGTCGGCTTCGAAGTGACTCTGGATGTATTCAATGGCTCGAGGACGTTTCGGTCGCTTCGGACGGTACGAATAGTGCTTGCTGAAGGTTTTCGTCGAAGGCCTGTTGTTCTCTTCCCCATCGTAGGT
>Ga0115842_100099_pt1 | contig 27987 bp, 25 predicted proteins | sample InSIn2SAF170_2_FD_83856 | JGI IMG/M metagenome (GOLD analysis project Ga0115842, IMG submission 83856)
TTCGATACTGATGCGATCGATGTCGGCGTTCATTACGCGAAGTTGTGCCTTCAGATCTAGCAATTCTTGTTCGATATCAGAGACCTTCTGCTTGTCCTCGTCCGTTCGCTTATCCAATGCTTGCAACTTTTCAAGAAACCCGGGAATGTGATCGAAATTCTTCTCGGCTTCCGAGACATCGATGTCGTCTGATTTTGTGCAGACGAAAGTGAGTCTTCCCAATGCACCATCCCTATGCATTTGTCGCTTGAACACTGTTCCTCCAAGCTTGCGCGCGTGGCCATCATCCACTGCTCGAGTTTCAGGAGAGGCGATGAAGATGGCAGTGGCGTGCTGCACATGAGATTTCCAGATAGACCCTCGTGCTTCGTTACTGTCAGCTGATCCTGGCAAATCGACGAGGACACATCCACTTTGTAGAGCTGCAGCTCTCGTGTAGATAGAGACCTTCCGAACCAGTGGCCAGTATTCAAAATCTTCCGTGGAAGAAATAGGCCTGACTTCTAATAAGGTCCTTACGCTTCGCTTTTCCTTACTATCGACATATCGCTTAATCTGCGCTTGTAATTTCTTAGGAGTATCGCTCGCAAAGACTTTTTCTTTACCTAGTACGTCCTGAACATGTCCTATCTGCATAAGAATGTCAGTAGTAATCTGCGAAAGATTGTATTTATCCAGGAATGGATGCACAGCCTTCAATTTACAGAAAGCTATCATCGACTCGGATCCCCTTTCGGTGATGTCTGCGCTGATTGTGCGACCCGATTGTAAGACATCGCTGAGCAATATCTCGATTTCTGTGCGCCACTCTTCAGGAGTGAGAAACATGACTTTTGCTCTATGAGGGCTTCCGATCGGCTTGTGATTCCAAGAGACTTCTGTGATCACTGCGGTACATGCCCGGACACAGTTCGTGGGGAGTAGATCCTCGTGGCCAAGTATAGCGTTGATAAGCGTAGATTTTCCTGCTCCTGTTGTGCCGATGACGACAACAATTGGCTTCTGAATCTCGTTGAAGCACTGAGCTTGAAGGTTCTCTATCTCTTTCAACCAGGTTGTCACAGTCTCGGTATCAACTGACGTCAAGACTTGCCACACTTCCTCGAGGATAGTCTTTGCTTCGTTGATCAGTCGCTCGCAGTCTTTCAACGTTCGAATCTTGCGGTGGAGTGATACGCCCAGCTCAGCATCGTTTTGAATCTGCTCGATGTTATGATCACTTGAAGCAGGCAGCAGGACGCCAGCTGTTGCCAAGTTCTGGCCTTGTAGTTCGCTGTCATCCATTGTGCAGGAAGAGTTGATGCGTTGTTGCAGAGCAGGATACACAGTGGACGGAAGATACCGTATGGTTTGCAAATCTTGGAGTGATTGATCCAGGTCGAACAAAAACACCAGCAAAGTGATGAAAAGAAGTTGTGAGAGGTGAGAATCAGAGGTTCACGATATCCATCCCCAAGGTTGGTAGCGTCATTTGGGTGTACTCGGAGCGTTTGCAAAGAAGTGAAGTAAGTTTATGGTTGTTGAGCCACGGCTGTAGTGAAAGCATGTACTTGTTTTCGTGAGGACGTATTCAGTTCTTTCCAATATGTACCTCACTTTTGGACTCACTTGTATCTCTTGTCGACACAGTGAAGGCTCCAGTGTCCTACTGACTCCTCCGAAGCATTCGAGACTCAACACACGCACCGTAATGTGTTCCAGCTTGAGACATTTGTAGTTTCTTTCGCCTATCAAACATTTGACCTCACTCCAGAGTGGCGTGAAAGTGAGGAATAGTGCGAAGTGAATTCCAGTACAGGTAAGAAAATTGCCACAGGCCTTGTGCATGCACAATAATAGCTTGTGGTCCGGGTGTCTTGCGCTTCTGAGCCATCTTGAAGTCAGGTCGTCAAAGGCGTAAGCACGGTAACATGTCAGCTGGGGGTGAAGTAATGCTTCACATCAAAACAGCATTATGTCGATTGCTTGACAACAAGTTAGTTCAGTCGCATGCATCTGCCTTAACATCTACCTTTGCATATTCAGAGCCATCTTAGGTGCCCAATCGCGGTCAACACCCAGATTATTCGGTGCAGAAGCGCACAGACCGGCCGTATATGTTGGTGGTATGATCAATAGTGCTGATGAAGGACACAATGTGCAATTGATAACGAGCTCACTCCACCACGTAGCTGTGTATTCACAATGACCTAGCATACAGGGCTCACCACAACTAGCACTTCTGCATTTGAAAAGGTGATTCAGTAAGTTGGCTTAAATGACGGATGACCCGCCGTCCGGAGAGAGGCTACTTTCGAATTTCGACACGTGGTATCAAGAATGACCTCAAATGTATGTGGTCAACTGGAAACTGTTTTATTGAGAACACCAGAAGAACATGTAGTATGACAGCTAGGCGGATTCAATACACAGCTTGGAATGACGCAAGCTGGATTGAACTGCGCGTTGAGGCGGGTTGTCAACCAATATAGAAGTGCTTCCTGCTCAGGCCTTTGCAGGTACTCGTATTCGGAGATGTGGAGTTACCGAAGAACAGGCAGCGGATTCGAATGCACAAATAATGGCGATTAGCCTACACTTGTCGACTACTTGATACAAACCTTGAGATGCCCTTCCTTGACAAGAATATAAAATGAATGCTTTATCTTCAGCATGAATGAAATCAAGAATGTAACAGATTACGAGATGTCTTGGCACTTGACGCGTCGAACGCGTTGCACTAACCGCTATCAATCGCTCCTTCCTTGTCCTGCTATTTCTTGCTGTTTTGCCCCAAATGGATGTACCATCAAAATGCCACTGCTGGGTACTACCTTAGTTCTTATGAACACCTGAAGGTCCTTTATAGACCAATCGAATGACCCTACTGCATGAAATAAGGAGCTGCTCTACTCATGCTTGTAGGACCTCAGGATATCGCTTGGTGCCGGCCCTTCCCACAATGGCTGACGAAAGGCCTCACAAAAAGCCCCGTCTCGAGCCAGACCATGCTGCCGACATCCGAGCAAAGCGGTCAGCTTTCCTTTCCTCATTATCAAGGTCAATTTCGCCTCCTCCAGGTGCTACATTTGTATCGTATACAAATGCTATCGTAAAAACTAACATTGAAGAGAGATCAAAGCTCCCAGCTTCAGATAGTATTTCAGACAGGACGGTGAGCAGTAGTGTGCAGAACGAGCTTAAGGAGGCAGCCAATGGCCCTAAAAAGCCACGAGTTTTGTGCTCGCCATTTCAACTTCTCCGAGCCAGGAGCCTGCCTTCACAGAACAACGCCGACACCATCAGCTTGCATGAAATTTTCGGAGATCCTTTGATCAGAGAAGCATGGATTTTCAACTTCTGCTTCAACGTGGACTGGACAATGCAACATTTTGATGCCGACGTCCGAGAGCTTGTCAAGGTAAAAATTGTACATGGATCATGGAAACGAGATGATGGAAATAGAATTGCAATTGAGGAGCACCTAAAGAAGTGGACGAATGTTGAGGACATCAAAGCGTATCTTCCCGACCAATTTGGAACTCATCACAGCAAAATGATCATTCTCTTCAAGCACGACGATACAGCACAGGTTATCATACATACAGCTAATATGCTAGAGATAGATTGGGATCATATGACCCAAGCTGCCTGGCGGTCACCCATCTTACCTTTGATACCGACAGATAAGCAGAGCGAAGATGGCAACACTATCGGCAGTGGCGAACGTTTCAAGAGTGATTTACTCCGATATTTGAAAGCATATGGCGGAAAGCTGAAGCCACTAATCAACCAGCTGTCCCTCCATGACTTCTCCGCAGTTCGAGCAGCATTGATTGCCTCAGTCCCATCCCACGTCAAAGTATCAGACCCTGCTGACAAACTTTGGGGCCATTTATCACTTGCCAACGCACTCGCAGCCATGCGTCAGGACCGAAGCAAAACCTCATGTACAACAGAAAATAGCCATCTCATCTGCCAAGTCTCATCCATAGCAACTCTCCCACAGACCTGGCTCAACGACACAATCTACAAAGCAGCCTCAACCAACTCAACATCAATCATCTTCCCAACACCCACCGACCTCCGTAACGCCCTAACAGGCTACGCAGCAGGCGGATCAATCCACACCAAAGCCTCGTCCACCGCCCACCTAAAACAGATCTCCTTGCTCCGCCCACAACTTAACCGATGGAACGTGCAGTCCTCAAATCCAGCAACTCGTGCCGGACGACATCTCATCCCCCCTCACATAAAAACCTACATCTGTTTCACTTCCAAACCAACAGCCGACAAATCGACACCAGATATTGAATGGGTCCTAATCACAAGCGCCAATCTCAGCACCCAAGCTTGGGGCACAGCACCAAAACTACCCAAAGGTTCTAAAGACGCAAGCGAGGCGGAAGTACACATCCAAAGTTTTGAAATCGGCGTACTCGTCTGGCCCGAATTATTTGCCGACAAAGACATCAACGGTCAGAAATCAAGAGTCAGGATGGTGCCTACTTTTGGTACAGATACGCCAGAGCCGAGCTTGGTAAATGCAGAGGACGAGATCGTGGTTGGGATGAGGATGCCGTACGATTTGCCGCTGACGCCGTATGGACCGGATGAATTGCCATGGAGTCCTTCGATGACATATTCTGAGCCAGACAACCTGGGTAGGTTGTGGGGATGAATGGCGGGTACATATTGCAAGCACGATAGCTATGGATCTACAACGGCTGCAAGCATGGTTATTTATATATCGTCGGCTACAAAATACTGTGGGTGAACCATCTCCCTTAATTAGCATTGACAATCTGCAATTAGCACTTAGCACAACAATCACGCAGTTGCATATAAATCCCAATCAGCAGTGATCAAACCATAACCAAACAAAGCAAGCAAGGGAGTAATCTGACATCTTTCTATTCGTTTTCTCCTGAGCTACTCTGTGCTTCAGTCACCGCCTTATTTTGTAGCTCCCGTGCTGTTTTTATCCTAATCACCTAGGCCGGAGCCTTGTACCATCCCAATGCCTTGTTCTGGATCCCCGCGAAACCTTTGATTTATGACCCACCGACAGCCTCAGGCTTCTTATTTGGGTCATACCCATATTTATCTTTCAATTCGTTTACCAAAGTGACGTATTTCTGCTCTGCTTGCGAGGGACTGACGCCTTCGTCGACGATCTTTTGCCATGCCTTCTTTTTGGCTTTACCCTGTGTGGAGAGCTGTGGTTAGCATATGGACACTACGTGGTGGGGATAATCGAGTGCTGGGAATGAGTAGGACGAAGCAGGTCACTGGGGAGGATCAGGATGGGCTGTTTGGTATCCGCCTCTTGATGTTTGAGTTTAAACTTGTGGGTTGCTCTGCGCCATGTTTTCCGCGCTGGAGATTGACAACCATGCATTATGCTGTCGACTCCGACTTTCCTGCCCAACAGCACTGATGGAGGAAAGGCGTATGGATTCTGCGATTCTCATCTTCGCAGGGCGCGGACCCACCAGGGCAGAGAGTGTTTATATGAGTATGGAGTATTTCCACTAACCTTCAAATCAAATGTTCCAGGCGCTGGTGCCTTATCGATCGGAGGGTCCTGCTGAGCTTGCTTGAAGTACGCGTACATCTACCAACGGAAGAGAACATGTCAGCATATCCGTACACATATGTAGAAGGAAACACGTAATCTCACGAGGGCTCGCATGTCTGCCCCTCCCCTTCGGGGAAGGGTAGGCAGGGAGGGATGTCCATGTCATACCTGCAGCAACTCATCCTGACCTGGCTTGGCCTTCAACTGTTTCGACTGCGTCACCGCCTCGTTGAATGCTTGACCAGTCATGTTGAAATACTATTGTCCCGAAATCGAGGAGTGAATAGTAGCAAGAAGCGTGTCTCGTATGTTGTGTTCAATGAGGGAACTCTCGTAAAGAATACTCGGTGGGTGAAGATTGGCAGATAGAGAAAGGATGGATGGATGCAGTAATGGTCCTGAAGTGAGGTAAGACGTGGTATTATGCGATTGCGGATGTGATGGGATGCTGTGCGCGTAGTGAGCCGGGGTATTCTGTTGAACGGTTGGCGTCGGCCATGAATTTGTGGTTGTGGTTGTGTGGCACATGATTGTGTTGAAACTGATATGACGTACGCGAGATCATCCATCCCACTTGCGACGTTTACACTAAAGGAACGGGAATCCCGAACATGTGGGGGGATCAGTGATATGTTATTTTTAGGTAAGCTTATTGAGGGTGCCCAGATGAATGATATCTATGTAGATTTGTTCGGACGGAGAGTGGTCTTAAGGTGCTGCTTCATTGAAGAATGACAACGCAGAATATGAATGGATTTTGCTACCGTGTATCGATAGGTGACCGCGGTAAGCAATGAGACTACGATATAGCAATTGTTCCTATCAGATGTTTTGCTCAATATCGCGCTCTACTGACCAGCTAGAGTAACCTTCGTTCCACAGAGCTCTATTTTTCAGGACTCCGCTTCTATCCTCCGTATGTGCTGTGTAGCATGACCATGTCGAGATCTCCCTTTAAGCATCAGTTCATCATCACACCCAGCCCCTGACTCGAAGTATAGGGGCCTTTCATCCGAGATTCGTTTGATCTATAACCTCGTGGTATGCCCTGACCAAAGCCGCATTCTCATGGCTAATATCAGCAAGGCTTTGCATTACTTGCGCAAACTGGATCCAAAAAGCAAGGTCGAGCGATGTCTCCTGCAACTTCTCAGCGAGTCTCCCGGCATGGTTGTTGATCGCCAGGTGCAACTTCGCATGCCTTTCAACTATAAAAACCTCGTAGGCATAGATAATTTCTTCCTGACTGTCAAACAGATAATCGACCCTGTCAGCTGACAGATTTTCATAAAGGATGACTACCAAACGGTAAGTGCGAGCATCCCGCCATCGGGGCACATGTGCAGTGTCCATGATAGACGTATTGGTTTTTGTGGTTGGAATTAGGATGTTTTGTATTCCGATTATTGGGATTGTCTTGGTTTCCAAGCCTATGGTAGTTTTGTGGAACTGGACAGGGGAAAGGAACGCCCATATATTGTTATTGTGGACATGATACCAAATCATGCTGCTGGTGACCAATGTTGCAAAAGCCAAACGGGAATGGTATGATTGCAGTGACCCACCAACACCAGCATGAACGAGAGTCCTTCTGACATTGAAGGAGGATAGAAAGACTGATGGAACAAGTCACAGACGAGCTTCTCGCCACTTCAGTCACTTTGATGGACAGCAAAAAAGCAAAAAGGTAAGCTATCCGTGGTTTTTCGTCACCATAGATTGTGCGAAAGAACCACATCGTAGTCTTTCAAATTGACTGCACCTGCCACGGGGGTCTTATTGACAGGAGTGGTTTGTTTGTGTGATTCGAGATGTGCTGTGAAATTCGGGAGCTGTATTCGCAGTTCTGAATTGCTCACCTGCGCGTTTGGATTTGCATAAGTCTCAAAGAGGGAGAGTCTAAGGCATTGTCTGTTCCTGCCATCAGATAGCCAAACCACACCTGTCAGCACCAGCTCGATTGACGAGAGGAAAAGGGACTTCTTGAATGCTTAGGGATGGTACCGAGGCATTTAATAGCTGCAGTTGCCATAAATAGCAGTAATATCCTGACTGGCTTGTCATCAGCTGGGTAGTCTCAATGCCATCAGTGATTACAGGCTGACGGTATGAGAGCTTGATGATGTAGCGTAACGAAGCAAGACGAATATATCTGAATGCAATGATATCGTAACAAAGGCTGGGAATATACTTGTGAAGCCTCGTGATTTCACCTCGCGACGGCCAATACTAACACATGCAGTCAATAGTCCACAGCCCAACCATTCTTCTCCAAGAACTCGGAACAGGCATTCTTTAAACCAACATTGCTTACCAGCACCTTCTCCGTCAGCGGCTGCCTGGTCAAGGGATCGAGGTCGCTCTGCTCGAGATGCTTCAAGATTGCCACTCTCTCGTAACTGACTCCAGATGGAGTGATAACTGGGTCATGCATAACTTCGAATGTGATTGGGTCGACCATCCAGTCCGGAACCACTCTTTCCACTGTCTCAGGCATGCCACTTACTTCAAACGCAGCTCTGATATTCTTTCTTCGTTCCACTGCATCCTTTTCTAGCTCAGCAATCTCTTCACCTCGGCCAAATTCTCCAATTTCTTTGCTCGTGAAGCGTGCTTCCACATCTTGGATGTCCCGCTCCAGCTGCTGATCCAACAACGTCTCAACAGTGTTCAGTGTGTCATTCATCTCCCTGAGACGACTTGTTTCTGTCGCCTGCCAGACAGCCTGCTTAGCCCGCAAGACAAGCTGACTTAGTATCTCCGTCGAACTATCTCTGGTAGCCAAACACATCTGATATGCTTTCTGAGCCTCTTCTAGTGCCTCCCCGACATGTCTCAAGCTCAGTAGTGCTTGAGCAAGGTAGTAGTGCGCTTTCATGCCATCGATGCGCTTCTCATTTTGCAACTCGATTGCCTTTCGTGCGTCTCGTTCAACACCTCTCCAATTGGAGAGCCTTATACGTGCAAGAGCGCGATTCGTGAAGATTTTGGGATCATCGGAACGGACGCTGATCGCTTGACTGTAGAAGTCCTCAGCCTCCTTGTAATTCCCGACCTTGAAGTATTCATTGCCTTGCTCTTTCAGTGCGAATGCCATCGTAGGCCAGACGACGAGGGCGAGAGTCCGCTAGGGAACTCTCTCGGACCCGATCAGTCGACACGAATGTTACCTCGGCTGTAGCACTGAGCCTTGCGATACGCATTCGCTAGCTAAGAAGCTTGTAAGATGTGGCAAGTCTTGTCGAGAGTGAGGAGAGAGCAAGGAGAGAAGTGTTACTAAGCAACGTTAGGCGTGGTAAATGATCGGATTAGAAATGTCAAATCAGGTAAAACAGAAGATCACAGGGGCAAGAAAGTATATACGGGTGGCACGACAGAGGTGTGTGGTTGATCAGAGCACGGTGAGGACAACCGGCTGCATATCTGTCAGCGCCAAACACTGGAAGCCGATGGATGGAAATGGATACATGAGGCCAAGAACGAGTAGCAACTGTTTGCCCATCCACAGGCGTCAAATGCCAGCGATAAGCATCACGAAATGAACATAATTGTGTTTTGAGGCACGGTCGATGCAGACAAAAGCATATCTCCTCAGTTTCATGCCTACAGAGTGTAAGCTCGAATGATGGATAAGAAATGTCGAGAATGCTGGCTTTGAGTGTGGTTTGGAGGAGGAAGGATAACCGAAGCGCACTCAACGCGTTATCGGACGCGCCGTTATTCAGCCTGAGCTGTTATAAACAATACAACAGTATCCATCACCGAACAGAGCTGACGCTAATCTCTTGAATTTTTGACTTGGACGCCTACTGCTTGATATGTAGGACTACTACCGACTATTAGACAGCGAGATTTGACAACTTTGGTCTATCGAAGAAGCTTTCTGGTACCCAATTGAATAGTTATCAAGTTTCTAACTCTTGTGACCGTCAAGACCTTCACGAGTTGAAGTTTTTCTCGTAATCCGAGATGTTTTGAACCTTTTCCGCAGATGCGCTGCTCTCGTCGAATCGCAGGTCAACCCATTCTTGAACTAACTTCTTCGCAAGCTCGAGTCCAATAACCCGCTGTCCGAAACATAGCACCTGTGCATTGTTGGACAAGACTGATCGCTCGACAGAGTATGGATCGTGGGCAGTCACGGCTCGAATGCCTTCGACTTTGTTTGCTGAGATGGCGACACCAAGACCTGTGCCGCAGATGAGCAGAGCACGGTCAGCCTGGATACAGGTATTAGCATATGCCAGATGGAACAGACTGCCTGAGCAAGCGTGGACCTCTCATGACTTTTAAGAGCGTGGCGAATGGTCAGCTCCAATTCTTTCATGTATCCTGTCTGAGCAAGCTCTTGCGGGAATATGCCTTACCTCTCCGTTCTTGATCTTCCTAGCTGCATCGACTGCTGAGTGAGGATACGCCTTATCGTCGTCCTGGTCGTCCACGCCAACATCCAACACCTCAGATACGCCCTTGTGCTTCTTCAAAGTCTCTTTCAAGGCCTCCTTATAGGTATGGCCTGCGTTGTCACACCCAACAACGATTCGAAGGCCGGCATTACTTGAAGTCTGTGGAGCTGCCATGATATCTCTGCCTCTTTAACAGTAGGATCTTTTCTGCTAATATGCCGTGCTGTAGTGAATGTAAAGCTGCTGCTGGTCTGTTATGGGATATAGTGCAAGCTAAGAATACGTATTGGTGTAGCAAAAGTCTCGAGATTCCAAGAACAGGTCAAATATTCCACAATGCAATCCATTAATCGCACTCAGCGCCGCTCTGTGGTCTTTTGCATGGGCCATTGCCGTCCAAACGCCGACGTCACAAGCAGCTAGAAAATTGATGGAAGCCCCCATGTTTTCGAATGCGGGCAGTAGAATTCCCAATGTGGAAATGCCTGTCACGTTTTGGCGAATCGTCATTCTTGGTACGGAGAGATGAAGGGACCGTGCTCGGAGCTTTCGCCGAGAAGGACCTGGTGCCAGACTCTGTACTCAGAACCACTGCAGTAATTGTCTTTATGCCCGACCAAAACAGCCAAAAACACCATCTACCGTACGTGAGGAAGTGAGACTTCATGCAATACCCCAGCACTGAAAGATATTGTCGAAGTATGAAATCGTAAGCAAAACGGAGGATCGAAGCACAAGCGACTCAAGAGCAGTATAAGCACAACGACCTGGATAAGTGTCGACGAGGGGTTCAACGCCGTTAGCATCAACAACATCCAAGTCTCCTACATTCGCCCTGCCAGACAGTTGGACATCGACACCATCCGTGCCGCCCACTCCCCAAGACACCACCACAACAAGCCCAACATGTCAACCCCAAACAAACCAACATACCCCCTCCTCCCCTCAAAACTAATCCTAATGTCCACAAAATCCTACTTCTCCCCCTCCCACACAATATCCTACATAAAAACCCTCATCGCACCCTCCACAAACATAATCCCCCTCCTTAACAATAAAGACATCCTCTTCGCCCTCCTCCCAGACTTCCTCTCCCTCCACCCCTGCGCCCAAATCCTCTCCGACCACGCAACCACAACCACCAACTCCACCACTCCCCAAACCACAACCCACCCACAATCCTGGCCCCTCCATCTCGGCGCCCAAAACTGCTTCTGGTCCAGCGACTACGGCGCATTCACCGGCGAAATCGTCCCCCCCGCTCTCTCCGAGCTAGGCATAACAATAATCGAACTCAACCACGCCGAACGCCGGCGCCTCCTCTCCGAAACAGACAGCACTACCGCGAAAAAAGCCGCCGCCGTCTCGTCACTAGGCATGATACCCTTAGTCTGCATCGGCGAAATCGAAGCTCCAAACCTGCAAGGCCCAATGTCCGCTGCCGTCGGGAACGCAATGAGACAGCTTAACCCGCAGATCACATCTCTTTTGGACGCGGTGCCACTAGATGCGCCTGTGATTTTCGCGTATGAGCCTGTGTGGGCGATTGGAGCTGCGCAGCCGGCGGGCGTGGAGTTTGTGGGGCCGGTGGTGCAGGGTATTAGGGCGGTTGTTGGGCAAGTTGAGAGGGATAAGGGTAGGACGGGGCAGACGAGGGTTGTTTATGGGGGGAGTGCGGGGCCGGGGTTGTGGAGTGGGAAGACGAATGGGGGAAATCCGTTGGGAGAGTGGGTTGATGGGATGTTTTTGGGGAGGTTTGCGCATAAGATTGAGGGGGTTAGGGAGGTTGTTGAGGAGGTTGTGGAGAGTATGGGCTAGGCCATGTTGGGGTGATCGTTGTTAATCAAGAATTCCTTTGGGATTTCTCGTCTAGATGTCTCCATCAAGATGGTAGAGTGGTCGAGCTGGGTTTGCAATTGCTATGACGAAGCGGAGTCTGCATGACCGTGCACATCACTGCAGGTCTTCTATGAACATATCCGCCGCTTTCTCAGCAAGAGCATAAACAGTGCTCTGCAGATTACACCTCGGTATAATCGGTACAATACTGGCATCACAAACGCGAAGAGCATCCACACCATAAACCCTCAATCTCGGATCAACAACACCTCCTTTTTCCCGTGTTAACATCGCACAAGTCCCGCAAGAATGGTGATTCGACGTGCATGAGTACTTGATCAGCTTCTTTGTTTCTTCTAAGCTGTCAAAACGAGCCCATTCGGGGATGCGGCGACCTCCAGGCTTTAGTAAGGACTTCATTGGTTCTGTTTGCACTATTTTTTCAAAGAGCTGCACTTGTCGGCTCATCAGTTCGGCGTCGAGGGGATGCGAGTAGTACGCTGGATCGATCCGAGGAGCTGCGTCTGGGGTTGAGGTAGTGCAGTGTATATTTCCGCGAGATAGTGGGTGAGCAAGAGCTGTGAATACGGTTATGTAATTGCCTGGTTGTGTGAGGGCAAAGGCGTCTTCCATATTGGTGTTTTCGAGGTGGGCCTGCATTTTCAATACGCAGAAGTTGGCTGAAGCTTCGTTTTTGTCCTCGAGCACCTGTCTTGTAAACTTCAGGGACGTTTTTTGTGCCGCGGGCATGGTTTTTGTATCGGATGTGGTGTCGAGATACTGGTCGGTCAATGTCTGGAACTCTGAAGCATGCGGCGCATCCTCATCTAGGAGGGGCATGTAAGCAAAAGCTGTGGAAGCTTCTGCCAGAGGTCCACTTCTGTCAGCCTGGTACCTCGCCATGGCCTGCTGGATGTATGCTGGGTCTCTCATGCAGTCAACTGTCTCGGTGTCGTCTTCCAATTCGAAAGACGTTCCACACATGAAGTGATCTTGCAAGTTTTCACCAACATTTTCGTTTTGCACAACAGTGTCGATACCCAAGCTTTGCAGTATTTTACTATTGCCAATCCCTGATCGTTCCAGAATGGCAGGTGTTCCAAGAGCACCGCTGCAGAGGACAACCTCTTTTGATGCTGATACAACGTGCTCCTGCCCATTGTGTATGAATTTGACACCCGAAGCTCTTGGTCGACCTTGGTTTGCTACGATAACCTTGTCCACAAGAACATTGGTTAGAATCTCGAGGTTGGACTTGGTCTTGACTCTCTCAAGGTATGCCTTTCCGGAGTGGCTTCTCTCCCGTGTTATAGGATCTACACTCACTATGACTTGATAGCCACCAATGTTCTGACCGGACATAGTATCAGCTTGCATAGCATAGCCTAAGTTTCGGAATGTATCAAGCCATGCGATATCCACGGCATGAGGTTCGCTTGAATAGGATGCATGAATTGGACCATCGACACCTTGCGCTTGAATATCGATATTCTGTAATGCCAATTTGTTCGCTACCTCCTCATTGGGCATGTGAAAGGTTTGAAACTTTTTCAGATAAGGGGACACGGAATTCCAGTCCCATCCGGGATTACCGATCTCTGCCCACGCATCAAAACCTGCCTTGGAGGGATAGACTAAACCCATGAAATTGATCAAGCTTGAGCCTCCGAGGCCTTTACCTCGAGTCAGCGCTATTTCTTTGCCACCGAGCTCTGGCTGAGGGACACTGCGGTACTTCCAGTCGGTATTTGGATCACCCCATGCTTGAGAGAAAAGCGCAGGTATCTTGATTCGAGGGTCCTCGTTGTGATTCGCCCCAGCTTCGAGGAGCAATATCTGAAGATCTGGTCTAGCCTCTGTCAGACGAGTAGCAAGCACGCATCCCGCCTGTGAAAGTTAGTAAAATAAGGCTAGTAGAATGTCCGAAGTCCACGTATGAGCTGGGCTTGCAAAACATCGACAGCACTCAGCTTACCGTGCCTCCGCCTGCTATGACAACATCGTAGCTTTCGTGTCTACAAGGAGATATCGCAGCAACCATGATTTTTGAGGTATACGGTGAAACGATAGGAAGTTGGGTCAAGCTCGCAACGCCAGGAAGAGTCCTTCGTTCTTACCTCCTTATACTAACGGCTGAACAATCTTACATTTTAACTTCGAGATCTAAAATCTTACAGCATTGCTGGTTCAACGCACTGAAAGTGAAAAGTTGACCCACTGGCAGTGGCCGTCAGGCGTCCTTTGCTCGCGGTAACTGCCAGACATTGTTAGCGTACCAGCATTGGCACTTGACCTTTGATCTATTCCAGTTCGTCGGGAAAGTGTTTGACATACACAGTCATCGTGTACAAAGAAAGAACAACCCACAGTAAAAGAGGTACTAACCTGTACAAGGATATGCTAGAATACACGTGGTAATCTAGGTACAGTAAGTCGGTCACATCCACTAACTCGATATGGTTAGATATCCATGATGTGGATCTCTACAACTTGAACGGCTGACAACTCATGCTGCCGTGGCATTGCTTACTTCTTACTAAAAAACCTCGACTAAAGGTAACCTCAGCAATCACCTTCCTAGTAGAGTGCTACTCTGCAGGTTTTGGTAGTTTAAGCTTTGATACCTACTTTAGATGGGTGACACGCTATACTAAATATATCCTTTTCACTACAACTCTGCTAACTATACGTCCGCTTATAAAACAAAGCTGATGAAGCCAAGCTAGCAGTCCGTACAAACAATTGTTTTGTCTTGCATATTCTCCAAGATCTGACCCGACGAATTGTATGTCAATGCGGCATTCTGGACAGGTAGTACGCCGCGATGAGTTTCCGTACGTTACTCTACTACAAGCTGTACCTACAATGCATCGACTCACACACAACAAGCTGCTCCATCGTTCTTGATCGTTGTTGAGTGAATGTTCTGTAAGAGGTCAGCCTTGAGTACGAGGCAGCTCTTCCCTAAGCACCGGAATGCACATACCTAGGCTTGACACGATCATAAGGGCTAAAGGAGCTACATGCTTACCTAGCACTTAGATGAGAGTAACTGATAAGTGCAGCTGGTGGCTAGCAATGGTCACTGTTAATATAGTGTGGTTTGTATGGGAAGTCTGGAAGGCAATTGGCAGTGAACGTGCTTGGGTAGATGAACGACATGAATGCGAGGGTGAGTTGACCTTCACTCCGAGAAGTGAAAGGATAGGTGGAATATTTTTGATATCTCAACTGCTGGCAAACAGTCGCGAGAGTTCTTTTCTTGCGTTTGTCACCTTCACATTACAGATACTGTTCATATCTTGCTCTCATCTCCTCCAGTCAACCATTCACATGCAACCATGGATGGATCTAAACAAATACGTATCTCCTTGATCGAAGCCCACGGTGGTCTTGCAACAGAATCACCATGCATCTCAGAAACAGCATACTCACTCCCTTGTATGACGACCTCGAAGAGCACTCCTACAGTTTCCGGGTAACAGATTTCGCCTGCTCAAGCAGGACCTTTTCGCTTCCTCCACCTTCCACAAGAACTCCAAGACATGATATACCATATTCACTATTCAAAGCTCGGACTGTGCTTCACTATCTTGAGTCACTCAGCTGCAGACTTCCCTAATCATAAATCCAACCATAAGCTCAACATCGTCGATCTACCGAGTCTTGCAATCGAGCGCGCGTGCCACCAGGTCTGCAACGATGCAAAACTGGTTCGAGAAAACATCTGGCCGAGAGATCTCGTTGTTGGTTCCGGAGTCAGCAATCAAGACGTCCTCGCAAGCCTGCTCGATCATGATGCCCTGTACAACTGGCTTTTAAATCGAATCACGTCCATAACCTTTGCAGATTTTGAATCGAAGCCCGTGGGCAAGCTACGATGGCCAGAACTTGTACTACAATCCCCAAGTCTCCGACACTTCAACATCTCAAACAGCGCCCAAGAGATCGACGCTAGAGTGGGATCTTTCACCAACACCATGATTCGAGCTGATTTTACAGCTGGATTGTGCGACAAGGGCCACCTCAAGCTGGTAAGCACCCTGAATTTGCGCCATCTTGCGAAAACGCTACGGTAGGACCGCCAAGAGGGCGGTTGGTCGATTCAATTTACAAGCAAGGTTGGCTTCTGGGCTCTTGCTACTGCTATTGTGGGTGGCGAGTTAAATGTGAGTGGCCCCTTCGTGATTCGGGTCGTGATATGCTAGCTAATCTGCTTGAACATAGATTGCGATGTGCATAGTTGTATGGCAATTCAAGACGACTGGGCCTGAGATAATCGAGAGGACATTCAAAACGAAACGAGATCGATCTTAGAGTCTAGGAGGTTTTGAAGACTGCCCTGCATACACATCTCGACATAGTGGCGTGGCATCGACACGACTACCAAGCAGTAAGTGCTGACCTAACACAGGTGTCAAGCGCGCTCCTCTGCGCTTTACCTGCATCTTTCGTTCATGTTCGCAGGCTTTCTCCTGCGCTACGGTACAGTGATCTTAAATGATTACACATATGAGAACATCCAGTGTGGATCTCTCAGCCCAACAATGAGCAGGACAACTTGATGCTCATGATTGCGTCTGACAGCCTAGGAGAAACGCTCAAATCAATACATAGCTCAGATTTCTTGCTAGAGAACCGATCGAAGCTGAAATCAAAGGGAGCTGAGCTTGAATGACTGTCACAAAGTTGAAGCAAAGCTGTTGTGACGGAAGAACTACGGCTAGGAAATCATAGAGCGTGCTTGTAGATTCGATAAATCACGAATCCGAGGCCGAGATCTGGCGACTCGAGTTGTGCAGAATGACAAATAGAACGATCAATATTGAGAGGAAAGATGATCGTCGAAAACAGGAATTGGGCAAGTCGAGATTTATACAGTATCTACCTCGCTCGTTACTGCTCCGAATTCCACTGTAGCAACTACGTCAGACCACAAAGCACTTCGACTTTCGAAAAATTGATGATAAAAATGCTGCCATCTCGTATAAAAGCCTGAAGCAGACACAAACCACATAGATCATCCTCAAGCTTGAACTCGTGTGTACAACGCAATATGGTAGAGTACCTTCCATTTCATGGAACTACATGCTGATAATACAACAAGACCACCAATAGCAAGGTCATTCTAGTGACAGGCGCATCAAGAGGTATGGGTTCGCCCATATAAGACTTCCTCTACAGTAGAATATCCCATTTTGCTAACCCAAGGGTGGGTAGGTGTTGGTCTGGCTATCGCCAAGTTTCTCATCAGTGCACCACCTCAACACAAGGTCGTCCTCGCCAGCAGATCAGCCGCACCACTCGAGGAGCTCAAGTCATCGGCACCAGACCGGGTTGAATACAGTGCCGGAGATCTGTCAGACCCAGCAGTCATACGAAAAGCAGTTGACCTTGCCGTTTCCAGGTTTGGCCGGCTGGACGGATTGATACTGAATCATGGCACGCTGGGACAGGTTAAGCGAATCGTCGACCTGGAATTCGAAGACTGGTCTAGCTGCTTCCAAACCAACTTCTTTAGTTGTGCATATGCTGCGAAGGTGGCGATCCCTGAACTCCGGAAGACTAAAGGTCGTATCATCATGACTTCCTCAGGCGCCGCCAGCAACGGCTATACGGGCTGGGGACCTTATGGATCTACCAAGGCAGCAATGAATCATCTTGCCCTGACACTGAAGGCCGAAGAATCAGATATCACGACGATCGCCATCAGGCCTGGAATGGTAGACACAGACATGCAGAAGCAGATTCGTGAGGAGCATGCTGGCAACATGAATCCAGAGGACATGAAAAAGTTCAACAGTGTCTTCGAAGAGGGCAAATTGGTCAAACCAGAGCAGTGTGGGCACGTCATTGCGAAGCTGGCTGTTTCCGCACCACCAGATCTTAGTGGTCAATTTTTTTCGTAAGTCAGAGTGACACAACTGTACACTCAAGCTGACTGCAGCCAGATGGAATGACAATGCACTTGATGCTTACCAGTAGAAGCAATGCAGGAAACTATCGAGAAGGATCAGTGACATCCTCCCAACGTATTTGATAGATACTGTGCAATGTAGAAGGTCAGGCGAAAGATGAAAAATGAATACACAATCTTTTAAGCATTAGGTTTTCACCTTCATACTTAGCATGGAAGAGTGGTTGGCTCATCATTGTGAACTGCGCCGTGTAGAGTCTAAAAACTTACCAATGCATTGCCATACCAATGTTGCTTCATCAAACATAGTGACTTAAGCTGGCCAAATCAGCATGATGGAACATGTGCCGCAGGCAACTGGTCCAGTGTTGGATATAGTGATCAGGATATTTCGTGGTTGTCCACATTGATGGATTGCGGAATTTGATAGTACATAATATCGATACATCATTTGACTGAAGAACTCGAGAAGGGAACGTACTGTTGTGTGGTGGCAACCAGCGATGCCATCGCCAAGTTACTTGATCTTGAACCTGTCTAGACATGCGTTAGCTTGCATAATCATAGAATAAGAAAATGCCATTGCTTGGAGTTTTTGCGATCAGAAAGTCCGTTTGGCTAGGACAGGTAAATCACCACAGTTTTTGCGTTGTATGATAGGGGCGACACGAAGGTTCATCATTGTATGATAAAAAGGAGAGGAAGAAGGGAACATACCATTGAGATCATCAACGAGACTCTACATTGCTCTCCAAGACCTGAATGAACAATGCGAGTCTCATGGTTGAAAGTGTTGTTGTAAATGTACAGTAAAAGATAGAATGGAGGACAGGTAGAAAAATTCCAGAGGAAACCTTGTACCTGCCAAGAAATCCTAACTAGGGTAGGACAGCGCATGGCAAGGTTGCGACCAGTTCGAGGCCAAATGCCCTGCTCATGCTCATCACTTATATAAATGCTCTCGTAGCACTCCCACGCGGTTGTGATGCTGGCATCATGATCTGCCACAATCTTCCGAGGAATACAATACTGACACGCATGCGTATATCCTAATCACAATATGTCGGACAAGGAGTTCCCAGGTATGCTCCGCAGCTAGTACTGAGGTCACAGAATGTCGGAGCTAACAGGCACAGGCAATGAGGATCTGTCGCTTCCCAAGGGTAAGCTTGTCTGACCTTATTGTTCGCTCTGCCCCTAACAGAGGAACAGCGACAGTCCAAAAGATCATCTCAGAGATTCTCCCACAACTGTCTCCAGATGACTCGCATGCGAATGATATGACTTTTACAAAAGGTGCCCGCGATCTCCTCATACAATGTTCGATGGAGTTCCTGCGCATGCTGTCCTCCGAAAGCAACGAGATATCAGAGAAAGAATCGAAGAAGACGATAGCAGTGGAGCACGTAGAGGCTGCTCTGAAAGACCTTGGCTTTGGTGACTACGTTGAAGGAATCCGTAGCGTAGTCGGCGAGTGGAAGCAAGTTCAAACAAAACGCGTCAACCGAGGCGAGCGAATGAAGAACTTCGGAGGAGTGCAGGCCACAGAAGAGGAGCTTGCAGCCATGCAGGCCCAACTATTTGGTGAAGCCAAAACCAAGATGGAGGGAGAACCCGACAGCGCAGTCTGATGATAGCTGGCATACAACAATCACGCCTCGACTTGTGTTTTACAGACGACAAATGAATGCTACACTGGGAAGCTGTGGGCTGAGATTCGTCTATTTCTAGTTTGACCAGCGGTCATGTTTCACCGAAAACAAAGACACCTTTGCCTGCTCGGAAACCTCCTAGTGTGCCTTGGACGGCCGACCTAAGAACATCGATACTGGAGTCTCGATCCCACACGCATTCCTGCACTGGAATATCTTTAAATCTGCCGGCCTTGGTCAACCTTAACACATCGTCAACAGTCTGTTTCTTCTGGTCTGGATGCTTGTCACTCCACTTGCTGACCCAGAACCCGGTGAAGTTGATGTTTTTGAAGATCAGCAAAGAAGCAGGGAGCTCAAGCGGTTTCTTGCTCATTGCGCCATATGTGATCATGGAGGCTTCTGAGCTCAGATATTTCGCCAATGCTGTACCAGGCTTGCCTCCCACACAATTTAAGCCAACCTTGATCTGTTCTCGACCTCCTCTCGTCCACTCTTTGACTTTGTCCTTCATTTTCCCTCCCATAAGCTGTTCCTCCGTAATAACGTGGGTCGCTCCCAAATCATACAGCTCCTGCTTCAACTTCTCTTCCTCAGATTTATCCTCTCGGCCTCGAATGACGTTTATGCTCTTGATGCCCCATTCACGACCTAATTGGATCGCTGCACGACCAACACCACTGTTCGCCCCGTTCTGAATGAACCACTCATCACCTCGAAAGTTCCACTTTCCATAATCTAATAACATGCGGTATGCTGTGCAGGGATTCACGGAGACAGTGCCAACTTGTAGTGGTGTCAAGCCTTCCTTGTCGTCGATTTTCAATAACTGGCTCTCATCGAGAGCTTTGTGCGTACACCATGTTCCCATTCCCGTGCTCTTCATAATGACCCAGTCACCCTTTTGAACCGTCTTTACACCGGAACCAGTGCTTATAACTTCAGCTACGCCTTCGTTGCCTGCCACAGCGGACGGATCAGCTGTCCCTAGCGTTGTATTCATCTCTGGCTTCGAAGGATAAACACCTTGTATCTGGTTCACGTCGGCAGGATTAATCGGGCAGGTAAGAAATCGTATAACGACTTGTGTGCCAGATGGAGCGGATATTGAGTGACCATGTAGCTGTAGCACATCTTGCGGCTCGCCGTATTTCGAATATACAAGAGCCTTTGACTGTGTATATCCGTACGCTGTAATGTATCGCTTGCTATTCACTGCCTCTGCATGCTGTATCGGAGCTCTCGGCCTAGCCTGGGGTAGCAGAGAAGAAGCTCGTGTAAACAGGTGCGCTCGCGGCGCAAGGCGTGTAACTTGCGCCATCGATGAGCCCAGATTCTGACCGTATTTCAGACTGGATTGCAAAGGCTGTACAATAACAGCTGAGCTTAACTACCACTGCCATGTGAAATATGTATATGACATCGTGCTGGAGGGCATTCACAAATATCGCCGCACCTTCCCTTTTTGGAACACGCTGTCAACCTGTACTTCTCGATACCGAATATCCAAGTCTCTACAACCGCTGCTATCTAAGCCCGCAGCGGCTCTTTCGTTGATGCCTCGCATTACAAGAGCGCTACAGCACTTTCACTCACGTTTTGTATGCACATCGCCAGGAAATTACAGAACGGACAAGGCCCTTGCGTCTGCTGAAGCAATCGAATCGGCCCAGCGCAGACGAGTGCAGCTCACAGGTCGCCATGGCGTGTTCATCAGTCAGGCAGAATCTGTACATAAAGTTGATGGTGGAGATCAGACGTCCCGTGTGAGTCAGACGGCAGGGACTCCAACTACATCCGCTAGTAAGAGTATTGGTTAAGGAAGCGTTCTCATCGTTAATGGCGAACAGGTCATAAAGATATCCAGCAGAAGCTCGACCATGCTAAGGTCATTGCTGTCAAAGACAATTTCGTGACCCATGGTCTGCCCACAACGTGCGCCTCCAGTATCCTCGATGGCTTCTCCGGCAACGCCGAGTCTACAGTATGCCATCTCCTGCGTGAAGCTGGAATTGATATCGTAGGCAAGACCAATATGGACGAGTTTGGCATGGGCTCTCATTCACAACACTCCGCATACGGTCCAGTCCACAATGGGACTGGTAGAAATGCACAGTCTCCTGGCGGTAGTTCTGGTGGAAGTGCCATGGCCGTCGCAAATCGTGTTGTCAGTGTAGCTATTGGGTCAGACACCGGAGGCTCAGTCCGATTGCCTGCTGCCTACACGGGCACAGTCGGCTTCAAACCATCTTATGGAAGAATATCGAGAAACGGCTTGATCCCGTACGCAAATTCTTTGGATACTGTGGGCATTATCGCAAGGAATACGAATGATGTGACGGCACTCTACAAAATACTCGACAAACACGATCCGGCTGACCCTACATCCCTGAGACCTGAATCTAGAGCCAGAATACATGAGGCACGCAGGAAACGACAGGTTGACTTTGGCCACCATTACCTAGAAGGGGAGGATACGAAGATTACATTTGTTGGCTCAAGGAGCAACAAGGAGATTCCAGCCAACGACTCCGTACCTAAGGACAAATACAAGCGCTATGCGAGTGGCTACTTCCGTCGTATCGGTGTTCCAGATGAATACAATATTGCAGAAATGCATCCAGTAGTGCGTCAGGCCTGGCTTAGGACCCTCAGCATGCTAGTCGACAAAGGCCATACAATTGTTCCAATCTCTCTTCCCAACACGAAACTCGCATTGGCAGCCTACTACGTTCTTGCCCCAGCTGAAGCCTCCTCCAACCTAGCAAAGTACGACGGCGTCCGCTATGGCACCCCTCGAAATCCAAACACCGCAGACAACGAGAACGGCCCACTCTACGCGAACTACAGAGGCCAGCACTTCGGAGAGGAAGTCCAGCGCCGCATCGTCCTCGGCACATTCACTCTCAGCGCAGCAGCAAAGGACAACTACTTCATCCAAGCCCAAAAAGTCCGCCGCCTAGTGCAGCAAGACTTCAACAACGTATTCGCATTCGGACACCCCCTACTTCCACACACACGGCATCAAAACTCATCTTCAGACCAAACAGTCGACCTTATCATTGTGCCAACCGCACCAACTCCGCCACCCAAGATTCAAGACCTACAGGGCCAATCACCGATCCAATCATATATCAACGACGTCTTCACAGTACCAGCCAGTCTAGCAGGTCTACCAGCAATTAGTATCCCAGCAGCGATAGACGAGGACATCCCAGCTACACCAGACAGACACGTCGGCATGCAGGTCATCGGACAATACGGAGACGATCTGAGCGTGCTGAACTTCACGAGATACGATATAGAAGGGACGATGAATTTCGATGAGGCGAGAGAATTGACTTGGTCGCGAAAGAGGATGTAAGGTAATCGTTGCAGTATGTACGAAGCAGAACTTCTTCATGATGGATAGGTAGTACAGCACAATCTTGTGTACATGTGCGTATATACAAACACGACCTGCTCGCTACGCACAGCTACAGTGCACGCAACCACACCCCATTCCACTTTCCGCGCATCCACTCTCCCGTGTTGTCTAGTTGTTCGCCTCTACTCGCTTACCATCCTTATCGCCATCCATATGCACATGACTTCTCGACCAGAGTATCCGCGCTACCATATCGATCTGCACATACCGTCGTTCTTTGGGCCTACGATTTACAACAGTATATGAATGATCACATCGATTACAGGAGCACCAACCACAAGCCTTCCTGAGGATCAGTATATATTACGGACGTGCCATCTGATTGTAACTAACTTACAGAGGCGAAGTTGTGGAGGGACTTGAGGATAATAGTGCTGTACAACATACATGGAAGCTAACATGGAATAAAATGCAGCGTATCTGATATTGAATTTGTGTGAGCAGACTAATAAGACGCAAGAGCAATGTGCTTATTAGAATAGGTAGTTTGTTGTCATATTTGTACAATGATACACACTTCCTGCTGATTCAATTCTAATATAATGTACGTAACACTATAGTATGGAATGGATGTATACTACCACCATCGCAATCCAATCTTGTTCACTGATAAAACAGGGTACGGCCGCCGTTGTCTGATGGCTATCTAGTACTTCGTCTTCAGTCCTCTGGGTATCATCTATTCGTCTGTTGCTATGTTCTTCTTCCGATTTCTTCATGTCTTGTTGCTCCCTTAGCCACGTATTACAGAAAGTTGAGAGCCAAAATTCCCATAGCGCCACGCTGTGCAAAACCCACTACTGTATTAACAATTACTAGTCTTAGTCCGAAGACGCCTCCTCTCTGAAGAAATCGACAATCGCTCTGATACACTTTTGGCCCAGACCCTTAGCCGGATAAGCAATGTATAGAGGGTCATTCCATGTATTGAATTTAGCTCGGAAGCCACTCTTGTTATCGAGGTGGAATCGACTTGTGATCGAGTGGTACATCTTGCCTAGTGAGGCAGCCTTGGTATGGCCGATGTGGTGGCCGGCCTTGAGTTCGTTTGAGGCACCTGCGCCGAAGGTTGCTTCCTTGTTACCTGCGTTTGCAGCTGCGGTTAGTGCTTCTTGTACAGTCATCTCGATGGTGCCGTTCGTAGCTTCTGGAAAGTCGAGCGCCCATTTGACCTGTACGCCATGATTTGTGGCGACCTGGGCCAGGACAACCATGGAATGTATCTTGCCGTTCTTGTCTTCGGCAATGAAGTACTGTCTGTGTGCTTGATCGACCCAAGGCGTGATTTCACTAAGGTGAACTTGCTCACCAGTGCGATGTGATTGCCAATCTTTGATGCGCTGGTCGACCTTGGCCTTTACTTCGTCAGGTATTTTGTTGCCGTAATCCTCAACTTCAATACCCTCGTGTCTGGCATGTCGAATTTTACGTTCAACATCCTTGTCGATTTGTAGGTGAGCAGATCTCTCAAGATCGACTCGCTGCTCAGCAGCTACAGTGAACGATCTGAAGCCGAATTTGGTACCTAGGACCTCTTCGAATGGTGCGCCTACCAGGGTCCAAATTGGTTTCAAACCTTTTTCTTGTCGTAACCAAGCAATGAAGGCTTCCGCCACATCAGCATATTGACGAGAATCACAGAGTGATCTCCTGCACAAATTGCGCGGCCGTGTACAGGGGTGTAAGCCACAGCAGCGCCTGTCTTATCATCTCGCCATATATTGAATCGTGGATCCATCCAAGATGTGTTTGTGGCGTCTCCATAATTGGCAACAAGATTTTCGAGAGGTTGCAAATAGCCCTTACTTCGTGTAAGTGTTGAATCGTCTGGAAACCGTAATTCGGACTTGAGTGGTTGTGGGAAACTCTTTGGATCGCGGTGAAACAGCGAAGCATAACGTAGATTGCCAAGCTCAAGGATTAGGGAGGTCAGTCTTTCCAGACCAATACCTGCACCAGCATGAGGAGGTGTCACGTAGGCGAAACCATCCATATATTCTTTCAGAGTCTCAGGATCCATTCCTTGCTTTTCCACGTTCTCCTTGAGCATAGCATAATCGTGAATACGCTGACCACCGGACAGGATCTCCTGCCCTCGAATCATGAAATCAAAAGAATTAGTGAGTTCGGGATCATGCGGGTCTGGCATTGTGTAGAAGGGTCGCGCAGAGCGTGGGAATTTATCCAGAATGTAGTAATCAGTGTTGAATCTCTCCTTTACCAATCTGCCCAATTCTCGTTCTGCTCGAGTAGAAAGATCTTCAAGTGGTGACTGCGGTTGTCCATCGTCATTTTTCCAACCGGACTGTGTAAGCATCTTCGCACCCTCAGCGAAAGTGATACGCACTGTCTGCTCGTGCCACACAAGATCTTCATGCGGGAAATGGTGCTTGACTGTTTCAAGTTCTGGACGATGCCTTGCGTAGAGCATCTTGAAGATATGCTTAAGGGTAGCATCGATAGTGTACATAGCCTCGTGATAATGCTTGTCGATAACCATTTCCAGGTCAAGACCAGTGTATTCTGTCAAGTGTCGGGGCGTGTTCGAATTCTCTGCACGAAAGACTGGACCGATTTCGTATACTCGTTGGAAATCTGCTGATATACACATCTGCTTAGCAAGCTGAGGACTTTGAGCAAGGAAGGCTGGTCTGCCGAAGTAGTTCAACTTAAACACTTCTGAACCGCCTTCTGTTGCACCACCTTGCATCTTGGGGGTGTGTATCTCCACGAACATCCGGTCGTCGAGAAATTCTCTGAAATAGCGACCAATGGCTGCTTGAATTCGAAAAGTTGCTTGGGATGTAGGGGTCCGTAGATCGAGGATACGGTTAGCCAGACGAACTCTGTCAGCAATCTTGTGCTCGTCTGTTATGGCCTCTGCTTCGTAGACACTGAAAGCGATAGGGACAGTACGAGCAGTTTCGACGTGAAGATCGGTGATTTCAATCTCGACATCGTGGATGCTTGTAAGCTTGACGCGTTGTTCTGCCCGTTTCAGAATACCTCTTGTAAGCGCGATAGTGCCTGGGCGCATGTGCTCGGCGAAGCGAACCATATTTTCGGATATTTGCCCATCTTTTGCGCGAAGCACGCCCTGAATTGTTGTGATACCTTCCCGAAAGACAATGAAAGCCATCTTCGCACTCATGTGTCTTACCACATGGATGCGGCCTCGGAAGACAACTGGCTGACCTGTCCTCTCTGAGGTCATTTCGTTGAGATGCCACCAGCGTTCTTCGAGTTCATGGTCCGTCCGCGAAGGAGGTACACTCTGCATAAGTGGTAGCTTGCCATAGTGTTGGCGAATCTCTGGAGGGTCGTTGTTATCGTAGATGAAGTCCTCGATAGTCTTGACCACCGGATGAGTGGTGTCGGAATCCGAGTCGCTCAACGAGTCGGCCGACTGTTCAGTGTCTTGTACTTTCTTCTCCACTTCCTTCTCGTCGCCGCCTCGCATGGGCGATTCAGTAGAGCCACGATGCTTCCCAGGGACCTTGTCCATTATGCTCTGTCTTTTACTTGAGATGCCCGAGATGCTGCCTCGAACAGACCGCAGCGCAGCCTTGATCTGAGACATGTTGAGTTCGGGAGTAATCAGGGTAGGTGTTCTCGAGAACTGGCAGCATAAAGGCTGCAAAATGAATGAGTGTAGCAGATATTCAATAAAGGATGCAGGGGTATGGCGTCAAAGTTGTGAGCAACAGTTGCAAGCATGAGAAAGTGTGTGCTGGTCAATTGTGAAATTTGTTGGTATGATGTCAGGGCATCGGGCCGCGAGGATGGCAAGTCCGCGACGCCATGCCAGTGCTGTTCCATGACAGACTTGAATGCAACTCTCCCAATTTGTCGGGGCTGAAACCTATTCAGGCGGACCTCAGTGGTGGCCGTCTGAACTTTTAAAAAGCATCTTTGACTTTTGAGGCTCTCGTGCAAGGATGACTTCAGGTTAGTCCGCTATTGGATGCAAGAGATTTCCGGCGTTCACTAGCACCTGCTGTAATGCGGGAGCTCAACTCTTCTGGGCTTAAGCGTAAACGGCCTGACTAAGAATTTCATCGATTTACTCGGACACGCGATCATTGTTGGTGGAATAGGTGTTTTCCAGATTTTGGCGCTTGCTCTCCAGACTACAGGTATACATGTTCCGAATGCTTGTTGGCTGAAGGAACCAAGTACTGCTCAGGTTGACCAAAATCAGATAGATACACAGTAGTACACAGTACTTGGATGAATTGGCCTTATTGATCAAGCGACGTCACTTCTTAAGCGAGTCTCAAAATCGGCCACCGCATGCAAGCTCCGGGTCGCCAGCTTTGGTCCAAGCTTGTGTGTGTTTACCGTGCAGCGGCCACGGCCTCATCTTCCGTCGATTTGTCCCTGTCGTGCCGTTTTTCTCAACGTTCCTTTTAGCACTTGCACTTACTGTAATTAGGTCAACAGAGCAATGGGCAACCTCTGAGAGGATGCTCACTCTTGGCTCATCAAACAACTTATCGTCATCTGATGTAACTAACCGGCGTATCCGATTTGTATCATCACAAGGAGTATTGCCAAGACGATCGACCGGAGGCTTGATGTCCGGCCCATACTACTTACTGGCCAATCACAGGCTGCACGTCTCCATGAATTTTGTGACTATTCCAAGCTGCGGTAGCCACGAAAAATACGGTAAACCTCTCCCAAGCGTCCGAAGACCATGAGGGTTCAACTCCACCCTCCACCACTGCTAGTGGGTAGATCTGATATTGAGATCCCACCGACGTACTGTTTCCGCGCACCGCCCGTTCACTCCGATCATGTATTTCTCAAGAATGAGTGGTGATGGTGGATAATTCAAGTTATGCCTGGCACTGATATGATTCATCAGGTCCCGCGCCTTGCCGTAACCCATGTGGCCGTACTCCTTGCCAACCACCCAGCAAAACGGACAACCATACACCGCGGCTCGTGCTCTCACAATCGTTGTAGATAAAGCCAACTGCGGTGTTACAGCTTCGGACTTTGTGCGTCGGGGAGGACTGCCAAGGCCGAAGACTGACGATGCCCGCGAACTTCGGACTGCAGCCTGAGGCCTCACTATACTTTCACGACGACTTTTGAGACTCGCTTAAGAAGTGACGTCGCTTGATCAATAAGGCCAATTCATCCAAGTACTGTGTACTACTGTGTATCTATCTGATTTT
>Ga0115842_100100_pt1 | contig 27920 bp, 23 predicted proteins | sample InSIn2SAF170_2_FD_83856 | JGI IMG/M metagenome (GOLD analysis project Ga0115842, IMG submission 83856)
GTGACAATGATGAAAGGTAAGTACAATACAATGTACAGTTCAAATTGTTTAGAGAAGATGACTGATAAATGACTCTACAAGGCTATTCTTCGGCTTCGGATTAACTATGAACCGAAGCAACTTCATCACTCTTCTTGTTCTTGATAGTCAGGATATGTTCAAGCAAATCACCGGTTTAATACAACCAGGACCATCACAAACACCTCGTCCAAGCCGATACAAATAAGATTTGTCAACTGATCAGAGCGATTCTGTACAACTTTCCACAGCTTTCCGCCGCTGCCACCAGGTGGCACAACCGCCAAGATGGTCAACATCACAGAAAAGATAAAGGAGATAGAGACAGAGATGGCAAGGACACAAAGTGCGTAGTCCTCGATTTAAAAACGAGAGAAGCAACGACAAAACGACTGACACTTCGACAGAAAACAAAGCCACTGGTCAGTATCCATGTCTCATAACGACGCTTCTTGACTGATGACCCACAGAATACCATCTCGGTCTACTGAAAGGGTAAGTCCAGTACCATGACAAAAGCCTTGAACGAGCGTCTTTTCACGACCCATCTCCAGCCATGACCCTCATCACCATTGTCCAATACCACTCCTACCACGGACTTGACCACATTCAAAGCCAAGCACCATCCGTACCTATGCACTAACACCCTCCCTCAAGCAAACTAGCACGCCTGAGAGCCCAACTCCTCGAACCCGGTCCAGGCGCCAGCTCCGGCGGCGGCGCAGGCTTCGACGTCTCGAAATCCGGCGACGCGCGCATCGCCCTAGTCGGCTTCCCATCAGTCGGCAAATCAACCTTCCTCAGCAAAATCACCAAAACAAAATCCGAAGTCGCAGCCTACTCCTTCACAACCCTAACCGCAATCCCCGGCGTCCTCGAATACGGCGGCGCAGAAATCCAAATTCTCGATCTCCCCGGCATAATCGAAGGCGCCAGCGAAGGCAAAGGCCGCGGCCGGCAAGTAATCTCCGCCGCCAAAACCAGCGATCTAATCCTCATGATCCTGGACGCCACCAAGCGCGCCGAACAACGCGCCCTGCTCGAAGCCGAGCTCGAAGCCGTCGGCATCCGTCTAAACCGCGACCCGCCAAACATCTACCTGAAAATAAAAAAAGCAGGCGGCATGAAAATCACCTTCGCATCCCCTCCGCAAAACCTCGATGAGAAAATGCTGTACAACATCCTGCGCGACTACAAGATGCTCAACTGCGAAGTCCTTGTGCGCGACGAACACGCAACAGTCGACGACTTCATCGACGTCATCATGAAAGACCACCGCAAATACATCCAATGTCTATACGTGTACAACAAAATCGACGCCATCAGCCTCCAGTTTCTAGAAGAACTCGCCGCCGAACCAAATACAGTCGTCATGTCCTGCGAGATGGACCTCGGCATTACAGACGTCGTAGACCGCTGCTGGCGTGATCTGAGACTGATAAGGATATATACGAAGCGGCAGGGGATTGATCCGGATTTTGGCGAGGCGTTGATTGTGAGGCGGAACAGTACGGTGGAGGATGTTTGTGATGCGATTCATCGGAGTATGAAGGAGACGTTTAAGTATGCGCTTGTTTGGGGCGCGAGTGCGAAGCATATTCCGCAACGGGTGGGTTTGGGACATCCGGTTGCCGATGAGGATGTGGTGCAAATTGTTAGTGCTTGGAAGGCGTAGACCAATTTCAGCAGGTTAATACTACAGTGGTGAAAGCTACCGTATTGATTTCAATGTTGACGGCGTGAATCTCGTCATTCTTGTTCTTTCATTGCAAGCTTCCTTTTTGCATGCGCCATGTACCTAACTATGCATGGCCATGCAGTGCAGTGCTAATCAATATCTATGCTAACGGGCCTCGACTCTGATATACCCATTCCTGCCATGGCACATCAAACAACCCATCATTTCAATATCCTCGAGATCTCCCCAACAACTCTTTTGAACCTCGGCTCGTCACAATACTTCTTCCCCTTCAACCCCTCCTGTCCCAGTATTCTATCCACACCATACAGACTCCTCGCCGCCTTCTTCACATCCGCATTGGTCTTGAACCCGAATATCACCGTACCCAACGCCATCAGCGCCCGGTATGCCGGCTCTGTCGTTTGTGCAAGCGGATTCGAGCCCGCGTGGTTGACAATGGGGAAGCTATCGAGTACTCGTGCAAGCAGTTCGATTAGTTGAATTGCGTGTTGTTCGGACTGGTCTGTCTTCTCGGAAACGATGAGCACGGCGATGTTGAGTGCGAGTGTGGATAGTGAGACTGCGAATGATACATCGGTATTAGAGGTCATGAATTTACTGCCGTTTTGGAGATGGCGGAGGATGTCGTCTGTGTAGACTTGGGCTACTACACGTCCAGTATCGGAACCGTAGATGAGATTGCTGAAGCAGCGGTAGCCTACCATGGCTAGCTTGTTGTTGGCTTGAATGTTTTCGGAACTGAAGATGGGGGATTGAAATAGAGCTGTGAGAGAGTCATCTGCTGGGACAGGGAATTCCAAAGTGGCAGCTGCTATGAAGCGGAAAAGGTCAAGGGCTGCAAGTCGGTTCTTGAGGGGCTCCCAGGTCGACATTATCTTGAGGAGTGGGGCTAGGGCTGGTTCAGCAGTGGAGGCGGATATGGAAGGTTTCGACTGGAAGTTGTGTTTATCGAGTTTATCTGTCAGTGTTGATATTGAGTTTAGCTCTTCCTCGGAGAGAGCTCCGGATGATGCAGCACCATTGAGTTTGGTGATCTGTCCCAGTGCTGCACTCGGTTTACCTAGTACTATAGGTAGATAGTCCTTTTGCGGTAGTGTTGATCGCGCACCTGTCTCGGTTGGCGCGGGAGGGGTGTAGGTCGATTGCGGCACTTCCCCAGGACGATATCTATTTTCCGTGCCCCATGCATCTGCACCACCCTGTTGTTGGCCGCCTATATATGCTCCTTGCGAGTTCTTGATCACGAAATTTGCTGTTTCTTCGAGGTATGACATCGGCAGTTCATTGTCCTGTAGAAACTTAGTCGCAGCATCGTAGGGGTTTTGCGTAGCATTGTATGGCAGCTTTAGAGCTGGCTTGCCGTCTTCGATATCCACGTCGAAAACATAATCGTATTCTTGGCCATTATACATAACCTTATTAGATGATGCTACCGAGTCAACAAGCTGACCGATTTTGGTCCATGACTGTTGTGACATCGACCATTGGTAGACTGTCGGCTGTCCACTTGCGTCTTTTATGATTGCGGTCTGTCCCTCCTTTGTACCTGATTTCTGAGTCAAAAATTCTGGACCCGGTAGATCTGTGGTATTCACTTCTCCAACTTGTTGCTTGGGCAGCGCGGATGATTGTACTGACTCGTCAAATTCCGCAATTGTGGCTGCGTCCGCGATGCGCTCGCTGTCTCTTGTAAATATTCTTGCAGCTTTGTCGCTCGAACCAGCTATGATATCGCCGTTGGGTGCTGCTGATACACTCCATACCGATATTGCAGGCAGTGTGATCACTTGTACACATTCCGTTCCTTGCCAGACCCGTACCGACCTGTCTTCGCCAGAGCTGACAATCTCACCAGATGGTAGGACTGTCAGAGAATATATAAATGACTCATGACCATGTAGTTCTGCAACGAGTCTTCCATCAAGCATCCATAATCGTATCACACCATCGTTCGAGGCAGACGCAATCTGCGCTCCAGTCGGGTGCCCATCCACCTTGGCGAGTGCTCGAACCACATCCATTCCATCAAATGATACCAATTGCTTGCCACTGGTCGTGAACACTCGTATCGCTCGATCTGCGCAACCTGTGACTATTGTTTCTCGATCGTATGCTAATACAGCCCATACAGTGGCAGTGTGATTAGGCAGGTCCAGCTCAACCTCCCACTTCCCCACACTCCAGACCTTCGCTGTATTGTCCCAGCTGCCACTGACAATGAAATCGCCTCTTTCTGACGCAGCCAACGAGCAAACCTGATTCGAATGTCCTACCATCATAGCATCAGCATTTTGCTCCGCCGTGTTCGCAGGTTGTCTAGCTTCGATCAATGTGTCTTGGCCTGCGGATATCACCAGACCATCCGAGTATTCTTTCGAGGGAGGGAGGTATGTAAGACATGTTTTGAATTGATTGCCATGAGAGAGTTCGTCCGCGCTGTAAGTGGGCGGGCTTTGACTGGTCTGCTTCCATAGTTTCGTAGAGCCATCTCTGGAGGCCGTCAAAGCGAAAGACGGATCCGGGTGCAAGACCGCACGAACATCGCTGTTATGGCCCCGCAGGACCGCCGATAACTTGAAGGAGGACATTCTGGAGTTTGCGAATGAATCAGGGATGGCAAAGAATGCACAACCTGTACAAGGTCATTAATGAGCACAAGAGCATTTGTCCTGCGGGCAAACAATTAATTGTCCAGAAAAAGGCAAACGAATGACGCAAACATCGTGTCCGCCTTGCAAGGCATCGGTGAAACCCCACCATCACTTTCTTATTCACTTCTGCTTTGGAACTAAATTTCGTGTTGGACAACTCATACGATGGTGTACTATTCTAGAAGACGCTCTGGCAAGTCCAGGTGGACACATCAATGTCTCTCCTAGCGAACCATCCTCTACCAATCCCTATCTAGAACATCATGGATGCTCACCACGCTATGTGTCTATGTTACACCTTTGCAACTCCCAAAAAATGTTACAGATACATATGAAGAACGTGTACCCCGAAACCTGAAATTTCATCCCGTCCCAACACTAGAACCCGCACTCCGCAGCACCACTCTGATCAATCCCGTAGCTCCACTTATCGTCGTTCATGACCCAGAACCCATTGCCACCACACGCGTTCTGGTAATTCTTGACGCTGTCCAGCTGAGGCTGATCAACAGTAAAGTACCGTTTCTTATACGCATTGTTGCAGATGTAGAACTGAGTTTTGCCATTGTAGCCGAAAGCACTGGTTTTGCCCTCGAGCCAAACACGGCCTTTGGCATCAGCTTTTTGATTCTTCATGTCCCAGTAGGCATTTTGAACCTCGCCGGTGTCGAGGGCTGCGTCGATACAGTGCAAGGTAGGGCTGGCAGGCGATCGTAGCTGTGATTGGGGGTGGGATTGAAAACCGTGGACCGTGTTGGATATGGTGAGGATTGCTGTGAGCATGCTTGCTAGGCTTCCGTAGTACATTATGTTGTTTTCTTCTTTTCGTGGAAGTCTGGCTCGATCAACTCTCTCCCTAAGAATCTGTTTCAAGGCTGTACTGAAAGTGCGTACGTTCCAAGGACGAATAGATATTTGGAAGTTGGGTGAGGTTTGGGATCGACACGGTGAAATTGTAGAATCTTATAGTCCGACGTATTGTACTGCGGACCTTTATCCGCGCTACAATAGTCAAATGATTCGAGAAGGTCCGTACGCCAAGGTGTTGAGTCGACAAATAGTACAAGACATTTGGAATAAGAACTTCTGTTGCTCCGGCACACAAGTGAATCAATTCGATCGTGTCATCCTCCCGACAGCCGCAATTGGCGTGTTTGTGATTCTTACCCAGTAATGAACCGATGTGAAGCATCGATGCCACAAACTCACGTTGCAATGGTGGGGAGGATGCGGTGAAGCATTGGTATGAAACACGCCCGGGACTTGTGGTTCCCAACATAAACGTATAGACACAGCATGGCCGAAGGATGTTGCACGAATGTCAGTGTTAGTCGCCGTGTATTGTCTTTGGACTGTAGTGGTACTGCTGTTGAGTAGAATCTATCGCAAGCGATATAGAGAGTGGATCGTTAACGAGGCTCCCACGTTCATATGAGAGTAAAATCATATAGGGACGACGTTTTACTAGACTAGGAACCTCAACGGCGCTCAAAAGCTCTTCTAGAGGGATTCTTCATTGATGGTTGTGAACATCGAACACGGAGGGTGATATGAAGGCGGCATCAGCGTCGGAGTGGTCGGGATCCTACACTGTTAACATAGGACGAGTGACTTCTTGTTCCGCACCTGACAGATTTAAGCAGGCTCGCGTTGATCTGTAGTTACCTCTTGCGGTCAATATCCAAGGTAAGGGGGGCTCGTAGGTAACAATGGGCTGTATGTGCTACATACAATACCGGGTTTTGCCATTCTTCTGGTAAAAATGGTAGTAGGGTTGCAGAAGACTGTACAACAGAAGGAATGGATTCTTCTTTGTGGAATTGGGGCCTGCAGGCTAGTACCTAGGTATTGTGGAGCGACTCGTCTCAAGCTGGTGGTTATTTGCAGCCTCATCAGCATCCGAACGAAATGTGGCAAGACCTCTACTGTACAAGGAGTCGATGAGGTTATTGCAAGTGCGCGTTACTCTAACAGTCCAGGTGGGAACGTACATTCATCAACCACATTTTAAATCTCATTAGCCATGATACATTATCATTTCAGTCATGATGTCTATAGCTAGCTGATGCCATGAATGCTTGTCCTCCCGAAAATCCCAGTGTACCAGAAAATGGCACGAGATCAACGCCACGGCCTCCAATGCTCAAGGATCCAACTTCGACATGCTAAACATTGAATCGTGTAATATGTATTCAAGTTGGTAGCATATGCTTTGAACCGCACTTCTTCCAGTTGATGTGTCAGCCGCTCACTGCCTTGACTTGTCCCGCCATCGCAATAGCTCACTAAGACTTGCGAGGTTACATCTAGTGTTGAAGAAGTCGTTTTTGAGCAGTTCGTCGGCACTAGCTCGCGATCTTACATCCACGCACAAACACACGCTAAGGAAAGCTTTGAGCTCTCGACTAAGCTTGTTAGGATTCTTCAGCCGCGGTGTACCGTTGGTGGCAATCAAGAACAATGCCTTCAATGGCTCTTCGTTCAGATAAGGTGGTTCGGATTCAATCATCTCGATCGCCATAATGCCCAGTGACCAGATGTCGACTTTAGGCCCATACTCCTTCTGTTTGACAACTTCCGGCGCCATCCAATACGGTGTTCCTACCATCGTTGCCCGTTTAGATTTGGATTCTGTAAGCTTAGCACAAAACCCAAAGTCGGTAATTTTCACATTGCCTGTTCGATCCAGCAAAACATTGTCGCTCTTGATATCACGATGAATAATATCCTGCGAGTGAAGATGTGCCAATCCTTTACACGTTTCGTAGCAGATTGTAGATATCTGATCCTCTGTAATGACGGGATTGTTGTCGATAATATCGGTCAAAGCGCCTCCTTCCATGAATTCCATGACAACCCATAACTCGTTCGTCTGCTCCTGTAAGAAAGAATCCAGAAAGTTGACAATATTAGGATGCTTCGAGTCCTTCATGACGATGATCTCGTTGACGATCAGTTCTTTACGTGGTTGGTTTCGCAGATCCATCTGTTTGATAGCCACCTGGCCTTTCGGGCCGTGAGTCCGATATATTTCGCGTGCGATCGGGGACGATGCACTTTCTTTAATACGCGCAACATACACTGAACCGGAGGCACCTTGACCGATTTTCTTCTGCTTGCTGTAAGAGTCCATTGGGTTGTCCTTGGAAACAACTTGCCGAAGCTTAGCCATAACCTCGCTTTCACTCATACTAGACATTCGAACCTCTTTCGTCCGCTCTTCAGCTTTGGGTTTGCTACTCAAGGCTTCTTCAGCTTGCTTCCGAGGGTCAGACGCGGCTTTTGCTTGTAGCTGCTTGTTAGCAACATTGAGTGGCTTCGGCTGTGTCACAGAACTAGCTGGCTGTGCGACTTTTTGCAGAGTAGGGCCGTTAGATTGCTGGCGCTGTGATGGTGTTTCTTTGCGCGAGAGGTCCGGCGTCCTGTTGCTTGGAGAAGGCTGCCGGGTTGAGCTGTGTTCTGGCTGACGTAACAACATCTGAGATGTAGAGGAGACCTGTGGAATCTTGGATGTAGAGTTTGGTGCAGACGGTGCAGGCCTTTGAGCTACAGGTGGTTGGCGCACAGATGAGCTGGTCGGCGCGGATGGTGCAGCTCGTGCTGGCGCATATTTCGGATCTGATCGGTTTTGCGAAGGGCTTGAGAATCCAGCTCCACCAATCTCCTGTTGAGCCATTGGAGTCTTTGACTTAGGTATCATAGCATTGTATGCTTCTTGTTCACGTCGGTTCTGTTCTGCTTCTCGTTCTCTTTCACGTGATCTCTCGGCTTCTCGCTGTCTCTTTGCTTCCGCCTCTCTTCGTACGCGTTCTTGCTCCTGGTTGGCGATCTCTTTTATACGAGCTGCATCCGCTTCCATGTCATAACTACCCTTGTCGGTTTGAGATCTGCTAATTGACGGTCGCGGTGGTGATGCCAAGCTATTGGACGAGCCACTACCGCTGCTGTACTTGTTGAGAAATTGGCTGGTATTGTATCTCTGTTGTTCTGTTGGTGGAGCGGGTCTTGGGGGTGCTACAAAGTTGCCGGAAGGCATGCCAAGCTGCTTGTTCTGATTTGAGGCTGGGGGCGTCGGTATCGAATGGGGATACATTTCTGGATGCTGCTCTCGCATCTTGTGTTCGGAGTAGAACTCTAAGACCTCTATCACGGCCTGCGGATTCTTTTTGTAGTCTTCTTTTGTGATTGCGGATGTGGTCAACAGCTTCTCCCATTCTTGAGGCAAGCCGACGAAGCCACCCGTCTGTGGATCGAATCCAACATGAATGCGATGGCTGAAGTTTGTGGGATTGCTGACGCCACCCATACCAGGACACCGCTCGTAGATCTTGTCTATCCAATCGTAAATTTCATCGTCGTTTGTGACTTCGCATGTAATCGTTCTCTGAGGCAAATCACGGCTGAGAACAGCTTTGTTCATGTTCTCTTTGGCATTTGCGATACGACTGATCTCGAAAGCGGATCGCACTTCTTCAGAACGCGACACCCCAGTCACAGTATTGAGCGATATTGACTGCACTAGTTTGCCATTTTGGTCTTTCATAAAGTCGAGTCTGAATTCCCGTAGGATTAAGTATCTTCTGTTCCACCCCGCCAGAAATTTGTCTTCTTTACAGCGAACATAGCCCTCCTTGATCACGTTCGGGGTGGATAACTTACTCCCATTTAGGGACAGAGTACTCGCATTCGAGAAGAAAGGCTGATTGGGGGTGCTCAACGCAGGTGAAGCCGGACCCAGGGTCATAGAGTCGAATGAGGTCGCTGGTATGTTCGGACCACTGGTGCTTGGTCGAGACAAATCAAGATTTCGTGGTCGTTCGCTGGGCATTCTATCTATCGGTGGCCGAGGCGCGGGGCCAGGATTCATGAATTGATGACTGGAATACATGCTGCACGGATGGTTGTCAGCGCGGATACTCGATCAAAGGCAAAGGAGCACATGTCAGTGGTCATAGCCACAAACAGAACTCCTCTGTGCGCTTGAACATACCCGTTTTGCTGCGACGCCATTTCGGAGTGCAGCGCCTAGCAGCTATATTAGTTGCTTCTCAAGCAAGCCGTAGCGATCTAAAGCCGGACTTTTCTGGTAGCTACTGTCGTTGTCGTCTTTGTGTAGGCCTGTTGCTGAATATGGCCACAACTCTGAAAGGCAGATTCTCACTGTTTTCGAGGCTGATCTTGTGGCCTACAACAACCACGCCAATACTCGAAGCGCAGCGAGAATATTCTGCATCGGATGTGTCATGTACCCTGCGCTTCCAGTAGTATTGAACAGTCGTGACCAGCCGAGGTGACAAGGTAGAGTTGTGAATGAGCTGCGATCGTTTGTGTGAATAGTCCTGATCACACGGCCACAATTGCAGGTACTGTATTTCAAGATTCAAGATATCTTTTGAGTATTTACTGCTGCGATCAAGTCTCGATTTCGGCACGTGGATGATCCTATGGCCTGGTGCCGAAAGTTGAAAACGAACGTTTACGAAAGACACTCGGTTGCAGTTTGAATTCTTGCATGCGGGTCGAGACAAAGAAGGCCACCTGTGACAGTATCGTTGTATATAGCTCACGACATACAGGATGGGAATTTATTACCGAGCACAATACTTTACACCCGTGGCATACAATGCCGAATCATAGCCAGAAACTAGCAGCAGATGATCGTAGTGGTGCAGCGAAAAGAAACTGTCAAGTCGCTCAGCGTGTGGGTTGGCCAGACGTGCCCTGTTAGGGGTTTTTAAATAAAGTTTAGCACGAGTTACAGGCTTTCTATGGATCGAATTGGCGATGGTTTCAAGACGCCTAACAGACAGTTTCTCCAGCGTTTCTATCCTCGCATCCGATCATTGGTTACAGCTGACTCGAGCACGGTTTCAAAACGACAGCTGGCCTATGAATGAGCTGGAAACATCGGGAAGATGCATACGAGCAACAATACATTTCTCTAAGGCCATTAAGACTTCGGAATGTGTGAACAGCTGGTCCTCGAGACTACTGTATGTGCACAATCCACTGAGAGCAATACGGAATTGAAGCCGGGCAGGTTGCGGTATAAATACGACTGCTCGCAAATGATGAGGGCTTATGATTCTGCGGCATGCTACTTGATCATGGTGTCAAGACTTGGACTCTCTCTAAATGTAAGGACGAATGGCAACATTTACGTGTAGCCACCGCGAATTGTCATTAATTCATAAATACGTAACTTCGTACGGCTTATGCCAGGGAAGCTATCCCTCCGCCACCACCTCATTAGTCGTGCCCATAGACTTTCGCTATATACAAAGGAAGAAAAAATGGCTTGATAGTCGCAGAGATACAGTAGTATGCACACAATGTACATGTGCCAAATATGTGGTCAGTAAGGTGATTGTTGATGATGGTTGATAGTACAGTACCACTGATAAAGATTTCATGTACTCAGAGCTGTGGAAGGCGGACCCGGCTGAGCCACAGGAAATAACGAATAGGACACACGTGAAGACTGTCGAGAGCGTGTTTTGGTTTGAGCCGTGCTTGTTCTTCGTCGATCGGACCTCATACTTTCGTGTCCAACAACTGAAGATTTCCTTTGAGGTACCACGATCCTCGACATCGAATTGCTTTTCGGCATGGAGAAAACTGGTTGCAGAGCTGGCACTTCGTCGTCCTCGCCCTCGAGCGCATCGGAGAGTGCCTCAATTTTGCAGAGTTGCGTAATTACTTCGAGAGGAAGACAGCCAGACTCAGGTCGTGCCATATATTGAGCCTTCTCGTATGCTTGATCCAGATATAAATCAATGTTTTTGTCTGCATCTGCCGGATTTGTGCTGATTTTTGAAAGACAAATGTCGTCGACATTCACACTTGAGTTGGATGATCTCTGGGTCCTGGTAGTAAAAGACGCGAGTGATAAGATAAGGCTCTCCTGCGAGCTTGATCTTGTCATGTCACTACTCACCGAATAGCCTAGTGAATTCTGTCGTGTAGACTGGTGCAAGCTGGATGATCTGGACAAAGACGCCATATTCATGGTGGTGCCCGAGGATGGATGTGCCAATATACCCAAACCGGTAAGCTCGTCTTTGTCTTCCTTCTCGCATGAGAATGGTCGGGTTTGAGCAGCCTCTGCGTGAGGGCTGTATCGAGGATGGGCCATCATTAATGGGGTCGAGGCTATAGACGTGGCTTCGTCAGAGATAGCAGTGGAAAGGTGTGTGATAAATTCGAAATTGTTTCGTGGCGAGATTGGATAGTCGTATTCAAAAGAGTCGGACTCATCAACGTCGATAGCATCGTCCCATGCCTCGTCTACCGCGTCCTCCCAGTTCATCGTATCAATGGCGCCAAAACTCACTGAAGTGCGCATACTGGATATAGTAGACGCGTTTCGTATTTGCTCAGACAGAGCCATGTCTGAATGAGTTTTCAGTAGACTTTCACTATTCGAGTGATCATTCTTGACGAGCAGATTTGATAGCGAGCCCTTAGCTGTAGGGTAAAAGTTTGTGTGACGTGGGGAGAATGAGGAGTGTTGCTGTTCCCGCATTATATTGGCCTCAGAGTTTGGCACAGACGCACCAGGCAATGTTGGGAGTGGTGTAGTCTTCATGGCTCTCGCACTGTCGTCTTCGGTGGTAACAGCATGGACTACCGGTGGTTCCGGAAGTGGCTTGCTGTCGAAGTCCTTTACAGTCGTCTTCCGCAATGGTAAGACTTCTGCAGTTCCAGAATTTAATGAGCGGGCCACTTCAGCAGAGAATGACAAATTGACTCCTGAAGTCGTTCCTAATTGAGGCAACTGGAGATATCTGGAATTTGATGCATTACCAGAAAGCAATTTGGAACTACGCCGGCCTGGCGTCGACGCGCGCATGTCCACATTTGGGAATGGCGAAGGTTGGAGCGGACTCAGTAAAGGAGTCGTGGTTGATTCCGATATCCTTGAAGATAGCTCTGAGTTGATCTCGCGGCGATATGGAGCAATATCCGCTGAGAAAACCGACGCACCAAGATTTTCCAACTGAGGAGCAGTAGATTGCTCGGTCGTGCCGGTGTGGACTCGTTGAGCAGCGAGGTTAAATTCTTCAATGCGACCGAGGGCGGACAAGTGTGGTTGCTCTGTATGAGAGATATGCTGGAAGTGGAATGGTGCAGATATTGATCTGCGAGCATCTTCGTCTTTGAAGACGATGTCTGAACTGTAAACGTTTGACGTTTGTGATCCAGCAGGACTTCTTAAGCCCATGGTTGAAGAAGACCTGCTCGACGAAGCACTGAGTTTGCTGCCTGTTCGTCTTAGCATGTCACTGCCCTTTGCTATTAGAGCCCTGGTCCCTCCTTCGGAACGGTCGAAACTTGAAATAGAACCTTCGCGAGCATACTGAGAAGATGTTGGTCGATGCCCACAGCCCTCGGAAGGAGACTCTGTCCGGCCAGCTTCTTTCTGCCATTCATTGACAGCAGTAGTATTACCTCGCGATTGAGGTTTCACGCCATGACTACTTCCGCTTTCCTGCCGCTTGTGTGCTTTGACAAGGTCGGCCAATGCTTGGCGGGAGGGTTCTGAGGTAGCTCGGGAGAACCAGTCTTGAGGATTGCTAAGATGTCCTTTTTCGTTCCCACTTTGAGTACGGGATTTCGAACTCTGCCATGGCAATCGTGTCATCTCCGCAGCTCTGCCCGATTGTGTCTCCTACACAACTAATTGTTCCGTCCTTATAGCGACAACAATGCAGGGGAAGCTTCTCTATCCAGCATACCTCCAATCAGAATGCCTGTGGATCAGTTCGTAGTTGTGCGACAATGACGAGGAGGGGCTGTATGCAAACAGTAGCAAATGAGTAGGCAGGGTGTGATAGGGCGTTGTGCGAAATTAGAGTGAGTGTTCTAGGCCACTTGGTAGTTGCAAGTTCGTTCGGAGGTGAAGATCCAAAGCGTTTACTGAAAGTACCCGCAGTTTACTGTTGAATGAACAAACAGTCAAGATCTGTGATGTGTCGGGAATAAGGTAACGAGGCTCTGCTTTGCCAGGCCAGAACGTAGACGAGAGTGATGTATTCTGTGCAAGTTCGACGTATAGGAAGAAAGAGGAAAGGATGTATGCTATTGGTGAAGGAACAGACCCGACGACTGGGAACAAGATGGATTTGTCTATCACCCTACCTGTAATGAGGTGCGAAGGGCATTTGATGTACTTTCTGGGATACCACACCACTAAAGCAGATCATCACTAGCATAGCGTACCGAACTTTTTCTTCCACCGGCAATAGAGTTGGCATCGTCTCCCTGGGGGAGCCCGAGTAGTCAAACGTCGGTCGCGCATATGCCGGCGCAACAACAAGCAGTGGACGCGACTGTAAAGTGTGTTAGCTCTAGAAGTGCTCCAGGATGCACGGTCCTCGGGGAGGAGGTGGGGGTGAATTTAGGAACATCGGCAACAGTGAAGACGGAGACACATGCAGTGGTAAGGATTGAAAAGAGTGACAGTGGCTTGGTGGGAAGGATGGCCTAGCGACAACGGATGGTCGCCCCGCGGCGACACTACTGTAAGGCGACGGCTTGCACGACTCGTTTCCGGGCAGGGGTGTACGCCAAGGACGTCACAGTCAGCGTTTTACAAACCACATTGGGACCGAGTATGGCTCCGTTGGGTGCCTCTAGGCTACGACTACGCCCGTTTCTGCAAGGTACGCTTGGTATGCGGGCTGGAAAACATCAAGTTTCTTTCGTGCGCCATCAGTCACTTGTGTACACGTAAAACAGTCGACGCGGCTCGGTTACGGTACAGTAATCGATACCATGCGTACAATACAGAAGATAAGTAAATTCAGGTCCGATATGTATGTGCATAAACGAGCAGTGTCTCTAGCAGTTGGCAGCAGCAGGAAACTATACAATACTTTATGTACATCGTACGGTAGAGGGAATTCTTGACGAACTGATCCCTCTTCTCGCAGCTCACTGAGTATACTCAACTGATTCCGTTCATCCATACCGAGCCCTCGACGATCCTACCATCCACGTACAATAGGTTTCTGACTGTGAAGTGTTGCACGTGGAGAGATCAATCTCGCTACAGTTGGTTGATGGTGTTGGCTTCGTTGTGCTAAAGGTGTGTAGACTTGCGATTTCTGGGAAGCTCAAAGTGTACTCCGTAAGCCAGGAGATTGTGCGGCCTCCTGCCCATCATTGCCGTAACGAACATCTCTTCAAGGACTAGTTTTCTCTGAAGCTCTGGTGCTGAACTCGGTCGGGTAATGATCCTCGTCACCCATTTCGTTTGCTTCCCTTCCATGATGCTAAGGCAGAAACTGCGTCATTGTGTCTTGGGCGAAGTGGGCACCGTAAAAGTGAAACTTAAGCGAGCTGATTCACGAAAATGCTGCTGATGAAGAGTCAGTTTGCATCTGTCTTGTTTGTTCTTGCTTGTAGAACTGGACAATGTACTGTAGGGAGTCAAGTTGCTGAGCGTGATCGGGCGCCCACAACTATCCAGGTTTCTTGTCCATAGAACATCTAGGCTTTGTGCCTCGCAGCAAGAAGGGAATTTCAGGAACTACGGCTATCGTATGTCCCTATCCATTGTGCTTTTCTGAACTCAAACAATCTCGTTGATTATTGTACTGTGTCTCGTCCGAGCCTGATACGACAAATGAAGGGTTGTAATCAGTCAGTGTGCCGTTGAGTTTCTTCTAGCCTACTCCAGCCAACTAAAGTATCGTTGGAGCTCGTCGTCGGATTTGTGTAGCTTTTATGGCTTGAGCAGGGTTCTATCCCACAGTGTCCTGTATTGTACAGTAGGACCCTGATCCTTCTATGTGTAAAGTAAAGGACCTACCTGGGTAATTGCATCAGTCCCGTAACCACGGCATGTCGAGCACGTTGTCGAGTTCAAGATTTGCTTCTTACACAATCTGTGGACGAGAACAAGCAGGCTTGTTGCTATTCGCTTCAGGTGCTTTCACCGTGTGAACTCGACATGTGTGTGTCAGCAATAATCATTGGTAGACAATTCCTGAGGGGCAGGAGCCAGTGTGGTGATTTTGGAAGCTTTGGAGGCTTAACGGTCTTCGACAGAACTCCGCACTGTAGGTACGGAGTACTCATGTCAGCTTCCACAAGCGTCAACTTTGAGCGGCGCCAAGCTCGATACGCCGCCACTAGGTACCTACCCTCCTGTTTCATTTTTCCACTGTAAGCTTGTGATAGCGGAACTCGAAACACTCGAGTGGCATCTTGTTGTGACTCAAACCATGACAAGGGTTAGCTGTCTTGTGTGACAGTGCCGAGTGAAGAAAAAGCTATCTCAAGACACTTGTCCCCTCAAATCATGTCAGTCGCCCAGCCCTTTCGTGGGAGAGCGTACGACATTTAAGAACCTCGAGAACCAACCTCGTTCCGTAAGTGAAGCTTCAACAGCTTCAACTGTCACATTGTATCAGTCTCAGTCATCTCCACATCTTGCATGATGGTCACAAGTCAGTATGGTTGACGATAGTCGGATGCTGGACACCCCTGAAAGTCTGCACAAGCGTTCGTTGTGGCGGGTATGTTAGACGTTACTGTGAGTGCGAATGGCTGTCGCCATCAGCCACCTTGACGGGCCAGAATAACTCGCAGAACATGACCATCGATCGTTGTTGGTTGTCGCAAAGATTTTCATCGAACGGGAATACATTGTCAAATGCGCGAGTTCGGGCTTGACCGGCGGACTATGCTTTCAAGGTAGCTACAGTTGAGTACAGACTGCGTTCGTGTCTGTTATGCACGTCAAGATCTGTCTTGTCAGATCGAAGATTTTAGTGTCAAGAATGTTGCTCTTACATAAATTCATATTGCGTTCCGTGGTTCCAGCTGGACGAAGGAGACTTCTCGATGGCAAAGAAACCAGCATGCACGGTCTGTTCAGTGGCACCAGGATCGGTGTTCTGTAATCATCATTCAACCCGCCAATTGATCATGGGAGCGAGAAGCAGTAGCAGAGATTTCACCTCGCAGGGCTCAGCTCTTTCAAGCACGTATACTTTTGCCAGGATTTGCTCCTCTGGTGTCCTCGTCAAGAGCCAACTTGCTTGTCATCCGTATTCGTGTCATGTGATACGCTTCTGTTGAGTGCGTTTAGTGGGACATTGACCATTTATCCGTCACTCGCCGAGGTCACCCAACTACGGAATGATAGTATTTATTCGAGTTTTCGATATCAACGTCAGAAGTGACGAGCTACCGCGGCTTTCTAGAGAGCGGCCACAAGTACAGTACTGTATAGCACAGGTCGCTTCGAGAATCTCAATGCTTCCCTCTGGGGTTCACTGTACTTCGAGTTCTTTGTGTAAGGTATGCCTGCACAGATCTGTAGTACTGTATGCATTGGCACAAGAAGGATTATGCGCACACTAGACCCAATCGAGGGGAAGCTTTCCACATTGGTCTTCGTATCCTGTATGACATTAAAAGGTAATGCCATATGCTGCAAGTACAAACCACTTCTGCATTAATTTATATCAAGGACCCGTCCAGGCCTTAACAGCACATTAGCCCTTCTACCATGCTGCATAATGCATATCCTTTTCATCGGATATGCAGACAAGGACATGGTGAATAACAAGCAGGGAGCAAGAAGCGCATGGACCAACCATATTGTCTCATTCTCAACACTGCATTGCGCAATTGACCTTGCAGGCACGTCAGATTCATCCCCACCGTCGCTGACCTTGCTGTCTTGGCTACTGTACTGTACAAGTAAATTAACTCCCTCATTTCATGCAATGCACCAGCATATACAGACAATGTGCTGCTTGTAAACAACGCTTAAGACGTATTCAAGGAATCAGTCGTGTTGCATGTACATAGCTATGTTTCTTGCCAATGGACTGAAGTGATAGCAGTTCCCTACATGTTGATCTGTAGGTATGTTTACCCACTGGCTGTAGGATTGATTGGTGCCTTCCCAAGCCTCGATGTCGAGGGCTGGAGTATTATGTCAAGAGCTACTGCTGAGTTACACGGTATTGTCATTCTCGTTCGTCTCCTTCCGGACGGCGATGGGATGACCGACATGATCGTTGCTGTATACCCCGCCACGAGCTCATTTCTCGGAGTCTGTACACGTCAAGTAATTCAACCTTTGATCACTACAGTGGTTGAAACTTACTGGCACCAAGCCTAGACCATGCTTCTCGATTGCTTCTGTAGAAACATTTCGTCCCACGGCGAGATGTGGCATTAACAAAACCCGAGTATCAGCCAACAATCCAAAGAGCAACTGATGGTATACGCAGGCAGGCATAGAGGCAGGTACATGTCGGCTAAGTATACCTTGCTGCTCGCCTATGAGTGCCGTTGCATATCCGAGCACAACATCGACAGGGTCTGACAACCCCGGGTGTTTCCACGTTTCCTCTACCGGCAAAACGTTCAACGGTCTCACTTGCTCCTTGAACCTGTCCAGACCTTTTTTTATTTTTGTTAAATCAAATTATACCCCTACGGTACCAGCATATGTTCCACCACCCCAACAAAAACATTCTGTCAAAACTCTCTGCAAGCCATACGGACCTTACATCAGCCAAATCTTGGCAGAGCTTCTGGAACCCACTGCGTCATGCTTGCAGATACTGTGAATGCCAGCCACAGTGCATTTGCATGTCTCTCTTGCAGCACCTCTGCCCCTCCAGATTGAGCGGAGTTCGCATCTGTCCGTGTCTACAGTACACCGAGCAGGCAACTCTAAGCTCAGCGCTTTTCCGTCGACATGAACGACACTAGTATGTAATTCTTACCTCAGATGACATACAGATGGACCAGGGTATCCAGAGACCTGATGGACCTCAGAAATGCATTTTACTACTCCGATGCTTTGACGTACGATCGGTCAATTGTCACGCGAGCAGTCTTCTATCCCGGAGCACTCCCCAGCACATCCCCTGGTCTTCTTGATGACAACGCATTGAAGCCTCAAGATTTTGCTCAGAGGCTCTTCAACGACTGTGGAGCACGCGAATGCTGTTGGTACCTGCCCTCATACACCATCTCTATCGTCATATTACAGAGAACCGCACACAAACAATGCCTAGTTCTTGCTGTGTACGGACCTGTGGATGTCAATACAGATACAAAAGTTGTTGTGAGGGATGCTGAAGCACACGAAGAGTGTGACACTTGCACATATATTACAGTAGGTATGAATCCGGATCGCTCGAGGTATCGGCGTACTGATTTATGGACCTTCGTATTCCATAACACAGCCACCAAAGATCATGGTTCACTATCCATGTCAAGTATACAGCTTTGCACATATTCAAAGTTTCAACTACATTTTTACACCTGCCAAGTCATAAGTAGCGGTGAAAATCAGACACCGCACACCAGCCCTCCTCTTCCCTTGTTTCCGAAAAAAAAAAAAAAAAAAAAAAATCTACACCCCCCCCCTCCAATTAAATAGAAAAAACAATTAAACACCACATCAAGGAATTGTTTCGGACAAACTTTCGTGTGTTGGCAACCCTCTAATCGTCCTTGAGATAAGCAAAGGTATGCACAGCAAACACCTAATTCTCACGGAGTGGCAGGTTTGAACCAAGGAGATGTAACAAACATCAAGCTTTATCCACTGTCGCAGATCATGAAGTGAAAATCTTGTTCTGGGAAGAAGAATCATGGCTGCAAAAAGGGTATGCCCTACCCTGCCCTTGCCAAAAAACAGTCAGCAGGTTGGGGGCAGCCCAGACTGAAACAAAAGCCCGAGTACACATGAGTGGGTGGTGATCAACATGGCTGGGTTATGGTTCTAGTACTGCACCAAAGCAAGCATTACCTTGTTAATTCGTTCAGTCAAGTAAGTATATCTGCACGAGGATTTTTTCTGACAGTCTGAAATTTATTTGCCCCGATCACATCCGGGACAGCTGCAGTAGGTAGAGTACAATACAGACAAATCCGAGGAGTACAGCATCGACTGGCTCGTTGTTGAGGGTTCGTTGTGATCGTACCTCATGCAGTCTGCGAAACCATTGAACTGAATTGAATTGGAAAGAAACGCTCTGATGGTTATGATTATCTACTGTTTTTGTTTCGCTTATATACAGCAAAGATGTTTATGCGTGGAGTACATACAGCTCAATTTTCTTATTTTTTTTTTTTAAATATTTCTTTCGTTTCTCTTTGCACTTTGAAATTATACAAATAAGGTATACATATGCAGTATCTCCAAACTCACGGCTAACGAAACAGATCCGTTGTGCTAGTGATACCGCGTTCGAGTCCGTTGCAATTCAACACCTGTCATGCCAGTCTCTCTCGATGAAAACCGTCCAGAAAATGTCAGTCCTCAATGTTCGCGAACTTTTGCTGTACTAGTACCCACCGTACCTAAAGTACTATAGCGAGCACTCTAGGTGTGGTGCCGCAGTATAACATCCATCCTCTTTGAGTACACGGGTACTTATAGAACATCGAACAGTATCAAGGAAGGTCGCCTGCTGCTATCGTTCGTGGATAGACTTCCTGTGGTGATGTAAGATGTGCTGGAGATTGACCGGTAGCTCTGGGAGTCTTGAAAGCGATGGTTGTGTAGAAGTTCTTGTTTTTGGAGTTGATAGCAATTTCTAGCTTGAATGCCATTCATGTGCCGATGTGTGCGAAGTGTTATGTGCCAACTTTTGCCTTTCACAGTCCTTCAGTGATGATCTCGCACCCTCTCAAATGATACTCATCATCAAGACCATCAAGCTGCAACCACGCATATCCATAAAAACTCCGACCACAACAATTAATCTCCCCTAATCAACCTCAAAAATCACCTACTTTTCACAGCAGTCGCATCTCCCTTCCCCAAAGCAGCCCTCGTCTCCGGCCTCGCCTCCCAAAGCCCCAACATCCTCAACATATCCTGCACGCCCTCACTCGGCTGTGCCCCCACCCCCAACCAGTACTTCGTGCGTGTTACATCAAGCCTAATATCTTTATATCTCCGTGGTTTGAACGGCACCATTTTCTGAGTCGCGGCGTCAAAAACTGTCTCGGGCGTGTCATGGGAGGATAGGGGCGTGCGCGGTGTTGGGTCGTAGGTCCCGAGGACTTCCATTGGTTTTGAGTCGCGGGCTGAACGGGCCTGCGCGACTACGATGTTGTAGAGGGGTTGGTGGCGGCGGGAGAGGCGGGAGAGGCGGATTTTCACTACCATTGTTTCTGTTTGGGAGAGGTGTAGTGAAAGGAGCGTGGATGGTTGTTGGAGGGGAGTTGGGTTGGGTTGATGGTTGTAGTTTGTGGTTTAGTAGAGAGCGTTGTATGTGGTTTGGGTGCTGGGATGTGTGTTGAAGCAGACGTGACACCTAGTGAGTATTGGTAAGGACCGCTGACAGCAATTCTGTATTGCGAGGATGTGCTTGTTGTTGTTTGATGGAAACTGCTTAATGGAATTCAGATATGGCTAAGATTCATCTGTGCTTCGAACTTGAAGTTCACGAATGCGGAGCCTCGTCGTGCTTCCACAGCCTCGTACTCTCCGATTGGCGGGTATAGGGTATGACGACAGTTATTATCCCCACGACCATGAAGCATGAGGAGCAAGGTTAAGGTAATGTGAATATTGTACTTGTTCCTCTACGACAAAGAACTCGCAAATATAATTAGAATTGTTCTCAGGATCTCTGGTCGAGACGCACTTACTTAATTCGAGAACGAGAATCAAAGCACGTCTCCGCCAAGAATAACTACACATGTTCAAGAGTTTGAGACCACTAACCCGAACACTCCAAAGTCTTCCTCGTCACAATACACACATCAAACGTCTTACACCCTATCAAGCCATAAGAATGGTTGCAACACTCAAGACTCTCGGCCCGAAAGCCGCGGCCGATCTAGACGGCGACCTCATGTCAGAGTCTGGTGGCTTCAGCCTTGACCAACTTATGGAACTAGCAGGCCTCTCCGTTTCACAAGCAATATACAAAGTTCATCCTCCATCTGCTGGCAAACGTGTCCTCCTTGCCTGTGGTCCTGGTAACAATGGAGGTGATGGTCTGGTCGCTGCCCGACACTTGTATTTCTACGGGTACACACCAACCGTGTACTACCCAAGGCCAACAGCAAAGCCCATCTTTGAAGGTCTGCAGAAGCAGCTGAAGAACCTGCATATCAAATTCGACAACGATTCGAAATTTGAGGACCTTGCTAAAGAGACCGACCTTATTGTTGATGCATTATTCGGGTTTAGCTTCAAACCACCTGTGCGAGAACCATTTGATGAAGCAATCAAGGTGATGGAATCTGGTGTTAAGCCAGTGCTTGCAGTCGACACACCGAGTTCGTGGGATGTTGACGGCGGCCCACAGGATGAGGGTATTGGCAGCAAGTTTATGCCTGATTATCTGATTAGCTTAACTGCTGCGAAGCCGAATGTTGGACATTTCAAGGGCAAGAAGCATTTCATCGGTGGCCGTTTTCTAGGCGAAGATGTTGCAAAGAAGTATGGCTTGGATATCCCTGATTATCAGGGAGTTGATCAGATTGTAGAGGTACCTGTTGACGTCAGGATTGAAAAGTTGTAAAAGGATTGAAGTTCAGGAGGCTCTCGAAGTTCTCCAACAGAAAAATGCCATAGCAAGCGAAAATAACAAATTCAGCTTCAAAGCGAATACACGATCAGTGTCTGCGACCAAGGTTATCTCTTTCGAAATTATGATAAAGCTGTATCACACGATTTGTGGGAATGCTTTCTAAACCACATTGGGTTACTTTTGCTGTTCAAGCTGTTCTTCAATCATCGTCGTCGTCGCTACCGTATCCTACCAGCAGTCCTCCTGGTTGCGGTGCTGGGGCTGGAGCAGCGGATCGCGTATGACCTTGCAGCGCAGCCAAAGTTGAACTTCCAAGGATTCCATTTGACGGCTTCGGTTCCATTTGTTCAGCTGCTTCTTGCTCTTGATTACCTGCTTCCAGCAGCCTTTGTTCCGATAGCCCTTCTAATTGCGTCTGTCGCTCCATGCCCTCCAACTCTTTTTGTTGGTTGTACCATATTGCGTCGGGTGCTTCATATCCTTCTAAACCGTAACCAGCCTCAATCCTTCGTGCCGCTATTTCCTCCGCTGATTCCTTACCCTCGATCTGCCTGACAGCCTTCTCACCTAGCGCTCGTCTTACGGCTTCTGCAGCTTGTTCCTCTATTCTGGCAGCCTCTCGTTTCTGTGAAAGTGGATTTGGATCGATAGTTGCCCAACGAACATTGAGAATTTCACTGTTGTCCAATGCTTGATGCGCCATTGCCTCTTTCGCAAATTGACTATTCGACTCGTTCACATATGTCACGAAAGCAACACCTCTGGCGGTTAGAACTCGAATTCGATCAATTTCTCCCCACTCCTGGAAATGTCTGGCGACGATCTCTTCGATATCGTCTGTCACATGTATTCGTCCAATGTACAAGGTTCGATTCTGGCGCAGAAAAGAACCTACACCACCCATATCATCTCTGTAATCAGAATGCTTGTCTCTGCCGAAACAGTCAATGTTCGGGTTAAATATGTCGTATACATTCGGTAATCGATGCAGATACTGACAAGTATGGCCTTTTGGACAAATCCCTCGCGCAAAGAAGAGACAAAAGTACGATCCAGGTGTTTTGTCTGCTTGTGTCCAGCCTGAGTGCTCTTTCACCTTGCATCGCGAAATCGCAGCAGTCTTGGACAAATATGCATCCTCCCGATCACCGCCAGCCCATTTGTTGTACCAGATATTAAAAGTTGTCCCTGTCTGCGGCGGAGGTTGTCCAGTCTTGAGAAGCGCAGGATCTATTTGTGGAGGTGCAGGCTTTCGCTTCCGTTTTATCAATTTCGTCTTCTTCGCTGGTGGTCCCTCCATTCCATTTTCTCCATTCCTTGTCGTCAATGCTGTTAAGGTTGTCTCTTCTGGTTCAGCTGACCGTTTTCTAGATGGAGAAGACGGCGCGACAACCGGCGCCTGAACTGCGACGTCCGCCATTCTGATTGTGTTACAGCTTGATTGGACTATGTTCTTGACCGGAGCAAGTCTTTCGACAAACACAATACTGGAACTTTGAACTAGCTTCGGCAAAGTTGCCTTCATGCTGTGACAAGCAGCGATATGCCTCAGGCTGAGGCCGCCTAGCCAATCAAAACGTGGAAGCTTCGAGAAGGTTCGCCGAAGGCCTTCCTCTCCGCCAATCATACGTCATGGAGCTGAATCCCTTGGAAACGCATATGGTGTTTCTCATTCATTGAGACATGAGTATTTCACTATTTCTCATGTGCTACGAATACCTGCGTGCTTATAGGCGCTCTAGCTATTTTCATGCAAACACCCTGCTGACTTGTTCCTCTTAACTGGCGCAAAGAAAGCATCTCGAGCATTCTAGCCTGGTCCTTTCCTCCTCACCTACCTACTCGTCCAAAGCCTTTCTACACTATATTTCTGGTTTTGTCTCCTGTACGGAAAACCACAAAAGTACCTTTCTTTCACATCTCGGGATTACCTAATCACATTTCCTCATAAACCTACCAATATGGTGGCAGAAACTAAACTTTACGATTCTCTAAGCATAAAACCCTCGGCGACACAAGATGAAATCAAGAAGGCTTACCGAAAAGCAGCCTTGAAATGGCATCCAGACAAGAACAAAGATAATCCTCAAGCATCAGAAAAGTTCAAGGAAGTCGGCCAAGCATACGAAGTCTTGAGCGATCCTGAGAAGAGAAAAGTATACGATCAATATGGTCTCGACTTCTTATTGAAAGGCGGATCAGCTGGTCCACCACCTGGAGCTGAGGATGGAGGCATGCCCGGAGGTTTTGGTGGCTTCCCTGGTGGCTTTCAAGGCTTTGGTGGTCCTGGTGGCAGCGGCGGCACTCGATCATTCCACTTTAGTACGAACGGAAATGGCGGCTTCAATTTTAGTAATCCAGAAGACATATTCGCACAATTCGCTCGGAGCAGTGGAGGCGCCGGTGGATCTTTCGGCGGTGAAGATCAAGACGATATTTTCAACCTGCTGGGTGGTATGGGTGGAGGTAGAGGAAGAGGTTCTAGGAGAACAGCAGGAGGATTTGGTTCCTCACCTCGAGGTCAACCGCCGCGACCGCAGACTCCCGAAGTTAGCATCGTCGAAAAAGATTTGCCTGTGTCGCTTGAAGACCTCTTCACAGGTACCAAAAAGAGAATGAAGATCAACAGAAGAAAGTTCGACCCTGTCAGTGGCCAGATGAGCAGGGAAGAGAAGATCTTGGATATGGACATCAAAGCAGGTCTCAAAGCAGGGTCGAAGATCAAGTTCGCTGGCGTCGGCGATGATACTGATGGCGGTACGCAAGATTTGCATTTCATTGTCAGAGAAAAGGAGCATCCGAGCTTGAAGCGGGATGGTGATAACCTAACGACGAGTATCGAATTGGATCTCAAGGAGGCACTAACTGGATGGGAACGAAAAGTCACTACGATAGACGGAAAGCAACTGCCAATCAGAGGAGGTGGACCAACTCAACCGGGCTCAACACAAGTCTTCCCTGGACAAGGTATGCCAATAAGCAAGAGACCTGGAAGTCGAGGTGATTTCATTGTCGAAATCAAAGTCAAATTTCCCACTACCTTGACAACAGCTCAGAAGCAGAAGATCAAGGAAGCCTTACCATAGAGTGGAGAGGATCCATCAACGAAATTTTATAATGTTGTCGGACAGTGTTCAGAAGACTCAACTTGAAAGTCTTGCCTCACGAAGGCTACGAAGATGTCACGAAGAATGAAGGGCGAAGCTGTGCTGTACAGTATTTCAACTGCTTGAAATGGCGAGCGCTCTTTGCGCTGAATGTTAGCAAAATCTTAGGATACCAATTTTGTAAAAGGGGTTATGGTGTTCGTGGCGTTATCAATGCCTGGATCTAAACAGGCTGTTTTCATTTGCTGCAGGTTTAGATAGCATCCAACAATGAAGAATGATTCTTGTGTCAACTGTTCCATCGTATTTTCCTCCCCACAAGCATCTTCCTCATAAGTATATCGCATTCATTAAATCCGCTTGTTATTCACATAGCCTTCTCGCGCAGCCACAGTTACTGGTACAAGGTATCGGGCGTAGTTTTGGCAATTATTCCAGACTGGCGGGTTGCAGCCTAGGCACCACCTTATGATTGCAAAAACCCGATACCATACATACCTATTTGGACAATCTACTGTACAATACTGTACTGTAAGGAGAGTTCGACAGCTCACATTACAGTAAGGGTTTGAGCTAATGAGCTTTGCCCCAGTGTATCCGTGCCGTCTGTACAGTAGATATTGGCCCAAGTACATTTGGGATTGTTAGTTATATACCGAAAAAGGTGTACAGCACATGTAACGGGTAGATGCCAGGTACTGGGTACTTAGTTACTTACGTGAGAAATGACTAAGAAGCCAAATTCTGACCACTTCTCCTTGAAGCGCTGTGATCAGCAATGGTCAACAGACAATCTATCCCAAGGAACCACGTATTCGTGCAAGCACTACATACTTGGACGCTTGCTGCTCCATATGGGACTCTTAGCTACCTCCATTTGATGACCAACCAGTCGGTGGTTTGGTGGGAAGAACCATTAACTCCGGAATGTCGCGACTTTACGGTTGCTAAAGTCCGAGCATTGTGATGAATGCTTCCAGCTAATGGGCACGACGGAGGAATATTTGAACCGAATTCTCATATATTAATTCCAATCAACCTACTACGGCTTCTCATGATTATGGAAATAGAAAGGCATTCCAAAAATTTCAAGAAAGTATGGCTGCCGTTGAAAAGCAGATTACGCTCATAACTGGAGGTGAGCTTCACAAAATGTCCGGGCGGGATTTCCTCTTTCGCTGACAAGACTAAAAAGGAAATGGCGGAATCGGATATTGTCTGGCATCTCTGCTGATAGCAGATGCATCCAGACATGTCATTATTACGAGCCGCTCGATCGAGAAAGGCGAGGCTGCCCTCCAAGAACTACAAGCCATGAAGCACCCTGGGACTGTCGAAATGCTTCAGCTTGACGTGACAGACGCAGAATCCATTGCCATGCTCGCCGAGCAAGTCGAGAAGCAACATGGAAGGTCAGTCAGCACAACCAACGATAAGATTCCGACACCTACATCTCCCACCAGCTCGCAAAATGACACGTAGCTGACTTCCACACAAAGACTCGACGCACTCGTTAACAACGCCGCCCAGGCCATGGCAGCACCCGGCACTAGCCTCACCGACCACATGCAGCAATGCTTCCTAACCAACGTGACCGGCCCCGCCATCATGGTAGACACATTCCTCCCCCTCCTACAGAAATCCACCACAACTCCCCGAATCATCAACGTAAGCAGCGGCGTCGGCTCCGTGACTCTCACGCTCGACCCAACCCGCAACACCGGCCCGCTCAGCTATCCCTACAAAACGAGCAAGGCGGCGCTGAACATGGTGAGCGCGGTGCAGTTCATGAAGTTTCGCGAGGCAGGGCTCGATAATATCAAGGTGTTTGGTTATTGTCCTGGCTTTACGGTCTCCAATCTCAGTGCGATGAATAAGGCTGAGAATGGTGCGCAGCCGACAGTTGATGGGACCCGCGCGATGGTTGCGATCTTGAATGGTGAGAAGGATGCGGAGAATGGTGGCTTTTTGAACCATCAGGGCGGGCAGCATCCGTGGTAGGTGAAATAGGTACAAGACTCTCTTAAGCTTGATGTTTCTTGTCTTGTGAACGATCGTGAAAAGTAGCCGGGCCCCGTAAGTAGGTACTGTAATGCGGGAATAGAACTCATCTCATCTCATCCATTGTAGGGTCAACATCAGGGCAAGTGGATCTGGTATAGCAAGACATATAATCATATCGTACGTACCAAAAACAAGAACTTGGCAATAAATGTACAGTAGGAAAGTGAACAACTTAGTTCAAGACCTACGTAGTTTGCATACTACAAGAGTGCGTTGGTTAGGATTTCCAAAAACTCTGCCTGCAATAAACGTATTGTGTTTGAGGCGACCCACCTTCCTTAAAAGCAGGACAGAACCACAGGGACTGTCCGCCTATATACCTAGATACATGTACCTACGTCAGCCTACGTAGATGTACGCCATCTCACAACTACATACCACAGACCCCCGCTCCCACCCTATTCAAACCGAACAAGCACATCCCCCCCTCAATTGCCGATCATTCATCCATCTCTCAACTTGAAAGTCTTGCCTCACGAAGGCTACGAAGATGTCACGAAGAATGAAGGCCCCTTCTGCACGGTAAATCACCCCTCAAAGAACCCTCGTGACCAGCTCCAAAATTCCCAACACAAACTCCCTATCCCTCTCAACCTTCTCAAACCCAAGTCCAACAAGTAACTTCCTTCCCTCCGCTCTGTCCCTACTAACAACCAACCCCGCGATCTGAGTGGCGAGTAACTGTCCCAACACCTCTCTCTCTGGTCCACCCGCGCCTAGTAAGATTCGTGGCTGGAAGCGTGACATTGGTATTAGCGAAGAATCCCGGTCCTCGGAGTCAGGGTTAGGGTCTGAGTGTGAGGACTGTGGAAACAGAGCAAAGTGTGGATCTGAATGTGTCGGA
>Ga0115842_100102_pt1 | contig 27861 bp, 19 predicted proteins | sample InSIn2SAF170_2_FD_83856 | JGI IMG/M metagenome (GOLD analysis project Ga0115842, IMG submission 83856)
GGCGACATGGCCGTCTGCTTCAACCACCTTATAGACGAAAACACAGACTTCCTATACCGCCGCCTCAATGATGCGGATGAATCTGTCAAACGCACGTGCCTCATGACCCTTACGTTCCTCATTCTTGCGGGCCAAGTCAAAGTTAAAGGCCAGCTTGGCGAAATGGCCAAATGCCTCGAAGACGCCTCCTCCAAGACGTCCAACCTTGCTCGCATGTTCTTCACTGAGCTTGCCACCAAAGACAATGCCGTCTACAATCAATTTGTTGATATGTTCAGCATATTGACACAGACAGGTAGTATCGAGGGTGGTGTGCTCGAAGAGGAAGCTGTCAAGAGGATACTTAAATTTTTGTGTGGATTTATTGAGAAGGACAAGCATGCGAAGAATCTAGTGGAGAAGCTTGGGGCACGACTCAACCGTTGTGAGAATGAGAGACAGTGGAATGATACAGCCTTTGCGCTGGGACTGTTGAATGCTGGAGGGAAGAACGAGGATATTACAAGGAAGGTGCAGGAAGGATATCGGGTGGTGGAGGCGGCTGCTTGATGGGCGTTGTTCCGAAAGGCGCTTTTGACGATAAGATGGCTATGGGTTTTTATTGTGTACTGATACTTGTTGGTATGACTGGTTGTGTGTTTGGTTATGCGAGATGATACCCTGTTTTGTTTGTTTTGAATATCAAGTATTGAATCCTATAGTTTTCACAAGGATATTGGTTTGCTATTGATCATTAGAGCATTTGAAGATAGATCAAGCCGACAGATCAAATCAAGCAACTCCATGCACTGATGTTGGAGTATTTTACTCATCACCGAGTCTGACTTTTTGATTGAACTCGACCACGATTGGCTTCCCAGACCTGGATCAGGTCACTCACGAGGCTAGGGCTTCAGTCGAAGCACTACTTCCAGATGGGGTAGGCATAAGCAGTCCTCCTTCATTTTCAAGTCCATACTTGTCCTGTCCAAGCAAGTTGACAACCTATGCAGTTGACCAAATGAACGACAATGCTTAGGACGTGCCCGCTGTAACGTTGCGAGCTTTTGTTGCTTTCAGTTCCCCCGAGCATTCAGCTTCGGACTAGTCCGTATCGAGCTCCGCCAAGCCTTTCAAGTAGCATAGATGATCCAATTATACCACTTGGCACAAACTCTACTTCCTCTCCATATCCTAGCCATTTGCAGGGCATCAGCACAATCTATGCAGTGCCTTCATACGCGTCCATCCTCGCGCATCGAAGCACATCAAGCATGGTGAGCTGACGAACTACTTGACAAGCCTCAGCATGTTCGTCTTAGGCAAACGCCAAGGTCAAAGCACATCAGGCAGACATCCATGCCACTCAGCCCCAGGATCTCCGCTGCTTGATGCGAGACCCACTTTGAGTTACATCCTCGTGATAAGAATAGACAGTTACCACGAATATTAATGTTTGAACATGTTATAAGAATGATCGGTCACTGCAGAGTCTTATTAGACACTCTTACATTATAGCAGGTAATACAAGCATAGGTCTACTTTGAACACAGATTGATTTTCAAGCATACAACAAACAGTCCAATCAAAATGTCTTGCGTAAGTCCCTACCCCAACGCTCCATCACCAGTACTAGAGCACCAGAGAGTCGCGACTATCAAGGCGCGTCGATCCAGAGGAGACGAGAGAACACGAACACCGAACTTTCAGTTGGTTAGCATACCACACATCGCAACCCTAGTCCTGTAACCAATCCAAGCAACAATTCCCGTGCACTCCTCGAGTAACAGACATCAACAACGACAACCGCCAACACCACCACCCAAGCAACCACGTCACTCACACACCACCCTCTCCCCCTCCTCACACACCACTAACACCAATACCATCCCATTCAAACCATACTAACAAACTCACTTACCAGTCAAGTATATGCCTCTACATTCTAGCCCTCTTCCTCCCACCCCTCTCAGTTGTCATAAGAGCCGGCTGTGGCGCCGACGTTGTAATAAACATCCTTCTCTGCTGCCTCGGTTGGCTGCCTGGTCTGATTCGTGAGTCTTCACCTTCCCTCTCCCTTCTCCGTCGATATCTCTATCCTCGTTACACAACTTCAATCAGAAGTCCTACCTACCTACCTACTCCGACCAGTGTCAAAGTTGTCAAAGTACTAACCTTTCTGTTTGTATGTAGATGCCTGGTATATCGTCCACAAATACAAACCAGTCCGCTACGTCCAGGAACCATATTATCAACCAATGCAATATAACCCACAACAACAACAACAACCACAGCCACAGATGTACCAGCACAAGCGTTGACCCTACACGGACCACACCACACAATACTAAAATTCTGAACATTGCAGAATTTCGACATGGCAGACCACAAATCTGCCAACTCGATACATACTAAACGACACTCGGAATCCAAAAATCGACCACGGTAACAGATAGCTGATACACCGATACCGCCCGAGTCAAAAACGGGTGAACATACAGTAGAAGAGGACTGCACTTCAATATTATCAACATACTTGCAAAACAGCTATATAGAACAGGGCGTCACATTATCATGCAATTAAATCTTTTTACATCGAGTTTCAATCTCACCCGACCTAGACGTTTAAATCCCCAATCCCCACTCCCTCTCTCTCACACTCTAACTAGCTCTCTCCAAACAACCGCAAAGACGCCTTCAAGTCCGACAACACCATTTACATACACACTGCACTGTCTCACACCGAAACCATCAACCAAAAAAAAAAAAAAGCCTCACGCTTGAGATAGCGCCACAAATGCTGAATACACCTCTACAGTCCACAATCCAATACACAAAACCACCCTCAGGTCCGATACAATAGCCGCCCGCACAACATATATACTGACTGAGCACAGATCAATTACGGAGTACGTACGTCGTAGACAGACTCCAGATCCAGTACTCACACAGTAGTAACTGCCTCGTTGTCTCCTCCTACAGAGAGGGAGCTTTCACATACATAGGTGCGTAGGTACGTATACGTACAGTACGTATGTATCCCCCCCGTGCCCTATACTCCGCTATCCTTAAGTCAACACAAGAGCATACCTAGGACTCGTGTACAGTATAGGTAGTAGCTTGAGTTTACACCACACCACACCGCACCACATCTTATCATATTATACCTATGATTGATATTGCACTGATATAAACCCAATCCCGTCCGTATCACGCCCTCTTAGAACCCCTATAACCTCCTTACGTAGTTACGCATTATGCCCGAGAGGCAGAGTAAGGGAAAAGGAAAATATGTCTAAGATCCAACTTTCTACATAATACCTACCTTATGCACTGTGTTCCAGCATCCTCATCGTGAGATGATATCAGTGTAGCGGAATTTATTTCTCATTGTACAAATCACGATCAATCGTGCTTCCCATTCGTAGCTAGCTATACCTAGTCATCGTCTATCGTCTCGTATTAAGTAAAATATGTAATTTCTTTTTCGTCCCATCTCATCCAATTATGTTGCTCTGCCATGTCACATTGTCTCATATCATGTCATACACATAAGTCATGCTCTTTGCGTAGCCTTTACCTCCTAGGCCAATTCAAGCTTGTAAGCATACGTACCATTGCAAACACGTTCACAATCCCCACTACAGAATCTCAATATCCATCATCAAATCTAGCTCTCTTCCCATCCGCCTTACTGCTTGCAGAACTCAATGGTCTAGGGCCACTAGGCTTCCTATTGATCAAATTCCCGCTCGGTCCCCGGATGGTCGCGACAGGACTCTTATCAATGGCTGGACTTCCTGCACGTGCTGCTCTCACATCGTCAATGTACGTCGATGGTGACATGGTAGTTGCACGGTATGCATGAGTTGCGAAGTTTTGGATTGGACTTGCTAGAGTTGATCGTTGGGGGACGAGTGGCTCGTTGGCGTCATCGCTGAGGGTACTTCTTGTCTGTCTGGGGACTCTGTTTGCTCGTCTTTCTGATGAACTACTTGCTGATCCAGGTCTGTTTCGGGCATTTGCTTGTTGTTCGTCGATGTCTGAGACTGGGCTGAGTGTCTGTGCTCTTGGTCCGGTTGTATACTCCTGCCTTTGATCTTGTTGTGCACGTTGCTGAGCTGAGAAGCTTACGGGCTGAGAGTGGGCAGAAGATGGTGAGAAACCTCCTGGTCCAGATGTTTGATGATAGTCTTTTGCCGCATTCTCGAGGTGAAATTGATATCTCCCTGTCGGCCCCTGCCTTGGTTGCGGATGCATGAGGTCCTGACTGTCACGATGTGATTGATATTTTGGGTCGTCGTGCGCGCTGATTGCACTTGGAACTAATGGACTTGGTGGTCTGTTCTCCTGATCTGTGTTCTGATAATACGCATCGTTCTGCAAACTTGTAGCAGATCTCAACCGATCATCGACCGGATTGTGGGCATTGTCGTAATCATACGCATCCTGATCGAATCCAGACCCAGAATGCGAAGCATGAGAATAAGGTCTTTGCTTCCCACCTGACCTTGGCCCTTGTGCATCAGTTGGGCCTCGGAAGTTTGGAGTACGAGGGTCGGAGCTATCAGTCGTGGTTTTCGACCATCGAGAAACGAATTTCGGGATGACAGAAAAGGTTTTACGGCTATCTCTATTTTCCTTCTTGCCGGAGTCCCAGTAGGATGACATAGTAGGTGTGTTCTCACTGCTGAGAGGACGTGCAAATTCGTCGATACGTGGTGGTGTCCCAAGTGGTACCGACTGACCGCGGTGCTGGCGATAATAGTCGTCATCTTCCACCGGTGAAATTGCTTGTGGAACTTGTTGATAATTATGCTGTTTTTGAGGATACTGGTTGTGATCGTCGTATTCTTCATCGCCTTCCATGACTGTGCTTACGCGGTTTTCCTGGAATTTCCGAGCGGAAGGATACTGACCTTGCCTTGAGGAGTTGTTGGAGAGAAACCCTGATCGACCGCCACTGGTTGAAGCGGTGCCAGCTCGTCCTTCAGGCTCATAACCCGTCTCCGTTGGTGGTCGTGCTTGATCCTCTGATGCAAGGCTATTAGACCGAGGTTGTGATAAACTACCCGGTTGGCCACTCTGCTGAGTACGAAGCAATTCCACTTCATCTAGAAGCTGCATAAGCATGGATTCAATGTTCTGCAGCTCAGCAGTATTCTTTGACCCAAGACCTTGCAATGCCCGCTTGAAGACGTTCCTTCGCTTAGTTGGAATGTCGTCTTGCAACGGTGTCGTTCGTGCTGACCGATTGTTTGTGCTGGCCGGCAATGGTCGCGGACCACCGACGACCTTTTGCGTGTATTCGTGTTGCTTGTCAGTCGTGCGAATGATGATTTCATCTTGTTCAGAAATGAAGGCTTTCATCTCTTCAAAGGAATTGCGCATGTCTGCTGCACTCCGGACCAACGTAACTAGGATTTCTGTGTCTCGAGCATTGCGCTGGGCATCGCGGACTGTGAGATGTTCCATCAGTGCCACAATATCCTTGGATTGGATCCTGTCAATTCCTTGACCAGTAGCGCCGTCGTAAAGTGGTGACATGCCTTGCGAAAGGCCGCTCATATATTGATTGCGCTTTACGGTGAAAGGATCATCGACCTTAGCGTCGAATTCGTCGTCGAGGTCATAATTGTTCACTGCTGGCCGAGATTTGATCACCGGACCTGGGGAAGGATAATTATCGCCGGTAGCATAACCTTCATCCTTCACTCCTGGCGGTGTCGCAATAGGCGCTCCAATGGTGTACGTAGTAGTTGGTTTCGTTTCACGAGTATGCCGCTGGCTGACATTAAGACCTTCCGGAATTAAATCAGTAGCACCAAGGCTAAAGTCTCTGCTAACACCATCCACACTTTCGACTGCAGGGGTAGCCGCGTCAGCCATCCATTCGGGCTGTCCAGCGCCAAAACCACCAATTGGACCATGAATGACGGATGGATTTGTGGTGATCTCAGATTGAGGTGAAGCTTGGACGTCGAATTTTTCCTGTGTCAAGGGAGATGATTTGGTAGGATGCTGAAGGTAGTCTTCGGTGTTCCCTTCATACGAGAGTGCAGGGCTTTGTGGTGGTGACAAATCAACGTGTCGATGTTGCTCTAAACTCGGATCGCTCCTAATCGTTATCTGCTCTTTTAATGGGCTACCTTGGTAACCAGAAGTGGCGTCTCGAACCAAAGATTGGTGACTCCTATTTTCCTGCGCGAAGGAAGCTTGATGGGAATGTTGGGATGGTGAGTGCTGACTGACAACCGAGGCCTCCACCAGAGATGCAACAGCAGATTCGACCCCCATTGGTTGTGAAACATACTCGGGACTCGCTCCATGGACAGGCATTACATGTCGACCTGCAGTGATTTTCTCAACGTAGTGCAGGTCTGAAGAATCGTCGATCATTGAGGAAAGATGTTTGCTGTTCACCATCGGAGCTGTAGCATACGATTCACGGTAGTGGTCATGCTCATCATCGGAGAATCGGTCCTCAGCATGGTGTCCTGTTTGAGGAGACTGGCCAGTACTATCACGATGATGAATCATAACTTCACTTCTATTCTCCAGACTGATACCTTGAGGTCGATTCTTCTTGAAGTCCGGACTAGGAGCCGAGGTAAAAGAACTGATTGACACCTCTTCCTTCAGCTGTTGATTTCGTTTCTGCATAGATGCAAGTGAATCGGAGCTTGGTGGTTGCATCAAAGTATTGCGGTTCGGCTCAGTTGTAGCGTAACTAGCAACACTTTGAATTGGACTCAGGCCACGTCGTATAGGATGCTGTGTATGCAGGTTTCGCTCATAGCGTCGCATTCTCTCCGGATCCTCCAGCAAGTCTTCAGCAGAGAAGCCACCATATCGTTCCGTTTCTGGCGACATGGTCGCGTCATCTGGTTGCTCATATGCCAGCTTTCCTGAGCTCAGGTTGTGCTCTGAGAAATTGCCGTGATGCATACCTAGAGAATGTCTCAATTCTGCTGATTTTGGCGGTGTATGCGTGCTTAGCTGTCTCGCTGAGCCTTGCGTGACGTTTTGCAATTCTCTTGGAATAGGTGTGTATTGTGACATGGAAGTGTTCGAGGATAAAATCGAGCTTCTGGTTGCTTGTGTCAACTCCGAGTTGAGATCACTAGCCATAGGCATAGGCGGAACTTTGTGCTTGTGAAAGATTTCCTCACTCTCAGCAAGGCTAGCACTATGACTACTTCGACTCTTGCTTCTCTTCCTTCGCCTTCGACCTTGCAAGCTCTCTTCGGACTCTTGCTGTTCGAGCGCTGCAGCAGTCAAGTGAGCACCAACCAAACCAGTAGCTGCCATATCCCTAACTCGATGGCTTTTGTGCTTCTTCCTCAATGCCGGATCTTCAACACTTGAGCTTGAAATCGATGCTTGTTTCAGATCCGAATCAGACAGGGAATCATAGTTATAGTCGCGATGACTACTACTTCTCCGCCTCCCCGAACCTGATCGTTCAGCCGATCCTTTACTTGTTCTTCTCCTTGACTTGCTGCCAGAAGTCGATCTTCGTGCCGACTTCTCCCTCACAACACTGTTCTCCGATACATCATCGTAATCCTTGTCGTAAGTGTTCGATCTCTGCGACTGCGTGCGCTGATCCTTTTTTAGCTCCTTAAGCTCGGGCAAGATCAGTCGTCGAATTGCATCCTCCACAGTCTGCAACAGTTTGGGATTATTGATCGAGTTGTTGGTGACAGCAGAGTGCACAGAATGATCGCTAAGAGATTTTCCACCAGAAGAAACGGCGGAGTTGCTCAGCACACTGCGCTCTGTGGGGCTTATGATTGAATCATCCTCTTTGAATTGTTTCCCGGTCGTGCGAGGTCGGTCGTAAGAGGTCGAGACAACATTCCTGCTTGTGCTTCGACTTGAACTCTTCTCACTTTGGCCGTAATTTGTTCGCACCGGCTCTCTCGGCTTGTTGCTCAACTTTTCAATGACTTTCTGTGTGATCCGCTCGTTACTCGAATTGAAGTTGCGTATGTTCAATGGAGGCCTGAGATTCATTGTCTCGTGTAGATTAGAACTAGCGCTGAGGACTGATTCTTCCGGAGGCACGGAGCTGATGTTGGAGCCTTCAAAAATTCTCGGCGCAGGTGCAAATAGAGTAGATGGTTGTAGGCCAAGCATGGAATCTGCTGGCATGGAGGACATGTCTGAGGAGGCGGGAATATATCGAGCTTCAGGCGAGGAACTCATCTCGGATAAATCACTGCGTTCTTGAATTTCGATGTCTAGAGGCGCCGTCTCTTTTGTGGTATGAGGAGGGTTGAAATCAGGCGCGCCGAACTCACGATCAACAGCCGTGACCACTGGAGGCTTGGGCCCAAGCGAGATGCGACGGCTAGTCGAGCTCTTCTTGGTCCCGTTAGCTTGTGTCAACACGATATGTCCTTCGACCTTGTCCTTGTTCTTTCGTGATGACGGCGTAACCTTGACCCTCACGCTCGGTCGCCTGTTCGGATCTGATCCTTTCCCACCCTCGAAGTATTCGATAAGCAGCGAAGTCTGCGACGGATGGTTACCCTTGAGTTTATCGAATTTGGAAATCTTATTGGTGGAGATGGTGATGGGACTGCCGTCTTCTGGAATGGTATGGTGAGTTCTGTCGGTTCGTTGAGAAAGGTCAGTCGCTAGGTCTTCTGATATTCCCTGCTCTTCTCCTGTAGACTCATCGACTAGCGACTCAGTTGGTGCAGGCAAAAAAGGCTTGCGACCAGCAAAGCCCATCATGAGGCTGACCGAGACTTGTAATGCATTGACTAGGCTGCGCAACGGCGGTTTTGAATATACCTAGTTGGATGGTTGAATGAACGATTGTCACTCGACGCTATAACGCACGCATTGGTTGTAGAATGAAGGACGATTATGCTATATTGTGGTGAATCTGTCAGATAGCAGCCGCTCGATTCGCCGTTTCAAGTGTAGGTCGACAGAAGACACAATGACGCTTGTGGTGACTTGAGTTACTGTGCTGCTCCAAAAGAACGGCCGCCGAATGGAGTAGTAAATGCAAATGGGCGTAAAGTTGGTATAGAGTTGGAAGGCTGGGTTGTTTTGGACGGTGAAGTTGACAAATGTGATTGCACCAGGTTTGTTGCAGCTGTGGCTGGGGTCTGCGGTTTTGGTGACAGGGGAGGCGCAGGGGAAACTGCCGGTTACACGCACGATAAACTTTCTTCTACTTCCAGTATTAAACCCTGTCATCGGATCACAGAAACGAAAGGCGCGTGCAGCTGTTATTGTCCGTAGTACGATTTCGAGACTAAAAATTATGGAAAACGTGGAAAAGCACGGTGCAGGAGGAGGACAAGGTCCTTCCAGCGCCCTGGTGTTTTGATAGCTGCCTGTGCCAGTCTGACCCCTCCCGAACCGACATCAACTGCGCCCAACTGATGAGCTTTGGTGGAGATGCAGCATCAGCACGAACTACCCGATCTCTGGGTTGTGCTATTCAAAATCGTGAACTTTGTTATGAATGTCTTATTCTACTGTACGTTCTCATTCTTGGTAAAGTTACTGTTCCTGGCCGTGCCTATTGGAAGCTTACAGCGGCAGGGACATTGACCGCTCTTCCAGTGCTTACCTGTCCATCTGACATCTAAACCAATCACTCTATGAACAAGTTACGCTTTCAACGTGCTTGCATATTGTACGGAGATATGGATCGTTGCTTCTACCGCCCTATGCTGCCCAAACGTGGATAAACAGTTATCCCTATTGGGCCTTGTTCACTGAAGAAAAATAGGCTTCGGAGTCAATCGGTTGGCTGGGAGAATGGTGAACGAGCTTAAGACCAAGCGACACGCCAGTCGCCTCGCGGCATGGCGGCCCCTACGCGGACACCCGCTAGCTCAAGGGAAGACCAAGCTGATCCTCCAATCCGGCACCAGGATATCCTTGTCGACCAGACGACTGACATCCGTCGGGACTTTGGACTCCTCGTTTCACATGTTTGATTCGTAGTATCGCTGCCAGCGCATCATCGAATTCTGGTCGCTTCATCCGCATCAGCAGCCAGTTATCAACATGAAGTAAGGGATGAAGGATTGGTGGTTCATGCTTTGCTGCATACTGAAAATACAGTATTGCCATATTCTCGTGCTTGAATAGGACGATAGCTTGAGGAGTAAAAAACGTGGTCAAGGCATGTCATGAGATTCGTGCTCACGTACTGTATACACGAGCAGTACGGTACATGTAGACTCCGGCTGACAGGGTCGGTATCTCGCACCTCTGCTTGATAGACCAAGTAAATAATCATCAAGTACTGAAGGATAACCATTGGTTTATGCATATGGAATGTCTAATCATTAATTCTGTACCTATACCATGTATCAAGAGTGAAAACAATCATACCACTTGTTGAATTACCTTCACCGTGGAATATAATCCTTGTTATCCACCGTTACACTCTTTGTCATGTGGTTGACCTTGTATATCCCGATCAACCTCTCCGCGAGCTCGAACATGTTGTTTCGTAAACTAATGACAATGAATTGCGCATTCTTCGTTCGCTCTTTGATGTATCCGGCAACAATCGACACCTGTGTTATGTTAGCAAAGGCTTTTCTCATCCTAGGAAAGGAGCAGTCATGACTTACATTTCTGAAATCCAAAGCAGCGTCAATTTCATCCATCACGTACAGTGGTGTAGGTCTATATACGTGTAATGCAAAAACCAGTGCAAGAGAACTCAGTGTCTTCTCTCCGCCAGACAAGTTGCCAATGTTCTTCCAACTCTTCTTCGGTGGCATCACGCTGAAGAGGATACCCTCCGAGAAGGGATCTAGACTGTCGACTAATTCGAGCTCAGCATTGCCACCAAGCGTGATCAGCTGGTACATCTGCTTGAGATGTTGAGAAATTGTCGTGAAACCGGTCATGAATTGTGTTAACCGCAGCGTTCGCAGGTCCGTCAGTCGGTTCTTCGCCGAGTCACGAGTCTTAAGAGCAGCGTTGAGGTCGGCTGTCCGTGCTGCGAGATCATGACACCGTCGGCGATATTCGGCAATGACAGCAAGATCGATGCTAGATGTGTTCGAAATCTTCTCCTCGAGAGCGGCGATGATAGCGACCAACTGATCTTTCGACATATCTTCAAGCTCATCTCTTGTGTATTGCGGCAGCTGCCCCTTTTGCTGGTCTTTTGACTCTTCTGAACCATCTGGTTGTGCATCTTGTTGAGCTTGATTAGACATCTCCGTATCCTCCTCGGCCTGAGTGTTTTCCACTTCTTCTGAGCTATCACCCTCGTCTCCTTTGACTGGCTCGTCTTCGACTTTGTCCTTCGGCTTGTTCTCAATCGGTATGTCCAGATCTTCAATTTCGTGTAGGGACAATTTTGACAGTTTCTCGGTCCAGTATCTGGTCTTTTTCTGATTGTCGACGAGGATCTTCTGGTTTTCTTCCAGCTTGCTGCGCATCTCAATCTCCTGCGCTCTTGAAGTATTGAGCTCGGCAGTCTTGTTGTCGACTTCTTTCTTCATGCCTGCTAGGTCATCCCTCTTGGCATTTAGCTCGTCTTGTGCCTGCTCAGCACGCTCTCTGGATTCCCTAGCCCCAGCGCGTTGCGCCTCCACGTCAGCTTCGAGCTTCTCGAGATCTCGGCCAAGCGTTGCGAGCTCTTTCTCGGCATCAGCTTTAGCCTTCTCATGTTTGACAACCAGCTTTTCATTTTTTGACTTGGCTACCTCCGCAGTCGAGATCTCCTCGCCGAGTAGCTGAATTTGTTCTTTCAAGCTATCGACACGACCTTTCTGGCTCCTTAATTGAAGACCACCAATTTCCATGATTTTGTTTTGAAGAGCTTGTATTTCCTCCTCAGCAGATGCTGTCTCGCTACGAAGCTTGTCGATCTCCTTGCGCGTGGTTGCCATTTGCTTCTGCAATGCCTTGATGGCGGAATCATCAGTCTTGGCTGTACTGAGTTCGTTAGTAAGATCGATGCATCGCTTCTCAGCATCGGCCACATTCCGTTGGTAATTTTCAATTTCCAGCTGAAATTTCTGGATGGCTGTCTCGACCTGCGGGATTTCTTCTTGCTTCTCGCGTAGGCTTAGTTCAAGCTCCCTCTGCTTGTCAAGGAACACTTGGAATTGCGATTCGAGTTCATCACGATCTGCTTCTAGCTTTTCGACGTGCTCCTTGTTAACTTCAGAGACTTGTTTGGATGACATGGCACCTCGAGCGACACGTGTGCCACCACCGCTCATAGTACCTGAAACGTCAATGAGTTGACCATCTAGGGTGACCACCCTCCATCGTTTAGCGCCGTAAGCAATTCGGTTGGCTTGTTCGAGATCCTTCGCAACCAAAGTATTGTGCATGATGCTGTAGAAGGCGTCTCTAAACCTATCGTCCTTCGGTTTAATTAAGTCGAACAATCGAGGCACGTTCTCTGGCGTCTGAATGGGTGATAGATCCTTCTTAGCTAAGCGATCAAGTAAGATGAAATTGGCCCTGCCTAGATTGTTCTTGCGCAAGTGCTCAATGCACTGCTGTCCGACCTCGACAGTGTCAACGACCATATTCTCCAACGATGGGCAAGCCGTGGATATGGCCACATCATACTTCTCCTCAATCGTTCCCAGATTACCAAGCCTACCATGAAAGCCATCGATTCGGCCAGAGTCTCTGAGACGCACAAGACCTTTCAGCACATTGCCTTGATTCTGGGTGCTTGTCAAGCTACCTCGTGCCTCTTCAGCCTTCTGGCGGGCAGTAGATATCTGCGTGCGAACCTCAGGCTCATTATGCGCAAGTTTTGCTAAGGCATCGCTAATCTTGCGACAATCCTTTTCCAGTCGACGTTTCTGATGGTGTAGTTCTTCAATTTCCTCCTCCTTCCGAGCACGTTGAGCTTGAATATCTTGAACTCTTTTCTGAGCATCTTCAAGAGCTTTCTGACCAGCGGTAGCTCGCTCCAAGAGGATGTCGAGTTCTGACTGCGCCACTGCGAGGTTAGATTCCTTCTGGTTGATCTTCTCGTTCCATGGCTCAAGTGATTTCTGCTTAGCAGCAATCTGGTCGGAAAGACCTTGAGTTTTGCCTTTCAAACTTTCCCGGATCTTGGTCAATTCTGCCTCCTCTATTTCCATGTTCCGTTCGAGCTCTGCGACTTCCTTGGTTTTCTTTTCGACATCGTGACTATGCTTCTCGACCAAGCTAGTAGCTTCTGAGGCTGCAAGTCGGCTACTTGACCCAAGCTTCTCGGCTTTCTTCTGCTTAGCTGTGATGAATTTCTGCTTCTCTTCGAACTTCACATTCTCCTTGTCGTACTTGGCAAGCTCTTTTAGGAATTCCTGTGTTTGCTTCTCGAGAGCTTCAAAGTGCCTGGCAGCCTTCTTGTATTCCTTCTCAAGCTCTTTGATGCTCGATTCACTTCCAGCATGATTCTGCATCTCTGCGTCGAGTTGTGACTGCATCTGTGTGACGGCTTCTTCAGTAACCTGAGCATTGTCTGCACATTCCTTCAAATAAATCTGGTACAACGCAGACTGTTTTTCAGCGAGCTCATTCTCCTGTCTGATGAAAGCAATAGCCTTGTTCTTTTTGTCTTCGAGACCATTCTTTTCCTTCTCGACATGCTGTACACGGCCCTGCTTTTCTACACATACTTCGTTCAAATTTTCGAGCTCCACCACAGCTTCTTCAATTGGAGTTTTGTATTTCGAGGTTCCTATGATGTCTTCAAGATATTCGAGGAGACCATCGTCATGCTCACCGGCAGCTTTTGGCTTCATTTGGGCGATCGACTCGACTTCACCTTGCAAGATCAGAAAGCGCTTGTGGTCGAGGTCAATACCTCTGTCCTTGAGCAAGGTCGTAACAGCTGTAAAATTAGTGGTCTTACCATCGAGGTAGTAGTTGCTGGAATTGTTCTTGAAAGCTCGTCTCGAAACGATCATGGTTGAATCCGGCACCACCTCGCACTTCCCACCAGGCAAATCGACGACTTCCTGGAAATGCACCTCAACTTCACAAAAGTCGAGATCTTGATGTTGTGCAGAATTATGGATCAAGGCTGAGATCTTGCCTTGTCTCATTTTGCTAGCTCGAAATCCAAAGACGAACAGTAGGGAATCGATGACATTTGATTTGCCCGAACCATTGGGACCGACCACTGAGGAGAAAGAATGATGAAATGGTCCCACGACTTGTCTTCCAGCATAACTCTTGAAATTAGTCATGACGAGTTGTCGAATAACCATGCGCTGTTTTGGACCATGATCTGGCTCCAGCGGTGGTGCAGCAAGAGCCTCTGCCTTTGCTCTGAGCGCAATGTCCATCGGTCGCTCGAACACTACCTCCTTTGCCTGTACTTTGATAGTGTTCTTCTCTGCTATCACTGGAACTGCCTGTTTATTGAGCGCTTTCGATGTAATGTCTCCAAGAGGTCTCGATTTCGCCTCCACTGATTCTGGCGATGCCGATGGCGCGGGTGTAGGCAACGCGGGTGTAGGAGGTACTATCGAACTGCGACGTCTTGACCGAGGGGCTATCGTACTCTTTCTTTTCCGCGGCGAAGAGGATTTGGTTGGCGATGCTGGTTCACTTGGAGCAATGCTTATGTCGTGGTCGAAAATGGCAGATGGTTCGACACTATCGCCGCTTCTCGCTTTGCGAGTGCGGACTGACTTCTTAGGCGATACATCTGTATTTGTGGTCGTTTGTCTTCGAGTTGTTTTTCTAGGACTCTTTTGTGGTGCCGGAGTGAATTCTTCATCCTGCTCTTCCCGCACGAGACTCAGCTCGTCTTCTGATTCTTCTTCAAGCACTATTGTCTTGCGTGCTGCGCGACGCAATGGTCGCGCCGGTGATTCCATCGCTGGTCGCTTCATGTGGGGTGGGCGACTGGAGAGTAAGGATACTAATTGTGAGAAGAGATCACTCGGTTATTAAAGTGCCAGTGTCGTTCAACAGGTTCGGCAGCCATTATGGTCGCGCCCTGCCCCAAATGTTTGTTGACGTTTCCCCATTGAGTTTAGAAGACAGCACTAGCTCGAATCAGGTAGTGCTGCTTTTGCGATCTGCCATTGGCTGACATATGACGGCACCTTTTGATCTTGGCCACTACCACATAGAACATCGTGTTCAAGTTTTGGTACAGCATCAGCCTTCTCACGCAACCTCTTGTTTCCGAAGAGCCATCCATTCGCACCACGGGCTCAGATTTTCGCCTGGTTTCCTCATCTGAGACAACGATGTCGACAACAGGCTCTCGCCTTCTGAACTTGCCTTCCGAGATCCGCCTTCAAATCTGGGAACTCGCTTTTGGTCACGTACATTTTGCACTCTCCAACCATGGTGGGCCTCTGAGTCGCTCGCGTCGCGCACATGGATCGCCCTGGGCTACATGTGAAGAGTGCGACATCAGACCGCCACTGCGATCATCACCCTGGGCATCAGCTGCGTCGATGTCTATGCCCATTGCAGATACAACCTACGAACCCATGAAGGGGTACAATGAGATGCTGAATGTCGTGCGTGTACACAGTATAGTGCTCGCTGAGGCGTTGCCTATATTACTTTCCACACTGACGATACACTGCGATCAACCAAGCATGCTAAAAACCATGAGTAAGATTGGTCCGTGGTCTTTGAGACATAAGATGACGAAATTGATCCTATACGTCCATTACAACGACTATTACCTCTATGAAACGCTACTTCGTATCTCGGAACTTACCAAGACATTCCCGCGACTGAGGCACCTCCGTGTCAATTACCACATGCGTCCACCAATCAGCTATCAGAACTTACTCGATGCTATGTATCTCACTATCCCAATCTTGCTTTTGCCACCACCGTTAGACAAACCTTTGTTCGTGGTAAATGATGAGCTGCTTCCCGCAGAAGAGCATCGCAAAGGTATGGTTGTCGACCCTCGACCTGGAACGACCATTTACACGACATACATGAAACAAGAGACGCTCTTCGAAGCCCACTTTCTTGGTGACATTACAACAGACGATGCTATCGAAGATCACACATCCGTCATCAGAGCCTTGTTCGACCATCCTGATTACGTGGCAGCTGCAAAGCAAGTCGTGGCGGGGGACATAGTACGAGATCCTGCTAACATGGAGGACATCCAACAGGCGGTCATGCATGTTGCTAGGGGTTTTGAAAGGCCGTGGTTCGAAAAACTGCAGAGACGAAGGATGATACAGTATTATACTGGACGAGGGCGGTCGAAGGAAGATGCTGAGGCGTATCTGAACAGGCAGCTTGCTGAGCTTCCTGGAGGACAAGGTATCGAGGTCTTGATCGAGAACCTGATGCAAGAGGAGGTCAATTTGCAAGAATTCATCGCTTGAAAGAAGATTTGAAGGTCGTACCATCATCGCCGTCCGCGGTGCTTTAGTGCTTCTACTTCAGACGCCGAAGTTCATAAGATATCCAAACGCCAGAAATTGATCACATTCCATTCATCTCTGATCCAAACTCCTCAATGATGCACAAATCTCTAACCTGGACCAGTGAATCTAATCGACCCAACCTAATTCATCATCCATGACAGTAGCTAAAGCTTGGCGCGGTGTTTTTCGATTTGTTCCAACAATAGGCGGCCATGCCTTTCTTGTCTGGCGCAGGTCTTCTATAGCCGGAATTGCTTCGCTCAGGTTGCTACAGCTATCAATTAGCATTCATCATTCAAACGTGACAACGTCCGTACTCGAGCTTTCCATGTACAACATAGTTCTGGTCGGCCAATATCTCAGCCAATTCGAGTTGGTGGTTGTCGAGAAGATCAGTATTAGGTACCACAATTATCGGCACCTCGATTCTTAGTGCGTCGAGAATTGACCCAGATCCTAAGAAGCATCAGTACACAGCGGCTGTTGTTTTTACAAAGCTGGATGAATCATAGTGAGAAACACGTAGATGCGTAAAGATGAAACCTACCAGCATGACTGATCACACATCCTTCTGCTCCTACCTCGATTACATCTGCTTGAGCCTTTTCTGTTCCATCACCATTCCTCTTCTTACTTCTCAGTTCTTGGCTCCTTGCTGTTAATCCTCGCTTGGCAGCTGTCATCTCCTCTGCAAGACCGTCTGTTCGAAAGTCAAACCCTGAAATATCAATATCAAGCTTCTGCTTCAAATCATCTGGTAAAACCCAAACATAATCTTCAAAAGTCTTGCGTCCATCCTTGCCATACTGGATGCGTAGATGGGTGTAATTATGCCTGTGGAGGGTCTCAAGAAATTGTAGGGACAGAGCAGCACGGATGAGGCTTGTGAACGAAGCTGTTGCACCAACTGTCAAGAAGCAGCGCTTGATTGGTCGTTTGTTCGCTGACATAACGCTCTGATTATCCTGAACTTGAATCTTTTGGTTCATGATGCTTTGTTTGTGGTCGACGGAATATGGAGAGAAATAGAAGGACATGAGGGCGTGGTATAGACAAATATAGGGACTAGTGGACTCGCCGAATGCGAAGCGCAATTACTACGGTACTCGAAGCGGCACATTGCGCGCATTCATTCATCTCTCGATATTCTTCCAACAAAACACTCGAGCTTCACATTCATCTGTACAGCATTAGACATGGCGACGGCATCGCGGCATCTGTGTCGCAGCTTACTACGGTTATCTAGTCGCCCGCCAATTAAAAGGAAATGCATTCAACCCCAGCGCCGATATGTACAACCCTCTCCTTTCCGACAATTCAGCGCATTTCCAGCTCGATTCGCACAGCAAGAACCCACTTCATCAGACCCCGACTTCCAGGAAGAAGACCTACAAATACCGGAAGTGCCATACACATTGGACGATCTCGATGCAGAAGAACGTGCAGACTATGAAACGATGAGCAAGAAGGATCAAGCTCGATATCTAGCAGTTCAGAACCATATCAAAGCAGTCATGGAATCAGGCGAAATGGCCGATGTCACTGAAGACATGGCAACACGAGTAGCCTTTCAGATCAACCGGGAAGGCACAAACCCGGAGTTTCGTGAAGAACGAGATGTTCTGTCGATGAGGGACGAATTTTGGTATGAAGACGACGATGAATTTACACAAGTGCCGGACGCCGACGACGAGATCGATGACAGCTACATCACCAGCATTGCCGAAAGTGAGTTGGAAGTGCACAGGGAGATACGTGAATACCAGAGGATAGCTGCTTGGGATCTTCCATTATTGGGTCGTGAGTATTAACCGACAAACCGGCTGCACCTGGCAGTACTGACACACACCAGAATTTGCCAAACCATACAAAACTCCAGACTTCACGCAGGTCCCTCTTCGGTTTCGATATACAACCTACCTGGGCGAATCTCACCCTGCAGCTAAAAAAGTCGTTGTGGAATTCAAGGTTCAACACGTTGCAAAAGCTGCAGGTTTATCTTCAGAACAACGCATCAAATTAATCAAATTAGTTGGTGTACGTTACAACCCACAAACGGACATAGTCCACATGTCGTCTGAAAAGTTTGAAAACCCAGCCCAGAACAAGAGATATCTAGGAGATCTGGTAAACAACATTATCACAGAAGCCAAAGATGAGAAAGATATGTTCAAGGATATTCCACTGGACTTTAGACACCACAAGCCGAAAGTGCTGCATAAAATGCCGGAAGCTTGGAGGATGAATGAATATGAAAATGTAGAAAAGTTATTGAAGCAGAGAGAAGAAGTGAAATTGCTTGGTGGGGAAGAAAAAATCATAGATGGCAGGCAGACAGTGGAGATGTATGTAAGAGCGAAGAGTATGGCTCCCAGTACAACGAGACCGATGTGAAAAGCAAGACGCGAGGTATGTGTACAAAATGTTCGAATATGTATACAGGTATAACAGTTCGAATACACCTTTCAAGTTCACCTTCTCACGAACTGTTTCCTTGTACGCTACAAAATCAAAGTTTACTCAGAACCCCTCCGGCGATGCTGAGGAGTAGCCTCATAATCGATACTTTACTACAGCCAACTTCGAAATCATCACTTCTTCCAGAACGCATATCCACGAATCATTACCCACAGGCTGATCGGCCAGTCCATATCATCCACCACCTAATACAATCAACATAACACACTCACAACACAAACAGAACACATCAGTCTCCAACCCATTTCCCTCTCACAAAGACCGTCCATATATCTACCTAGCCACCCACACGACGAACGCCTTAACCTTCCCACAGCCCACCGCATCCCAGAAACGAACTCCTTAATCACAAATCAAACATTCATATGTCCCCTCCCAAGACCATTTTACCTTTACCCCTCGCACTCTCTCACTCATTCACCGAAAACAACACCATTCAGCACCAACCAACCTACAGCATTCCAAAGACACCATCTGCATACCAAAAGCTCCGCTCACAGCCATTCTAATCTCCAACCATCAATCCATGACCATGGTTTCCATACGCATAGCCGGAAGCAACACCATAACACTTATCATTCTTCGTTGTCGGTAGCCGTCCATCAGGCCGGTTGTCGCTATGGTAGGACATCCAGTACTGTACTTCGCTTTATTCAAACAGCCTATGCGCCCCTATTCGCTATGCTATGCCCATGCCCATGCCCATGCACAGCTCTACCTCTCCCCGGTCGGTGTTTATCTCTGCATTGCGTTACCATCGTTCAAATCGTGTAGGGAGTAAACACTGATACACGAGTACTTAGTTCATTGAAGGTCAGGTATCTATTCCAGATATTGTATGTTGTATATCATGTATCCCATACACTCTTCCAAAGACCATACCTACCTACAAGGCCGTCTGATTCCGTCTCTACGTATGTATACTGACTCCAATCTAATCCAACCCAATCCAATCAAGCCCAATACAGTATAGTATGTCATAGTTCTCAACCCTCTCACCCCCCATTCCACCCTCTCCCATCTCACCCTCATTTCAATCCCATCCCGCTCTGACACCGTTTTCATTATAGTCTTGTTTCGGACTAGTCACGATTTGAATTCGGTGTGATTTTAATGTGTATTTATCTTGTCGTTTTGTGTTTTATGTGGGCTGTTTGTGAGGGGGTTGTTGGATTGGTTGGGGTATATTGTTTTTGTGTTGTGTTGTGGATGGGATGGGATGGGTTGGTTAAAGATGAGGAAAGAAAAAGAGGAGTGGGAGGAGAATGAAATGGCATAGGCAGAGAATGAGGAGGGAAATGACATGACATGACAGTACACGACAATATAAGGAGAGACTGGAAAAGCTAAAGTACCTTAGAAATGTAAGGGAAAAGAATTTCTGTCTATCGCGTAAAGTAAATCGGACCGGCCGACTACCTAGGTACTTGTTAAGTACACCTTTTGTCGTATCTATCATACCAGACCATATCACACCACAACCAAAATTGCAACCGCGACCACGCCTTGCCTCTGCCTCAACCTCTATGAGGTCTTCGACCCTTCTTTCCCTGCCTTCCACTACCACTTCGACCTCGCTGGTGTCGATTCTCACCCGCCTTTCCAGCTCCAACTCCACCACCGACAGCAACACCAGAAGCAAGACCAGAAGCAACACCAGCAGCAGCGGCAGCAAGACCAGAAGCAGCAACACCCTGCACATCTTCAGTCTGCTTCCTCTCCTTCTCCGCCTTCTCCCGCATAGCCGCCTGCCTTTCCTCGGACTCGACACGCAACTTCTCCTTTCGTTCCGTCTCTTTAGCATAGGCTTCGAACTCGAAGTCAGTGACAGCTGTGGGGGCTTCACTAACCACTGACGCCTGTCTCTGTCTTGTGCCTGGACGGAAGGTTGTGCTGATGTGGACGGGAACATGGGCAGGAATTGATGGCTCCATCACAGCATATCGGCTGTCCAGGAGAGAACGGGTTATTGACTGGTTCTCAAATGGTGCAGTCTTGGTTCTGCTGTCGTCATCGTCGAGGAGAAGAGAGTCGGTCGTGAACTTGGATTCGTGCGTCTTTGCTTTGGCAGGCCCAGGAACTGTTCTGGATAGGAATTCAAGACCAGAGCTTCGATTTCGTGTAGTCGGTGTAGATGGGAGCATTCCTTGTCTTCTATTGACTGCAGCAGGTCGCCAGCTGCTTTGTATGAGTGCGTTCTTCGATGAAGGACCACCCATGTGTGCGTCGCTTCCTGGCACGGCTGTAAGTCGACCAATGCCGAATCTTTCTCTATACCATTTTGGAATGTCTTGATATCCAAGGTGGTTGAGCATTTCGATGTCGAGAGGCATTTGATGTTTATAAATGCATCCTTGTTGAGCATAGTCACATTCACCAGTGCTCATCCAGTGGGAACAAAATACCTTTTTGCCGGGAACGGGGTAGCGAGCACCCAATTCAGTTGTATTCTTCCAGGCTGGTAGAGGCTCGGGTTTTCCGTAGGCTGCTATTTGCGCTGCTTCGGTTGGAGATATAGTAGTGACGTGGTTATGCTTGAATTGTTGGAAGCCAGTCAATGACGGTTGGATGACAGGCAATGGTGTTTGAGCTTGAGACTCTTCAGTTGGGTGAGGCTTTTGTTCTTGTATACCATAGGCTTTCTTGAGACCTGGAACAACCATGTCCGCAGTTGGATTGAGTTGGAAAGCAGACTTGTAACTGGCAGCGACTGGTGGAAGGATTGGAATGTCCTTGCAAAGTGCGGAAGGTGCGCTGGGGGAATTTTCGGCTGTTGGGTCTGAACCAGCGACTGAGGAAGTATACGAGATCGATTCTTGTGGTGTATCGTTGACAACTGATGAACTGTCGTTGATGTTGACAACCTTGTACTGCTTGTGTCTTGCCGCAACTGGTGGTCCAATGTTTGTCATACCTGCTGTCTCATTAAGGCTCATGTTCCTTGGGACACCTTCAATTCGGATGTGATGAGGGAGCTCATCCATAGGAATGAGAGGGACAATGGCACCATTGTCTCGAACCAAGAAGTGCTGGGGTTTGAGATGATCGGTCATGATGAAGATCGGTTTGGGTGAACTGCCTATCAATGGAAACGATATGGAAGATCGGTTTTGGTGGAATGTATATCAATCAAGACGATATAGAAGATCGGTGCGAGTGTGTGATGAGGACATGGAATCGACCAAAGCTCAAGATACTCAGGGTCTTATATGCGGTGGAAAAGTAATCAGGCGTTTGTCACCAAGAGTGGAAGCTGGGTTCGTGACAAGCTTTGCACTGCTCAGAACAATGATTGTATGCCATAGTCAGTGAAAGCAAAGCAGCAGATTCCTCAAACACCAAAGTGAATGCTAAACACATTTAGATATGCAGGTTTGGCCGAACAGGTTGCCTTGCAAACGTATTGTTGTTCAGATGTTTGGCGACACAAGCCAGACAAGGCTTGCTTAAGGGGGCTGACCAAGGATCAACTTTTATTTGAACAGCAAATTTGTAGGTTTGTGGTTCGATTGGCATCTAGAGATATCAGCAAGCATGTTTAAGCTCACCGGTACCGGTACCGAAACATGGTATATGCAAACGACCGAAGATTGGATGGCCTATGTCGACGTTGGTGAGCAAACACAAATTTGTTTATGAACCTGCATATTGCCGATGAGTATTGACCGTCAGAAACGGTTTTCAATACGGCGAAGAGGTTTCGACTTGAGATACAGTCTTCATACTGCTGATTGCAACCCTCATGATTATGGTTCTTGCTGCCAATCTTTTTCTCCACGCATAGATGCAGTACATAACGTGAAGCTCCCAAGCCTTGATGATAACCACCGGTTATACGAGAAGCATCAAAATAAAGTCAAAATAAAGGGTCGCCGTTGTGTTTCGAGACCGTGATGTCGGAGAGCAAGTGGATTAGTTGAGATCGCAACACGGAACATCTTTGACCCATATGGCTAGCAATCCGTATAGCACAGAAGTGAAGGTCATGCAGACGTCGAACCTCTTGATTCGTGCTAAATCAATCATCATGGCTGACAGATCCTACCGGCTGTTTAGGCCGCTTGTTGTAGCTTCTGCTATGTCTATCCTCTTATCATTTCTCATAATATCATAGTCCTTGGACCCATAACCTCAACCCACTAGCAGCAGCTCCAATTTCGCAAACCTCGCAAACCTTGCATACCTGTCCCTTGTAATGTGTTTGGTACTTCGCACCATCAAAAGGACAACTGACACTCTGACTTCCACTATAAATCGGTGTGTATGATGCGGCACAGATGTCAAAGTCGGCAAATTGGTCGTACTCAATATCGATAACATCAGTTGACCCGGACCGCTCTGCTTGTGCTTTGGTCTTCTTTGCCTACAGAAAAGTCAGTAATTGCGAAATCGTTATCTTAGTTTAGGTGAACATACCTGATCAACTAGTTTGGCAGCCCCGCCGTTCGCCAATACCCGATTAGCAAACGACAGTGCGCTCGAGTACTGTTTATTGGTGAAAGCGAGCCTCATAGCTGCCATCAGCGCCAGTTGTCGATGAGAAACATCAAGCTTGGGTACGGTAAAGTAGGCCGAAAGTTCCAATTGTCGCTTGAGGCTGTCTTCGCCGCCAGACGCAGCAACAGCTCTTCGTTCCAGTTCAATGCTCATAGCGAGTGTATACTCCATAGCCTTGGTTATTAGAGCTTTTGCGTCGTCGACCTGTGACTGCGAGCTCACCACGTTGACAAGTAGGGAGTGTAGAATATCCTTGAAGGTACTGACTCCATTCTCGAGCTTGTTAGTGCGCATGGCTGTGTAGCCTTCCTGCAGATTGTTTGTCGTAAGTGATTCAAGGTCTCGAGGTATCAGTGGCAGCACTTTTCGTGAATCTGTTTGGTCAATGTTTCTCCGAACGTAGTTGACGATTGGCGGCACACCCACGCTTGCTGGTAGGAATGTTCTTGATGCTTGATATATCTCCAGAAATCTGGATTTAAGAGGTGCGAAGTCCACCGCGGCAACTTGCCTGTTGAGCAACTGCATAGCTGTATCGAACGAACCACCAGCAACGTGATCAGCTGCCAACGGTGAATTTCGTGACCAGACATCAGCTTCCGAACTGCCGGGTCCAGTGGCATCTGCTGGTACATCGGGATTGTCGACATTTACGAAGTCCGAATCGTTGCCCGCAGCTTCCAGGCCGATGTCATCACCCATATCCCAGCCTTCAGCTCCTTCGTCTTCATCCTCGACGGCACGGCTAGTTTTGTCCTGCGTGCCATCCACCATCACATCTTCCTCGAGTGGATTGGGCTCAGTCTCGTCAACAGCACCGCCAGCCTCACCTAGCAATGCCTTCTCAAACGACGAGTGTGCAGCTTCCTTGGTGGGCCAGTTAGCCTTGTGAGTTGGGACTATGGCTCGCGGTCTATTCAGTCCGGTACCAACATTTGGCATCGATATCTGGTCTTCAGTCAAGCCAGTCATCTCTAGGATGGTTTCACACTCTTCCGACATGCCGTGTGATTTAGCCGTAAGATATGCAAGCGGGTAAAGGTCGATCTCTTTGAACATCTGTATCCTGCTTTCTACATCTCCAAGATACAAAGCATTCTGAAATCTGGACACGAAATCGCCTCGATGTTCAGCAATTTTGGCCATCCTTGTTAACTTCTCCTCATCACCTGTGCATAGATATAGGAACGAGAGCTTGTCAAAGTTGCGCAGCTTTTGATATGTCATCTCGACGATCTGGTGGTTTCCATGTATGAGAGCCTCTGCGCCTAGCCGACTCCAGATCTTTGGCTTGTCGATTTGTTTGGCCATTTCTGTAGCAACTTCAAGGTTGCCACACTCGATGGCGAGTTCGAATCGTGTTTGAGGGTCTTGGACGAATTGGAGAGCAATTTCTGGATAGCCTTTCTTCTGCAAGTACGAGATGATGCTTTGCCCTACTAAGCTGGATGTTTTGATGATCTGAAGCATCTCATCGTAGTTGCGCTTGACCAGTGATAGTTTGAATCGATATTCCGTGGGATCGACTGTGAGGACTCTCGGCTTGGCCGCTCGGTCGAGGCAATAGACACTCCTTGCTTTGACCTTTACAAGATACATGGTCTGATCTAGCGTCCGCACGATACCATTGTCACCATTCAACAATGTATACTTGATATGATTCAGCGTCGAGTAGAGGAGAACTCCCGAATCATCCCAAGTCGCACTCTTGATTCGAATGGTCTCATGCAATGTGCTTACCTGCTCCAACTGCTTGTTGACGATTGTAACATTGTGTTTGCTGAGCAATGCAGCATACATCCCGTCATTCGACCACGACACGTATTTGACGCCTGCGACTGACAACTCAGCAAGTTGTTTCTTTTGTTGAATGTCGTACAGCACGACATTTGTAGGAGTTAGACACAAAAGGCAGCCAGTACCACCAAAAACAACGTCCGTCGTGCCGGTGGGTGCTTTGAATGATTTAGTCGTCGAGTTACTCAAATCTTTGATCTCAATATTCTGTGTAGATGTGCTGAAAACGGCAAATCTATTTCGAGCAACAAATACTGCTGCAGTGCCCGTGCCCTTCTTCATATCAGTTGGATCAGCCGCACCGCCTGCATCCTTAGGGAGGCTAATCAACTCGTATGTGCCGTTGTCAACTGGCGATGTCACTAGGATTGACCTCTCAGCAGGATTGTATGATAGAGTCCTTGGCGGGACCCAACTGTTGCCGAATTTGCGGAGAGATAATAGAGAGGGAGACTCGGCATTTTTAGTGAAGTCGTAAGATCGGACATGCTTGTCCTTGGTGATATAAAACAGTGTGTTCTGGTACAGAGACGATGCGGGTCGTTCTCGCTCCAGTTTGAAAACCATCACACCATTGTCGTGACCTGCAGCAAAGAGGTTGATTTCAGGATGAGCAGCGATAACCCAGAACCGGTCATTTTCTCTCTTAAATGACTGCACAGACGTTCTTTTATTCAAATCCCACACGCGAACGGTCTTGTCTTCACCAACTGAAAGGATCAGATCCTGATGAGGATGAAACAAGCATGCGGATGCGTTCTGGAAATGCCCACGGCAAGTGTCGACTTCCCATGCTTTAGTTTCGCTCATTCGCCAAAGCTTGACAAGTCTATCGTCACCGGCCGAAACGATGAGGGGTAATGTAGGATGGAACGATACCCAGTTGACACCACGATCATGTCCCTCGAGAACAAATTTGACCACGGCATCTGTGTTGCCGAACATATCCGCCTGTTGCTGATTTGCCCTTGCCATCTGGTCCTCGAAACTCATCGACGTTGGTGCAGAATGCTTTTTCCGCAGACCTGATATGTCCCAAACTCTTACGGATTGATCGAGAGATGCGGAGACGATCAGATCTTCTTTCGGGTGGAATTGTGCACACATAGCGTAGTGATTGTGGCCGGTCATGGTGCAGATAAGCGATCGGTTCTGCCAGTTCCATATTCGAATGGTCTGGTCGTCGGATGCGGAGAGGATCCATGGCAGCTCATGGTGGAAGAAGACTGTTCTCACGTAATCCAAGTGACCATTTAAAGTGAACAGACATCGCCTCGTCTGGTATGACCAAACTTTGATCTTGTAATCGTCTCCTCCTGAAACAAACAAGGGCTGCGTCGGGTGGAAGTCAATGCCTCGTACTGGTCCATCATGCTCTTCGAACCTATCTATCAACGTTCCCATTCGATAATCCCATAGCTGTATCGTGGAGGAGTGTAAGGAAACGAGAATCCATGGCCTAGGAGGAGAATTAGAACGGGTAGATCTTGACAACTTGGTCGCATAACTTCATACCTCTTCGGGTGGAAAGCAATACCCTTTGCTCTCGAGGACTTGGACTCAAACTGCCACTTCATTAGTCTCCACGTCTGAGTGCGAATACAAAAGCAGTACCTTTGTGAGCATACTCGGTGACGAAGCCATGATGGCTTAGAGGAAATGAATGTGCCCAGTGTCTTCCAGTGGTTATGCACAAGTCAGAATTCGGTTATAGAAACATTCTGCTTTGCAATGCTGCAACATATGTCAGGATCGTGTTGACACTCTGGTTCGTAGGGGGAACTTGCGATGCAGCCTTAGAGAGCCTTGTGCGGGTGCACTCCAGATAAGACGCCAAGATTACGCTAAACCTAGTGGCTTGAGGATTCGATGGATAGTACGAGAGAAATCCACATGTTCACCCCATGCAATACCAGCTCCGATGGCGATTGCTGCTATCGATCGCAGTGATGCTGCTCAGATACTCATAGGCTACTTGAGCAGGCGTTGCACGAAATGAAGCCATCCATGCCGCCTGGACATGACATGAGGAGCAACTGTGACCGGAAGGTCGTGATCTAACCTTGAAAAGCCAAATTCTGTTACGAAACCTTGCAACCTAGTGGTCAATATGTCACAGTTGCATAGTCAGGAGAAAACATCAAACCGCCGTAATAAACGACTTCGGCAAGAATCGTCTGATGAGATATCCATCGAAGAACTCTTTCCAGATGACATGGGTTACGATGCAGATGTGGAAGCATTACAACCCGATCAATACGAAGAAGCAGAATCGGAACCCGAGGATACAGGCACGCCGAGGAAGAAGTTTCCCAGCATAGATGAGGATTTAGCTGCAAGGATGAAGCATTTGGGTAACAGCGCATCTGAGGCACATAATCCAACTGGTCCTGATTCGACACGAGGCCGAAAGCGACGACTCGTACAGCAGGATGACAATTCCGACGAGCTTGGACCAGGTCATGCTGCCACATCGGAACTGGAAGTGATGGAAGTTCTCGACCGCTCAGCTAGGTCACCACCAGCTAAGAGAAGACGAAAAAGGAGTCGTCCTGGTAGTGTTAACTACAAGTCAGACAGCTTACAAAGACCATTGTCACTGGAAGGCACGACGGTGTCAGTTACAAGTCCTCGAGAGCAAAGGGTATTGCTTTCCACCCGAAGAGGTATGAAGTTATGCGACCAAGTTGTCAAGATCTACCCGTTCTAATTCTCCTCCTAGGCCATGGATTCT
>Ga0115842_100104_pt1 | contig 27812 bp, 30 predicted proteins | sample InSIn2SAF170_2_FD_83856 | JGI IMG/M metagenome (GOLD analysis project Ga0115842, IMG submission 83856)
ACCAGCCTGTAGTTAATGTGTTGAGGCAGATAGCTCTCTACAGATATGGTTAGCTGCCTAACGTGAGCTACTTCATTGTCGGGCACTTACAGTCTGGCTGGAGACGTTCGGAGCCTTATCCAGTTTCATCACTGACACCAGAGGATCAGCATCGTCTGTTAGCACACCAACAACTGAAACTGATTTGTGGTGTAACAGCATCGAGGCGCCTGGCTCAAGTAGGTCTTTGTCAACGAACGACATGATTGACACATAGTATTCTGGACCAGTTGCACTCGACACGATCGCGTGGTCATCGTCGATCAATTCTTCGAGGTTACCAACGCCCATAGGACTTCCTCGCATATCATCGACTCGGCCTCTCTCATCAGCATTGCGATCGACACCCTCACTTTCTTGTGTAGCAGATGGTACTTGAGTGGTGACAGCTTTCGCTTTCCGTATTCTTTCTTGGTTCTCCACGTATTCCTCTTCGAGCAAAAGATGATCGTGTACTCTTTGCATTCGTAGATATCGTAGTTTGCATCGTGAGGTTGGGTAGATAGCAGGTAGTTTCCCGGCAGCGCTAGGACCTCCCTGCTTGCGCTTCCTTCGTCCAATTCGAGTCGTTGGCTGCGGAGGCGGCTCGTACTTAGGCTTGTCTTTCTGCTTCATCGATTAGCACATGCAAGATCAACCTGAGGTGTTGGCACGTACCTTCTTGTCTTTATCGTCCTTGTTGCCTCCTGGGGGTGCGCCTCCCAAGCCAGACTGTTGATTGCCCTAGCCACATTAGCTCTGGAATCTGTGAGCACAAGTCAAAGTGCTTACCATGTCGAAAAGGAACCAGGACGATCAGTTAGAGAAGAAATTACAATGACGGTTGTGTATGTATATGCGTAATGTTTCGGTGTGGGAGAGGTGACAGATTGATGAATACTAGGACTGCATATGGCAACAAGGCACTTGAACGATGATGAACTCACAATCGCGCCTAGCCATTGCTGCGCTAATGGCGCCAAACACGGATTACGGTCAAGCAATGCGGCGAACCTGCAGCATCGGAAGCGCTAAGCATGAAACTGGTTAATGCGTCGCAAGCCTCTTTGGCGCGGTTCAGGCACGTCACTCAGGACTCGACATGCACCTGCATTGTTCAAAGTTGCGGGTTCGTAGAATAAGGCTGCAATTGAGGCTTGTCGAGATCTCTGCCTACAAGTTCCAACAGTTCCAGTCCTTCTCTTCTCTGTTAATCTTGTAGTCTTCCATACTATCTAGTTGCAATACAGTTCCCAAGTGTCACATCTACTGGTACCCAAGTGGCTTCGTTCTCTCGAGTCCTCACCCAGCTTATACCGTGCCTACGTCGGGCTGAGACTGTCTCTCTTAACATACCTTATACTCTGCCCTTGTCGATATCGTTTGCACACTGTTCACAGGAAAGGAACTCGAGCTGTTCTCTTGTCCTTGGTATACCGACAATATCCCAACATGGCTGGTCATAAAGCTCGAAGAATAGCTAAGGAACTCGCGGATATTCGGTCAGACACAATCTCCAAGATCAGTGCAGACACAGTGGGAGACAGTTTAACGAACTTACGAGGATCATTTCCAGGCCCTCCTGGGACACCATACGAGGGCGGTACCTACGAAGTTGCGATCACGATACCAAATGAATACCCTTTCAAGCCGCCAGTTATGAAATTCACCACAAAGATATGGCATCCGAACGTCTCCAGCCAGACTGTAAGTGCCCGACAATGAAGTAGCTCACGTTAGGCAGCTAACCATATCTGTAGGGAGCTATCTGCCTCGACACATTAACTACAGGCTGGTCACCGGTTCTCACGATCAAATCGGCTATGATATCGTTACAGTCATTGTTGAGCTCCCCGGAACCAAAAGACCCTCAAGACGCCGTGGTCGCACGGGAATTAATTAAAAATCCAGAGCAATTCAATCGGACCGCGAAGGAATGGGCTGTCAAATATGCAGGCGCACCAAAACACTTAATTGGTGAAGGTAGTGGAGGTGCTACCGCCGAATCCATTGAGGCTGCCGAACGTGCAGAAAAAGAAAGAGAGGAGGCTGCCAATCTTGCTCAGTATGACGGCTACAACAAAGAATTGATTGACCGTTTTGTGGGCATGGGTTTTGATGTGCCCAGAGTCGTGGAAGCCTTTCAGTTTGTGGGCATTGATCGGAACAACGGTCTAGACTATGAGCTAGAGGAGGCTTATATAGGAGATATCACAGCCAGACTTTTTGGAGAGCCGTAATATTCGATCGACAAGATTTTTCAGCAGCGGTGTTTGGGCGTCATTCATTAATTCGGCATGATACATAAGGTAGTTGTTGCAATCAGACAGCACAACTATGCTAGTACGCATTCAAGTTTATCTCTCAATCAAACACTCGGTCATTTAAACTAGCACCGGGAGGTTTCATCAGTCGTAAGATTGGGTCTGGGCTTCATTCGCTGGCAAATGTGCTTGGTGTGCAGTATCACGCTAAGAACGGTCGTAGTTTAACAACATTAAAACCTGTACCTTGTGTCGACTTTTCATCACCGCGCTTGACGTCTATAATCCTTTTGATTCGACCATTCATTCTTCCGCTGCACGTATTCTCGGCTAGGTGACTGCAGTCTTATGCCTAGATATGCGTTGTTGAATAATTCACAGTTAATCAATAAGACACAACGCCCAGCAAAAGTAGGTAGCATTATGGTTGTTTAAATTTCTAGCAAAAATGCACAGAATTAGGTCTCACTATTCAACCACTGTTCACTTCTAGGCTTACAACAGACTCAAGGCTGTAACTTTCACTGAGACAAACTAGCCCACTCAGCGGTGGCAGCCTGAAAGCAATCGTTGACCTTCAGATTCGCTAGAACTTCCCAGCCGATCTCATCAAGAGGACATTATTGATTGGTGCGATTGACCAGATCGACCGCTACCATGATTGAGGACGATTCGTATCGTCTGTCCAGCCAGTACCGTCTTTGGTCATACTCGCTGGATCAGCTTGAGAACCAACGGAGAGATACCAATCGCCTAGCATCTGAGAAAATTCGTGCAGCCGTTTCCCGTGCTCGACTCTCATCTGACACCAGCAACGGCAACGGTGAGCAGCACCAACAGAGAGATACCACGGCTGCAGATGTCGAGACTCTTACTGTTGACGAGGAATTACAAATCGTACGATGGGGTTGTCAGAAAATCCTCGATATGAAGAACGTCTTCGACCACCCTATCCCCTCCCATGTCATTGTAAGTATTCCCTTCATGCTCGTTACAAAGACTCCAAAGCGTCGAGGTCAACCACTTTACTTTATATTTAGTCTTTTCTTCTTTCTCCGATCCTCATGCAGAAGCCGCACTAACAGCAAATTCTTGTTGTGGTACAGTCGACAGCAATTCAATACCTTCGTCGTTTCTACCTGACAAATTCCCCTATGACCTACCATCCAAGCGATATAATGGTAACCGCCCTCTACCTCGCCACCAAAACAGAACACCATTACATGGACATAAATCTGTATTGTGCACCCCTAGGAAAGGTAACCCCCGAAGACGTCCGTGCTCCTGAGTTCCTCCTCATGCAGGGTCTACGCTTTAGTCTAGACGTCCGACATTCAACACGATCTCTTGAGGGTGGCATTTCCGACATCAAACTCCACGCTACTTCCCTCTGCCGTTACCATGGGCTCGACAAAACGGGCATCGACAGCCGAATAGTCAAAGCTGCAGAAGCAGCGAGGCGAATACTCACAACCCAGGTCCAAATGACAGATGCATACTTTCTCTACACTCCACCTCAAATCTATCTCGCAGCTCTCATGGTCACGGACAAAGCTCTTATGCACACAGACGAAGCTTCCACGATAAACAAAGATCTTACAACAGCGTACATTGATTTCCTCTTCTCGCGTCTCGACACTGCTGTCGGACCAATCAAGCAAAAACTCATGGCAACAGTCAACGAGTGCGCAGACCTCATTCGTGCAGAAATAAGCAGGGAGAGGGACGGCGAAGGCATAACTAAAGAATTAGGCAGGATCGGGAAGAAACTTAAGAAGTGTCAGGATCCGGAGAAGAAGGATATCAGGGCGCTCAGTAAAGCTAAAGCAACGGATAAAAGAGAGGCGGATGCACAGGATGAAGAAAAAGTGAAGAAGAAGAGACGACTGGAGAGGGAGAGAGCGGAGAAGGAAGGGGATGTGTTTGGACCGGACTTGAAGAACGTGGAGAAGAAGGGCTGAAGAGATGCATGTTCAAGTTTATACCTTTATGCGAAGGTTCACTTACTGCATGAATCGGTCTATCATCTGTTGGCTTTTTTGCATACTGGAATTAAACAAACTCTACCTCTTAACCAGAACCCAGCGATGCTCGTTCCAGGATCACGAAATTGAGAACTCGAAAGATAGCTCCAGCGCACGTCCAGCGTCAGGTGTGCAGATGATCTGCATCGAGGAGAACGGTCATATTATTACTGGCACGAGGATATACTGGAACAAGGGCACTACGGCAAGGGCTTGCTTAGCGGTCACCATGGCTACGAAGTGGTGCCTTCTCAAGGAATTTTTCTATTGGTAAACACAATATCATATCCTGGTTGGCTTATCCTGTTGAGGTGCTTTCCTTGGATTGCCAGCGAATGATATGCTTCCTCGATCCTTGGAGACATAGAAGAGATAGGGACTACGGTCGTATATTGTCCGGAGTCTAAGGCTGTGTTTGTCATTGAGCCCTCATACCTTATGCAAGGACCTGTGTCACGAGAAACTACGTAGTGATATTCATGAACCTAAATGCATGATTCTGATCTTGATGAAGCTGTGAGTCTAGTATATCTCTTCATGATAAAACACCGTTTGCCTTGTAGAGTTGCTATATATCGCTGAACCTGATAGGGGACAAAGAGCTCCGGTTAACAAGTAAAGTAGTTGACAGCATAAGGTTTCACGTTTAGGATGTGCTTACCGAGTTCTTTTTGAACGTCTCAAGCACACGAAGACAAGGCTGCTGCACCACCACCTCACTACCTCAACCCCTAAACAGCCATAGTCCTCCCCTCCCGACTCGACTCCCTCACTAACTCCACCAACCGTATAACATCAGCCGCCACCCCCGGCGTCACAGGCAACAACTTCTCATCCCCCGCATCCAGTGCTTTCGCAAACTGATCATAAAACGCCGTATACCCACCCAACCCCACAGTCGGCACCGTCTCCTCACTCATCTCCCCGCCCTCCTTCACAGTCGTCAAAACCCCAAACCGACTCTCCTCCTCCTTACTATACGCCTCATCCTTTCCGGGCCCCAACCCAGCTTTCAACTGCTCCTCCTGCGGATCGAGGAAGAACTTCTTAAAACTGCCCTTTTCCCCACGAACCCAAAACCTCAACTGTTTATTTTCAGGACTGACAACAGCGGCCTTCGCCACCGCCATAAAGCCTTTAGGATAGTGTAATAATGCAGTAAAACTATCCTCCAACCCCACCTTATTCCGCTCTCCTCGTTGCGTGCCCACGAAACCCGTCACCCGTTCAGGTAGGCCATAAATCGAAACGACCTGATCCATTAAGTGCGTGCCTAGATCATACACGGCGCTGTAATCACTCGGTTTAGTCTTCCATGACTCACCGGCTGGCATGTCAGGTCTATGACGGTCGAAATGCGTTTCGAACTCAACAACGCGGCCTAATTTGTCTTGCTCGAGGAGGGATTTTAGTGTTAGGAAGTCGCTGTCATACCGCCGGTTCTGGTAGACTGTTAACATGACACCGTTTTCTTTCGCAACGGCAGCGAGCTCGCGTGCTTGCGCGCTGGTGTCGGTGAATGGCTTTTCGACGAGGACGTGTTTCCCCGCTTTCATGACTTGGAGCGCGAGGTCGTGGTGTGTAAGGTGCTGTGTTGTTATGACGACGATGTCGACGTCTCGATCGGCGAGGAGGTCGGTTGTTGAGGTGTAGATTTTAGCGGTGGGGTGGTCTGTACTGGCGGAATTCGAGGCGGTGGGGTGGCGTTGGACGATGGAGTGTAGGGTGAAGGAGGGGCTGGACTGGATAAAGGGGATGTGGAATGTCTTGGCGGAGTAGCCGTAGCCTATTATGCCTGTTTTGTAGACTTTGGAGGGCATGGTGATGGTGGTGGTGGTGTGGTCGTGGTGGGTTTGTGTTTGGTCGGTGGATGAGGGTTTGTAGAGGAGAATGGGTTGCTTTTTGTGTTGCGTTGGTGATGTCTGGTGTGATCGGATGAATGGTTGTGCGCGGAATCTGTCGTAAGGCTACAGGTACTGTAGGCAGGGGCGGGTTGCGTATATTGACTGTGACAGTATGTACAGTTGGAGGGGACGGAACTTATTTGTTTTCACTAATGCTCGATATTCGTCGGATCTATGTGAGGAGCCACAATATATTTATCGCCAGCGTACATGTAATTGCCTCTAATCCGTGGGGTATTAATGATGTATCATGGAAAAAGATTACTCTATTGAGATGATGTAAGGTGGGGCGGAGCGGAGCGGAAGGGGATATCTTTCTGTATTTGGAAGTGGGATGAACAAGACGAAATCGGGTGTGATTTTTTGATACAATGAAACAATGGTGGTTGTGGCGAGCTCAAGTCTACAGAATCGAGTACTCTTCCAAGTTCTGAGTGAGGACATGTTTGCTGGCTACACCTAGTTGACTCATGTTGAGAGGGTCAGATGGTCGTAGTAGAAAATCCACGGAGTTGCGATATTCGCCTCGACCTGAGACTCGATCAGGATCATACCCACCGCACCTCATTTTGTGCTGCCTCGCAATAACTCGCTCTGAACTCCTGTGGTTCACGACCAAATCTGCTACCAAGGGTCATGATCATGCCATGCAATCCCTGCCCCAGCTGTATCGCCCAAGTGTGGTCGCCATTCCAGGATTGCAAACAAAATATTGCATGGATGGGACTGCTTTCCTGTCACGATGAAGTTCTTTCATAAGATCCGAACGATAGCAATTGCCGATTGGAGGATACCTTTGGACGTGAGCTGCTTCGTGACTTTTCAATGTTCATGAGAACGAGTATACCTTCGCCTGAAACTTCGTGCTGCTTTAATATGCGACATTGTTATGGCCACACTGAGCACCTTTCGTTGAGAATCGTCCGAGACCCTAACTTCATGACTTGTAGAGACCGCACACGAAGTGCAACCTATACACCGGGCCATCATAGGACCATGCTGTCTTCCATTTCGCAGCCCGCAATTGGCTTGACTGGACTTCGGCAATTTGCCAGGTTTAACACAGGTCTGTTGGTGCTTCAAACATGGTTTTCTCAAAACGAAATTTCTTCTCATCGCGACCGCTAGCATGTACCTGCACCCACTGATATTCCAGCACTGCTCTCCAAGTCTAATATTGAACTTCTGTTCGCCATAGAAATCATGACCCACTCTGCAAGGTTATCCGGGAAGACTTTATTTGCAAGGAAACAATCGTCTCTGGAGGATTTATTCTTCGGGCGTACATGACTAAGAGCTGCCGCTGCTTAAGCCATGGATCCGACACTTCCGCCTGGGCGAGGCACCATGTCCGAAGACCGAGCCTTCAGCCATAGCTGGAAGCTTGAGTGCAATCCAAGGTACCCAAAGATCTTCTGAACCTCCAAGCTGAGTATAGAAAAGCCTAGGAAACCTTGAGAGACGCTTGAAATACCGAACGGCTTGCTGCGCTTGGTATATTTCGTAACGACCGTTTCACTTTGCATCTCTCGCAATCATGGCAGCAGCCCTACCAGATTCATTTTCCTTGTCGATCCTCTCCCGCAATTCCTTTTCCTCACTCCAAGCTCTTGCACTTCGTTCCAGCGCGCGATTACGCCGTCTCACCATGTCATTGTATTCGCTCACTCTCTTCTCTGCAAATATACAACCACCCAATATCATGGCAGATAGCTGGATGTATACTTTGAACTGAACCGTCAAATTTCGATAGACAGGATGCAGACGATTTAAGCCAAGATGAGCAAGTAGAGATATAGATCCGAAGCGAAGAGCTCCGACCAGGAATCCATTCGTAGCGATAGGACCAAGAGCCTCGGGAGGTTTTATGTTGGTCACAGTAGATGGAGGTGGCATGTTTTGAAAACAGCTGTTGGCCCGGGTCGTCAAAGAGTACGAGGCTCGAAGGGGTAGCAACACGAGCACTAAGAACAAAGACGTGAAGCTCTGAAGGTTCGAAACAATTGAGTTATTGTTCCTGCTTGCTTTCCCCACAATTCCGCTTCATGCACGTCATTTGGATTTTTGGATGCACATGCTCGCGTGCTGCACGAAACTTTTTTTAGTTGTGTCAAGCAAACTCACCGTCGATTTGCGGCAAGTTGCTGAAGCTCATTTTCGAGACTTCTTGAAACACTACGCACGTCGATCACTCGCCAGACTATGTGACCAAAAATACAAACATTATAATCAAGAACATAAATCGTTCAACATGGCGCCCGTCAAACCTGCCCGCCGTCTCGCTCGCAAATCTGCGACTGCAGGTCCATCAAAGAGTGCACGGAAACCCACTGGAAGACTCCCGTCGAAAATGACCAAGCAAGTCAAGACAAAACCCACTGCTCAGGCAAAAAAGCCTATCAAGAAGAAAGTACAATACACGGATAAGCAACTTTCCCTGCCAGTACTCAATAGTATCATTCCGGCAAATGCGAAAACAGTACAGCGAGCAGGTGGAGCAGGCAAGAAGAAGAATAAGGTCTATGTGGATGACACGGAATCTATGATGACAATATTGGCCATCGTGAATGCAGAGAAGGAAGGACAGATTGAAAGTAAGGTGGCAAAGGAGAGGCAGATGGAAGAGATCAGAGATGCGAGAAGGAAGGAAGCGGAAAAGAATGAGGCCAGACGACAGAAGAAGTTGGAGAAGGTGAAGGTAGAGATCAAAGAAGATGGAAAGAAGAAGAAGCAAAAGAACGATACAACAGCTGTTGGTGAGGCTAGTAAGACATCGGATACTGGAAAGCAGGCAGGAAAGCCGAAGAGGAAGAGTGTGTCATTCGCGTAAAACTGGAACCATTATGGACTGAAAGTTCGCAAATGGTGAAGCACGAGACTACCAATCATTGCAGCCCCGTGTTCGAGGTTACCCGCATTGCCTCCACGTTGCTTGGTCTCCATATCTCTGGCTGAACCGCACTGAATTGGACGGATCGTGCAATGAATGAAGGGCACACCAGGGCAACGAGTTTGCCATCTTCTGAAAGCTCTGTACCGCTGCTGTACAGCGCGGTGCAGCGTGGTGCAGCATTTAAGGAGCCGGCAAACAAGCCACACCATACCGTCTCTCCATCCCGAATAGTCCGACTGACGCTATATTCTACCTGCTCCTTGACATCTGCATGAACAGTCAGGTCCAAGGCCATACATGGACACACGAAAACTATTCAGGCAATCGATCCCGCCCACGAGCTCGAGGACCACCGACCAGGGTACCGCGGAGTACGAGGATCATCGATCCCGGGTACGGCTACTCCGCTACTGAAGTAAATTGTATCTAACACAGCATCTAATGCCCGTAACCTCCAAGAACGTCTCATCGCCCTATTATACCTACGATGGATCGATCACAGCCACAGTATTGCACCTCATCCGCACCCAAACATATCACTTGTTGAAAGAAGCTCCACACCAAGCTACACACCACTGCCTCCCCATCTCAAAATCTATGAAAGGACTGGCCGTCCACTCTCACCACAAGCAGTTGTTAGTATCCCTCCGCAGCAGAGCTTGTCGCTGGAGAAGAAGAAGAAGCTTATACCATTATCTTAAGCAAACGGGTAACTCACTGGGAGTCACTGAACCTTGTTGCAGTCCAGCAAGTCTCAAAGATACAAAGTTGTCCACACTTGAGAAGTATGGTAGCATCTCACACCTGCACGCGTTCCACATCAGCATCCTCACCGCTAGCACCATTGCTCATATGGACCAAAACTCTCAGCAAATTCCTCGAGAGAAGGCTCAGGGCAAATTTAGTCAGGAACACCTTAGAGCCGTACTTTAATATGAGTGCCGCCGGTACTTAGCAGGCTGGTGAGTGAGCGAGCGCAGTATGACAGTTAGCTAGGTAGTAATACGTCGAGAACGATATCCAATGACTATGAGTTCTAGCGAGAGCCGGTCGCTGTGAAGTACTGTCTTTATGGCCCCTTGGATGCTCTCCATAGAATTCCAATTGAATGATGTACAGTGACTAGAAAATCTGTCTTCATCTATTGTACCGCCTTTTAAGTATATATATTCAAATCCGATTTGACACGAACACCACCGAGGTTGAATACTCTCATCACCATTTCTAACATATGACATATTGTCTATAGTTCATCAATGCTACCGCTCAGGCAAATGCATCTTCCTCCTCATCGGATCAAACCAAGGCTTTAAATCCTCTCTCTCCTCCCTCCTAATCACCCCCTCCGGCAACTTCTGACCCCTTGAATAACTCTCAAAATCTACCTCCCGCGCAACCTTCTCAAAAAACGCCGTCGTAGCCCTCGCCATCCAACGTCCTCCCTTTTGCGTTTCAAACCACGCTAAATGTCCGCCCAAAGAAGTCGTACACAGCACACCATACGGCGTTTGCAGAAATTCCTGACGAGGAATAGCTTCGGAGCAGACGATGGGGTCGTCTTCGGCGCTGATAGCGAGGAAGGGGATGCGGATGGCGAGGACGGAGTCTGTGGAGGATGCGTCGCGGTAGTAGGCTTGTTCGGTTGGATAGCCCCATGTTGGACACTGGATTGCGCGGTCGAATTCGTGGAGGTAGACTACGCGATCGACTTCGGCGGGATCGATATCTGTGATGCGCAGGATAGATTGCTTGTGTTTGTTGTACAGTCTTTTGAGATTTGTGCCCATGGCGCGGGAGTAGATTTCTCGGCCTAGCCAGGTTCGTTGGAGGCTTAGGTTGGATACGTCGAGGGACCAGGGGCAGGAGAGGGCGACGGCAGCTTTGAATTCGCAGGAGGAGCCTTCTTCGCCGAGGTAGTTTGTTAGGATGTTGGCGCCGAGGGAGAAGCCGATGCCGTAGAGGGGGCGGTTGGGGAAGGTTTTGCGCAGCCATTTGACGGTTTGGCGGACGTCCCAGGTTGCGCGGGCATTGAAGAGGACTGGGGTGGTTATGTTGGAGTTTGCGCAGCCGCGGGAATTGACGACGCAGGCTTCGAAGCCGCTTTGTTCGGTGATTAGAGGGGCGAGGACGACTCGTAGGTAGAGTTCGTATGAGCCGCCGCTGAGGCCATGGAGGGCGACGATCATGGGCTTGGAGTCATTTGAGCCGATGTTGGCTAGCTCGGTTTCGTTGTAATATGTGGTTCGTGGAGGTAAATTTGTGTCGGAATCAGTGTAGGGTTTGGTCACGAAGTCGACCGCAAAACTTCCTGGATAGACTGGGTCCTCTTGTTCGAAGAGCTTTCGTTTATAGTATATCGGTGCTGTTTCCGACTTCACTACCGACCACATAGTTTGTAGGTGGCCGTTGAAGAGAAATGGTGATAGTCGACATGGTGGGAGTACAGACTTGCATAAATCTGCTAGGGTTGTTTCCACTCCATTCTTGGTCTTTAATCGGATTGAGTTCTTGCCATGGTAGAAGCTTGATTTTGCCCTACCTAATATACGGGACATATTGGTGAAGAGAAGAATACTGGCTACCCCGATGGCACCAAGTGCTATCAAATTGGAAGTGCTTGTAGAGCTAGTCGTCATGGTTAGCGTTTTCCTTGACTGCTCGCCGAGAGCATTGTAGTGAAGAATAGATGAGTGAATACAAATCGAATGTTTGCATGATTTCTGTCCCGATACATGTTAACATCTGTAAGATATATTTTCTTTTGTCGTTAGATCCACAGGTGACGATATTCAACATTCGATCTCTTGTAAGGCTGAGATGTGTTTCCGCCATGTTCTGATTGGCTGCAACCGTCGACGACGTCTTCACCGGCACTTGTACAGGAGTAGCCACCAGTCATCGTTACTTACACGTTCAACATCTTCATTCAGATTCACATCATCAAGTTCTTTTTCGGATTGGCGTTTGTTGGCGTTTATCGGATTGACGGGATTCTGGTACGAAAATCGTTATTGACAAGCCATTGGTATCATCAAATCGCGGCCGCCACGGTCAAGAGCAACGACAAGTCTAGAAGAACAAGGCATTGATTCAGTAAACTACAAGGCTTGTGTTCATACATCTAGGTACTCTGGAGACGATATCAATTCACTGAGCGTACGCGTTCTTTCCTTCCTGTCAAGGCGGCGCGTCGCACTTGCCCAAGATGCCGCCTTACTACTCCGATGGTTACCAGCAACCACATCAGCAGTACTATCCAAACTATCCTCAAAGTCCCACTCAGAATGTTATGCAAGGGCAATATGCTGCGAGACCTAATCAAGTGCAAGTGCTTGTGCCTCAGAGACAACCTCAAGCCTATCCTGTTCCCAACTACCCTGTCCAGTACCAGCAGCAATACGCACAACAGTATCAACAACACCAACAATATCAACAGTATCCTCAGTCTCCTGTCCGCCTTGCCAATCAAGCATCTCCAGCTACGCAGTATTACAACCAACAGCAGTTCCAGTACAACGCGCAGACTCCGCAAAGATATCAACCACCGCCGCCTCCACAAGTGATTGTTCCTCAGCGGCCAGTCGAAAGCTATCAGGCTCCACAACAGTCACCATTGATGCAACAGATCCCATATACCCAACAACAGCACTCTTCACATATGGTTGTCAAACAAGAAACGCCTCGAGCACGTGTGCTGCAGAATGTTGAACCTAATACTGCAAAGCCGAAGCCGAAGCCAAGTCCACAAACCTTGACCCAATCGAAACCGAACACTGCGTCGGACATGCTATCTCCTCAGTATCCATCTCTACTCTTGACTTTAGCAGACGAATACATAGAAGCTACAAAACGACTGAAGGAGAGGTCAGAAGATTACCACAAGATGATGGCAACGGCCTTCGGATGTATCGATGCTGCTTTGAAGAACTTCAAGTTGAGTCCAATCAGAGAGGCGCAGGTGTCTCTGAAATATGCGCAACTACTTTATGATGAAACGGACAATCTTAATGATGCTGAGCTCATCCTCACCAAGTCGATCGATCTGTGCGACCGCATGAAGTTCCTCGATCTCAAATACGCCATGCAACTCCTCCTCGCCAAAGTTTTGTATCGTTCTAAGCCGAGAGCCGCGATTCAAGACTTGCGAGGCATGATATCAGACATCGAGACTTATCGGCATGTGGCCTGGGAGTACCCATTTCGCTTCCAAGCGTTTCTTTTCTCTACACAGGCAAATGATCATTCCAGTATGCACGACGCCTTGAATCAGCTAGAGAGGATACAGCATATTGCAAAACAGAATGCAGATCATGTAATCTATGCCTTTGCAGCTGTGCTTGAGTCTTTGTTGCATCTGAAAAATCCAGGACCAGACAGAATAACCAACTCAGAACGTGCTTATGCGAAAGCAAGAGAGCTTCAACTCAATCCCGATGTTGCAAACCACCCACAGATATCCGTACTGCTCGAATTTATTGACTTGGTATGGAGCATGAACACGGCTGATGAGGTGCGAACTGAGCAGAAAAGAAAGAATCTGCAGAACACGCTTTACAAGCATCTGGACGGAAAGACCTGGAACGAGGATGGGACCGTCCAGCTTCCCATAAATCCTCGATCACTGAAGGGTGTTCAGACTCAGCCAGACGGACTGATACATGAGGTGAATGGAAAATACTATATGACGCTTGCGTGGGTAAATCACCATGAGATTGAAGCAATTGGGTTTCTACTGAACGGAGCGAGTATCGTGCCGCAGAATCACTTCCTACGTGGCCGGGCGGAGAAGTACATGACTGAAGGTTACAAAATCCCACAACAAGAAGCGTTCCAAAATCGTTCACCAATTCTCATCAAGGACCAGGAAGAACAACGTTATCTTGAACTGCAAGTGCATTTCATGTTCGAGCTAGCGTTCATGTTGTGCAGCAGAGGGCAGTGGGACAAGGCTAGACAAGCTGCTCGCAATATTCATAAACTCCTTCAAATCGTCAAAGGGGATCATCCAGAGTTATATGCCACTTATGATTACTTGAGTGGATGCATCGAGCAAGGTACTGGTAACCTGGACGAAGCCTTGACATATTACCAGTCACCATCTCTGATTCTACCCAAACAAGAGCCAGCGCCTTCTCCGTCCAAACTTCACCACACACATGTCAACACAACTGTTAAGGACCTTGCCATTCTTGCAACTATCAACAAAGCGTCAATTATTCGTTCGCCAGACCATCCTCTTCATCAACAGCTTCGCTCTGTCCTTGATTCCATAGGTCCCGCAGCAACGAATTGTCACAACCCCTTGGTCAATGCCGCATACACTCTCCTCTACTCCACCATACCCGGAAACCAGATCCTGCGGACCAAAGAACTTCTCCGCGTGTCTCTCGACACTGCTAAGACGATTTCCAATCATCAGATCATGGGTCTGACGCTAACGCTCATGCAAGATAAGTTCTTTCGTGGTGGCGTGCAGACTGCCCAAGCAGTCAAGTGTGCGAAAGCTGCAGCACATCAAGTGAAGACTAGATGGGGTAATCCTTTGTGGGTCGCTGTGAGCAGCATGTTTGAAGTGGAGAGTCTGATGTTGGTTGGTGGACAGGAGGAGGATGTACGAAGGAAGCAAGAAGATGTTGATAGAGCTATTGAGGTTGTGCCTGAGAATGTGAGGAGGAATTTGACTGTTTAACTGTAGCGAGTGCAGCTTACTATGTAATATCAACATGGCAGAGCGCTGACTTTATGCCTGGTAGCAATTGATATTCAGGCTTCTTCCAAACAAGTTTGATTTTGTTCATAAAATTCGATTTCTTTCGTGACGCCTGATGATCGATCATTAATATCCTAGAATTACGCTCATCACTAAGCTATACGCAGCACAGTTTGTAACCTGTCCAAGCCACAACAGCACAATCCTTCTGTTCTTCGAATCCATCAATACTACCAAGTCGATTAGTTAGCACCGGAAACCAACATCCAGAGAGTTCCACCTCCACCACTCGACCACTTGTACATGCGTGATAGGAAACTCCTAGCAAAGCGCACAGCTAGCTATCTTGTGAAGCGAGGCACAGAGTAGTCGAAAATGTTTTGCGTGCGCGTCGTTGAGGCTGGGGTTCTGTATTTGTCATCAAGTGAGAGGGTGGTGTTGACGATGGTAGGTAAGTGACCTAGTCAGTACAGCGGTGAGAGAGGGCAGGCTTGATTCCGGTGGTGAGGTTACATGTGTGTCGTATGAGTGCCATATAGTGTGAGGATGTGGTGGCTGGGCGTAGAGTACGTATTGGGTGGTAGAAGGAGTATTTGAGGCTCATGGACGTGAAGGTGGACACATGTGCATATTTCGTGGAGGATCTAGGATGTCGAAGAAAAGATTGTAGAGGCCGGCGTATATCACCTGTGCCTCGTCGAATCTAGTGATCGTTTTTGGGACTTGGCTGGTGGGTTGACGTCGCGTTTGTTGAGTGTTTTGTGCTCTGGTAGGGGTTAGCAGTGTGATGGTGTCCATGGTTGGAGAGAAGCTGAATAGGATAGTTGATCCAGTTTGGGAAGGGCCGACGGGTGGGAAAATATTGATGGGGCCGATCGAGAGGTGACTGATTGTGAGATAGTGTTGATGTCGTGTGAAGGTGCTGTTCAATGTACCTACCAACGAAACATAGCTGGTACACTCTCTGCAGGAAGCTCCACTCTCTCGCTGGTGGAAGATCCTTGGCTCAGTCCTTTCCGACTGTCCATGTGTAGTATCACCAAGGCCGCAGGCTGACAGTTCAGAAGACATCTTAGTGAAATGAGGTAGGCTGCTCATTACGTTGTGTTTCCAGGAGCGGCAATAGGATGCTTCCAAGCTTGGTAACTCACGTATGCTTGGACCGCCGAAACAGCCAATGACAAAATGCCAAGGAATACCGCAAACATGACCCCAATGAGTGTGGCCAGCATCATGTATCTGCTTCCACTTCGGCGTTGCAACCATTCTTCAAACATGCCTCGTGGGGTCGGATTTTCCAGCTCCTCGTAGAGCTCTTTGAGACGCTCACCGAAACAGAGGTACGAGATGTGCTCCTCGCGACTTTTACGAATTGCATCCGATTCCCACTGTAGGCATTCGCGGTCGAAGCCTTGGCGTCGCACTAGTTTGTGTAAAATACGTCTGGATCCGGAATCTGAGTACCGGAATAGAACCTTCTGAATGGAGTCGAGAACTTCAAGGGCCAGCTGTCTCGGCACTACACCTCTGCAAGAAATTAGTGCTTTGCGTTTAGTGAATGAACTAAACGTACCTCCTGAGCTGGTCCAGTAGGGAAGCAGTTGCCGGTTGGTCACAGGTCAATCTTAAATGCTCTTTCAAGAACCCTACGTGGTGGAAGATTTTGACAGTGCCGACCTTTTTGTCCAGTTTCAAGTGATGACGCAGGTCATCAGTAGGCTCAAAGGCGAGGCCGGCTTTTGCTCGAAGGTGCCTTGCGTTCAAGTTGTCGCGCACTGATTGCTGGATGCGATCCAGGCGAGTGGTTGCTAGAGGTTGTTGATCCAAGCCTGGAAAGCACGCTCGCACAAATGTTTCCAAGGAGTCATCACTTCTCCAGCCCGTTTCGAGAAGTCCATACTCCAGCACATCAAGAGGTGAGTTGCACATGAGGCTGTTCATCATCAACATGGTCCGCACCGCCAAGTCCAACGTGGCTTCCGCATCCTCGGGAGAGATAGTAATGTGTGCTACATTCTGTGGCTGGACAAGTAGCTTGAGAACCTCCGACCGGGGACAATCCGCCACCTGTCTTGTCAGGTTCATCACACTCCACAAGTCATCGTGTGTTTTCAAGCCATGACTTTCAACCTCATAAGCGTTTACATGCTCCTTGTAGAATCTTTGGTAGCATGAAAGTCGGTTGACCAATCTCAGTGAACAACTGCTTGAGTCGCATCGACTGTGATTACCGTTTTTGATAGAACATCTGTCGACTGCCCACACTCGATCAATGAGTTCTAAGATATTAGCATCTGGACACAGACCTAGTGGTCTTGTAGAGTTGGCCATGCTTTCATAGCGAGGATCATCGATGTCTCTTCTGGATGCTTCTGGCTCGGTAACGTGGGCGAGAACGACGAAGCATTAGAAGAAAGCATTCTTTGCAGGCTCTTGCAACAAATTCTTGCTAGCTAAGCTATTCATTTCAACTGGAAAAATTGTGAGGCTGTGTCTCGTGTGGATGTCAAAGGCCAATGCAGGGCACTGTTGTCAGCCACCATCTTCACCATGGATGTTGCATGTAGCATAATGGGCTAATTATGCCGCCAACTTTACCTAAATATCGATGGCTGGTTGAATGGTTATTACCAGAAGCCGGTATCCTCCTCAAAGACCGTTTTTCGGACAACTTCATATAATCTACGTGTTTGGATTGACGATGTCGAAGGTAGGTAGATGTATCCATGGCAAAAGTGGCCAGCTGTCCTTGGCTCCGCCTAGCGCTTTCCTTTGCCTACCTGTCACCACCTATGGCCTCTTTTTCTCCATGCTTAGATGTGTCTATGTAGACTATGGATGTAGCTTCGCTTACCTATCATACGATACCCTATTCTCTACTGCCAACATGTATAGTACTTATACTACCATCAATGGGCTCGAAGCGCATCGAAAGCCAAATGCCAAGAGTCTTGAGCTATGCCCCAACCCTAACCGGGATAATTTACACACCAGAAGCTACCAATGGTGAGCCTTGTATACACGCCAGGCGCACTGCCTTTGGAGGTGCCGACCATGTATGGGGGGCGGTGCAAGATGAGCAGTCGTTGTCCAATCAGTCAAGGAAACGGCTCCAGATAGTATTGTACGAAGAACGGGCGACTGGAATCAAATCCTGCCTTCTGCAAAGCGTTGAAACTCTTTCGACCTTTCGAATTGGGCTTGCATTGGCCACGTATGAGCAATTGTTCGACACCGATGCCGTCGGATTTCACTGACTCCGGTTACGCTTCTTTGACGACTTCGACAACTGCAACAAGTGATATAGCGGACCAAAAGTCCTTGGCAACGGCTAATGCTATCGAGCTACATCGACGGTTGCGGCCGTCTACCAAGCTTTATCGTTTTAATGGTCGAGATCTGACGTCTAATGAACGAGCAAGATCCCGCGATCTTAAATCCCTTGTGGAAAACGCACTGCCGGAATATTTCAGGCAGCGAAGCAAGCCCTATAACCCAAGATTACTGATCATTCAACCATGCATACTGGGCGAGACGAGAGACACAGCAAGGCCATGGCTTGTTATAGGCTGTGATCCCGCGATCAAGAGAACAGTGAAGAGCTTTTTCAAGCGACAAGATATCATAGCAGAGTTGCGCCCAACGAATAATCTGCCTACATTCGATCAGCATGTATGTGACCGTCGGTTACTGCTAACTTCTGGTGGTCGTAATCAAGAAGTGGTAGTATGGCTCAAAAATGGGCAGAAGCCGGGCACTGGCAGTGCATGCGGTTTGCGCTTGCGAACCACGGAGAACGAATGTGAGGTCCATGGAACTCTCGGTGGAATTATTGAGGTTAAACATAACTCTGGAGGCATAGTTCGCTACGGCTTAACGACCGGCCACTTCTTCGGGGACAAGACATGGATACATCTTCCCCCCAATAGTGTGGAGCAACCAGAGTCTGTCGAGCAGATTGATACGAATAGTACCACGGATAGGCCTCCTGGTACCACTGCCCTTGTGATTAACGTTTCAGAGAGCGAGCAGTGGGATGACGACAGCACGGACGATGACATGGAAGACTATGAGATTGAGGTCGGTGGTGTTGACGATGCATTCGCAAGGGCGTCACAAGAAGAAAGTCAGCTAGACCCGACAGACGGTAAGTGGGTCCCATTCGGTCGAGTTGCACACGTTTCATACGGCAGCCGCGGAAGAAACACTGGGAACCAGGACTGGGCTCTGATCGAGCTTAACCCAACATTTATTGACTTGAGTAACGATGCTCCATCGTGGTCCGTTGCCGCCGCATCACCTGAGCTGTACTGCCTTCCCTCAAATCCCTCCCTCCCAGCAGGTTGTCCTCGACCTGTAGGTCTAGCAAAGAATGGTATTAATGGCAGCTGGGGTGTCCTTACGAATGATGGTGCTGCCATTGTAGTTGGTCCCAGTCAGAAGTTCTCAGATGCCTTTACTTTGAAACTACCCACATTCACAGGTAAGCTAATAAGTTAAAACAGCGACAGTCTTCAAGCGCTATGTCTTCAGTCCTGACACAAATCTTGGTCTCTCGTTAGGTGATAGTGGAACCTGGGTTTTCGATGCACAAATGCATGGAGTTCATGGACAAGTTGTTGCCCTTGATATGTTTGGGGACGTGATGGTCATGCCCATGCATAACATTTTACTAAGTATTCAGGATGAACTACAAGCAATTGACGTGCGTATCCATCGTCACGACCCGTTTCCTCGCTCTGTAAAGTTGTCGGCGCGTATCTCGGACGCTGACAACAGTGTCTCCCGTGACTGGGCCTATGACTCAAGTATGTCAAGCCTATTGAGATCAGACCCAACTAACTCGGAACCTGGCAAACCAGACTTGACTAAACCAGACGATTCCATGAATTTTGTTTTCTCATGGGCGGCGAAGCCTCTTGCACCACTGAACATATCGTCTGCACCTGACGAGACGGGATCCGTTCAATTGTCTGATTATTATCTACAAAATCCATCAGTGTCTGTACGGGAGGTGGAGAACGCGTATTACTGTCCAGGCTGTCCGCAAACCTTTCGCCGTGGCGGTGATCTCAGACGTCACGTAGAAGCAGCGCATGATATGGTAGACAAAACCTATCGGTGCCAAGTTCCTGGATGCTCGTTGTCTACTAAGACCTGGCAGGGCCTGGACGACTTCAAGGTGCATGTCACATCGACTCACGGTTTGCAATACGCAAACAGAGTGTATGAGATGTGGGTGGCTTATAACCTCAAGAGGGAAAAGTCTCCTACTCAGCCGACTGACATAAAGCCCCGGAATGATTCGATCAGGTCTCTGAGCAAGCGCAAACACAATGATACTATGATCGAGGATGAGGATCAGATTATACGATTCGGCCCATTCAACATACCTGGGGCATCAATGGCACAATGATAGCCAGTCTCACCCGATGAATCTACCTGACTCATTGTCTCCACGACTCCCTTGCATTCGTGCACCCATACATTCTCGACACAGCATTTACCGAGTCATAGGTCTCATGCTCTGCCCCAGCGAGCGTTCAACTAATCCGTGTATAATACACTCAGTCCCTGCGGAACGAGGATCACTGAGTATCGCAGAAGAAGATGGAAGGTGACTGAGGAAGACACTAGCCGGCGATTAACGGTCGTGTAGATGGCGTTTGGTTGTTGGATTTAGTTGGTGCTAGGATTAGATACACGTGGGATTCTCATTGTATTCCCATGGATTACCGAGGGAATGAGTTTGACAGCAAGGGACAACGGCTTTGAGGTTCGAGACTGGGAAGGGTACGAGGCGCATTACGGAATGAGCACAAATTGTAAAGGGATTGCATACATAGTCACGTATATACTCAAATATCCACTTTGTCCACGTATTACGTTCAACCAAAAAGCCTACCATCTCTGCCACCTCACATTTCTCACAGGCAAAGTCGGTACCCGTGAACCTACCACAACCCACGGAAGGTATCCCACATCTTCCCTAAAGCTTCCCCCGAACCTCCCCCCCATCCCCTTTAACCTCCAACTCAACCCCCCCACCCTGCCTATGTCTCCCCTCCTGTCCCTCCTCCTTCCCACCGACCTTCGTAGAACAATTACTCCACTGCAAACTAGGAGCAATATCCAATCCAGGATTCCTCTCAAAGAAATTCACCGGCTTCAAATGCACAGCGATTTTCTCGCACGGCATGACGGGAAAATCTTCGATGCGTGGGATGTGGTTTATTCCGAATTGCACAAAAACAACCAAGTCACTCCCCTCACTGCCATCAGGACCCGCAGCGATATCGTCCTCTCGTTCCGCCCAACTGCGCACACCAGTTCCACCGCGCGATTGGTTGGTGTACCAGCCACCGGCGTAGAGTTCGCGGTCGCGGTATTGCGTGACGTAGATGTTTTGGTCCGCGAACTCAGCGCGCTTGTAGTTGTACGAATCAGGTGCGCTGAGAATTTTTTGAAATTCCGGTGCGACGATTTTATAGCCTATGGGGCTGTTGTTGATGGAATTGCGGATGTTAGGGTTTATGATTTTGAAGGTACGATTGTTAGCAGAGCAGAGGGATAGACCCGTGGAATGGGTTACGAGTGTGTCGGTTGTGGTGTACCCGTTTAAGTGCGGGTTTGTGGTTGGGTCGTGGGGCATGGCGTGGGCTTCTGTGTAGAGCAATTGGTTGCCGCTTGTCAAAGAGCCGATGTTGGGGTCTATGCGGAGTGAGAAGATATGTTGGTGGTGTGTGGCCAGGACGCCGGGGTGGACGATTGTGCCCCATGGCACACCACTGCTATTCAGGTCATGGTCGATGTGGGTTGGGATGAGAGATTTGATACTCGACAGCTTGCAGAATTAGAAAAGCATGTTTCAACTCTATCCTTCATTCTTCTGACACATGCCACTATATCTCATCTTGGTGCTTACGCGCATTGCTGCAAGCACATCCCTCTCTTTTCTCAAATTCCGGTCTATGCTACCGCACCTGTAATAGCTTTTGGTCGAACCACCTTGCAGGATCTATACTCTTCAGCACCGGTAGTTGCCACTTTCATTCCTGCGTCTGCTTCACCAGAAGACCAGACCTTGACCGACGACACGAAGCGAACGAATATCCTACGAGAAGTCCCAACCTTCGAAGAGATCAATGCCTATTTTGGTGCAATCACACCTCTCAAGTACTCTCAACCACATCAGCCGATCGCGTCATACTTCTCTGCTCCTCTAGAAGGTCTCACCTTGACAGCTTACAATGCTGGACACACCCTGGGAGGAACAATATGGCACATTCATCATGGCATGGAGTCGATTGTATACGCGGTGGACTGGCATCAAGCAAGAGAAAACGTTATCGCAGGTGCGGCCTGGTTTGATGGTATTGGTGGTTCCGAAGTCAGCGAAGCATTCCGGAAGCCTACAGCGTTGATATGCAGCAGTGTCAATGGAGACAAAATTGCAGTCAGAGGGGGAAAGAAAGCAAGAGATGAAGCACTTCTCGGACACATTCGAAGCTGTCTGTCCAAGGGTGGTTCGGTCCTCATACCCATCGACTCAAGTGCGCGAATTCTCGAGCTCGCTTGGTTGCTGGAGAAAGCCTTGCAGGAGAATGCATCTGATGAAGTCTTGAAGACGGCGAAGGTCTACATGGCCAGTAGAGCAGCTCATGCTACACTGAGGCACGCCAGAAGTTTGCTGGAATGGATGGATGACAGCATTGTACGAGAGTTCGAGGGCAACGACGAGGACAATGTTGTAAAAGCCCACAAAAGGGGAGGCAGTAAGCAAGCAAACAATGCGTCAAAACCATCTAGGCCATTCGAGTTCAGGCATGTCAAGGTGGTAGAATCGCAAGCCCGACTAGACAAGGTCTTAAAAGCTACAGGACCTCGTGTCATTGTCGCAAGTGATTTGTCCGCTGAATGGGGATATTCCAGAGCTGCTCTTGAAAACATTGGACAGAAACCCGAAAATCTCGTCATTCTAACAGATCCCAATCCAGCTAACGGCCTGAACAACGCCAATGCGAGCACTTTGTGGAAATGGCATCAAGAACGACTTCATGGAGTGGCACTAGACAAATCGGTAGCAGGTGATCAGATCGAGCAGGTCCATACTGGAGGCCAAGAGTTGCTATTCCGCGATGCTAAGAGAGCTCCTCTTGATGAAGCAGAGCTAGGTGTGTATCAGCAATACATGGCCACTCAGCGGCAGATGAAGGATGCTTTGATCACTGGTGATGGCAGACAGCTCGCTGATGCCGAGGATGTACTTGATGAAGCCGATGAGAGTTCTTCCGAATCTGAGGATGAAGAAGATGAACAGCAAGGCAGAGTCCTAAACGTCTCTGCAGCACTCACTCACGGTAACAAAAGCAAGGTTGCAGTCAGCGATGAAGACCTGGGAGTGAGCATTCTTCTTCGAAAGAAAAACGTGTTCGACTATGATGTCAGGAACAAGAAAGGTCGGAATGCTGTCTTTCCGTACGCTCATTCGAAGCGTCGCGGAGATGAGTTTGGAGATTTCATCAAGCCTGAAGAGTTTCTTCGAGAAGAAGAAAAAGAAGCTCAGGAGGCCATGCTCGACGATAAAAACACATCTATGCTTGGTCAGAAGAGAAAGTGGAGTGAAGACAAGCACAGGCAATCAAAGCCTAACAAGAAGCAGAGAGCTGCTGATGAAGCACGTACAGAGCGTGCCGCTCTCGACAACGATGGAACGGCTGATGAGTCGGACTCTGAGAGTGATGCTGAAGAGGTTGATTTGACCCCTCAAGCACCAGCAAAGATTGTTTACGAAGAGAAACGCATCACCTTCCAAGCTCGACTTGCATTTGTCGATTTTGCCGGCTTGCACGACCAGAGAAGTCTGCAAATGCTGATACCACTAATCAATCCGAAAAAGTTGATTCTGATTGGTGGTACTCAATCAGAGACTACCGCATTGGCCAACGATTGTAAAGAATTGCTGGGCATGAAAGTAGTTGGACAAGGAAAGGAGAGCAAAACTGAAATTTACTCGCCACAAATCGGAGAGATGATTGATGCCAGTGTCGACACCAATGCTTGGGTTGTCAAGCTCACAAGAGGATTGACCAAACGTCTTCAGTGGCAGAATGTTAAGAATATGAGCATTGTAACTATTACGGGTCAACTACGTGCAGAGGGGTTACAAACAGAACAAGAGAATATTGCGAAGAAACTCAAGTTGGCAGGTGAGGCCTCAGCAGCGACAACAGAGGATGACGAAGCGAAGGAGTTTGAACCAGTGCTCGATGCTCTACCACCCAACGTTGCTGCATCTACAAGGACAGTGACACAGGCCATCCATGTTGGTGACTTGCGTCTAGCTGACTTGCGTCGGCTAATGCGTGATGGAGGCCATTCAGCTGTTTTCAGAGGTGAGGGTACACTTCTGATTGATGATATGATTGCTGTACGTAAGATGGCCAGTGGTCGAATTACAGTTGAAGGACCCCCTATCAGCTCGACCCAACGATCAGATGCGGACAGTTTCAGGCATGTCAAACGCAAGATCTATGATGGGCTTGCGGTCGTTGCTGCAGGATGAATCTTGTGGCTTAACCAATCCCAAACCTTTTTGGCTGACCTAAAACATCAATTCATCGTTCGAAAACCTCGAAAATTTGCTGCTTGCTCATATCCGAGTATCACAGCTGATGATTCAGCCAGCCTGTGTGGCTGTCGACGTTGCTCATCCAGACTTACCAACGACTGAGGGCCGCCTCATGCTTTCGAAGCTGGTCCGTTTGACGCTGCGGCGGTCTTTGGAGTTATTCATCACCACGAAACTATGGTACATGGATCAACTTTACCGGCGCTACGTACTTGCGAACAGCAGTGCGCAATCGAGGGCGTAAGTCATGCCTTACACCCATGACTCGTGCCTTCACAGCAGATTGCTGATGTGGCCATGTCAACGCGGGGCCCTCAGTCAGGTTCTCGATACTACCCTGGGCGTTAGAAAGCATATCACCACGGTAGAGTCATCATCGTGAGTCTGCAGATACGCAAGCCTCTGATCAGGATCGAACGGATAGAATTGTATTTGAAGGCTCCAATGCCAGTCATCTATCCTTCCAATTATGCAGTTGACCCATCCCTTCCTTCAGCCCTGCTCGCTTTGTGGTCAAACAATTGTCCAGCGTCTTACCAACATCCGTCAAGATGATGCCCTCCATGTATAGCAAGACCAGATATAGGTACTTCACTCCTGATGGTAAGGTACCATGTGAAGGGAAGGTGCCAACCGACAAACTCCCAGACATGAACACTCTAGCTGGTATACCTAAGCTGGCTGGTCCTCTCTTTGGTTTTCCTCCATTCGGATATGGCCAGTTCGGTTTCCCTGCTGGGTTTGGGTACCCGCCACCTGGACCACCGTCTGCACCACCAGCTGGTCCATCAGGTTGGCATTGCTACCCAGGTCCTGCTGCACCTGCACCGTGGGGCGTATCACCACCTGGAGCACCGCCAACGCCGCCAGCTGGCCCACCAGGTTGGCACTGCTACCCAAGTCCTGCTGCACCTCAACAATGGGTAGTGCCACCACCGGCACCCCGTCCATCATATCCTGCACCTCCACCGACGCCTCCACGGACACCTCCACCATCATGGTCTGCACCTCGACCGCCGCCTCCACCATCGGCCAATCGAAAGTTCTCTGTGGCACAGCCTTGGGAGCAAGAAGAACCCGTGCCGGGTAACAGAGTCAAGGGTGAACTGATCAAGGTTGGCAGTAGTGGGGCTGGATACATCTCGCCAAAGCACCATGTCTTAATCCATCTGTTCTGTCAGAACCTTGTGACCAAATACAAAGGTGAAAACAATTTCATCATGGCTGGAAATGACTCATTCAAGGCTGAAATTGTCCCCGCAAACATGCGATTTCAGGAACTCATTGAACAGCTCGACACCATCAAACGAGCCCGACATCACGAAAGACACAAGAATTATCCGGAGGAGCATTGTGGTGTTCAGGAATTGATCAAGTTGGGAAACAACATGTTCATACCAGGTCAAAAGATCATGATGCACGACGCTATGGCTCAACACACGGTAGGGAGTGTTTGGCCGGACTCGACTGAACACTCAGAGCCACGTTATCTTGTTCGTTGGCCAGTGTAAGGGTACCTTGGCTACAGGTGCTGCCACGTTTTCGCCAGGTAAGAGCAACCTCGGAAGTTCATGCAAACCATGCTGACGATGCTATTGCAGTGTCTCTATAGTCAATCCTGGGCACGAAGATCAGCCACGCCAGCATGTTTTTGAGCCGAGGAAGTGTTAGGCATTTCTCCGCCAGCTTACGTATAAGTCCGACTTGACCTCTTTTAAATGCATCCAATGATAATGCAGCGAGTCACAAGCTAGGTTGAATGAAGAAGGTCCATCGAGATAGTGCTTGGGGTTCATAGTATCACGTGCTAACACTGTTGAGACAACACATCTCGCTCAATACACTATGTTGAAACTTCTCGTCTTGCTTGCTATCTTTAGTGTTGCTGGCTGAAATCATCATCGTGCATATCATCATGTCTACTCAAGTGCAGCAGTCGTTTCCAGAGTCCAAGACTCCTGATAAACACCATGCCGCCCATCCGCTTTGTGCTCTCAGTGCCGACGAGATCCTCTACACTGCTGAACTAATCAGATCTATATGGCCAGCGAATACTGATATACGATTCAAGTCAATCACACTGGAAGAGCCACCAAAGGCACAGGTGCTGCCATATCTTGAAGCGGAGGCTGCTGGCCGACAATTGCCTAATCTCGACAGGAAAGCATTTACGTCGTATTATATTCGAAACACTGTAGGTCCTTGTTCGTCTGCAGCATTGACTTCTGCTCGCATCTTTGAAGGTTGGCGCCGCATTGTACACGCTGTACACATAAGGTTACTCAGCAGAGTCTGAGTCAACTGCCAGCGTCAATCTACGAATCATAATAACCCCCTGCTGCCATATCGTCGTGCCCGTCATGTGTCTCCTCACTCTGCTGCTTGTTTTCTTCTCGTCTTTTGAGCCCTATGCAGGGAACTACAGCTCGCAAGTCTTTTCCAGAAAAGTCCTAACCATGCCTAGGAACGTTTCCATGAAGCTGTCATCAACCTCTCTACTGGTCAAATCGAAAGGAACGCGCGTCTTGGTGCCAATATCCATGGCAATGCAGACTATGAAGAGATCGTGATGATCGAAAAGAATGCTTTGGATGATGAGGGTGTCAAGGCAGAGATTTCCAAGCTCCAGTTACCTGAAGGCACCATTGTTTGTGCGGATCCTTGGATTTATGGCTCTGATGGTGCAAACGACAACGAACGGCTATATCAAGTCTTCTTGTACATGCGAGATCCGTCAAATGCCTCTGAGCTCGACTCGAACCACTACGCCTTCCCTCTACCGATCTCTCCTGTCCTTGACTGCAACACCTGCAAAGTGATCCGAATTGATATCATGCCAACTGGCAAAGACAACACCATCAAACCGATCTCAAAGTGGACCCCAGTCCCAGCAAATGAATACATCCACGAATATCAAGACCTCCGCACTGATCTCAAACCTCTCCAAGTCGTCCAACCAGAAGGTGCATCCTTCACCATCACGCCAATCGGCAACGCAACCCTCCACAACCTCTACTGGCAAAAATGGAACATGCAAATCCACCACAACGCCCGTGAAGGCCCCGTCCTCTTCAACATCACCTACGACAACAGACCACTAATCTTCCGCCTCTCCCTCTCAGACATGAACATCCCCTACGCCGACCCCCGCCACCCCTTCCACAAGAAATCTGCCTTCGACCTCGGTGATGCCGGCGCCGGCGCAACAGCAAACAACCTCCAACTAGGCTGCGACTGCCTAGGCCACATAGCGTACCTCTCCAGCACCATCTCCGACGACAAAGGCCAGCCTACACACCTCGAAAACTGCATCTGTATCCACGAACAAGACGGCGGCATAGCCTGGAAGCACACCAACTACCGCACTG
>Ga0115842_100105_pt1 | contig 27612 bp, 17 predicted proteins | sample InSIn2SAF170_2_FD_83856 | JGI IMG/M metagenome (GOLD analysis project Ga0115842, IMG submission 83856)
AGAATAGAAGGGAGTCGACAACAAATCGAAGCATTAGGTGCTAGAATTGTGACCTTGGATACGGCTTTGAAAGCCGAAATCAAGTCACGACCTGTGGTTGTCCCAGAGGTGGTGCCTGTGGGAAGAGCTGGAGAATCCGCGTGTGATTCGTCGGATTGCCAGGATGATGCTGATGGAAGTCCAAAGGATGATATTCTTCGTGAGGATTCTTTGGTTGTGTTGGAACCGGTAGTCGTTTCAGCTGATTGCGTCTTGTTCAATTTGCGCGTCTCGTTAGTGCTTGTCGATTCTACTTTGGATGGTTGAGGACTTCTTATGCTCGGTCTGTTCTTAGAACTCTCAGGGGTTTGCTGTGATTGACTACTTCGTTTTCTGGTCATGGAAGGTCGGGACCTGCCCCGTGAGGTTACACTCTGGTAGCTCGTGCGTTTGCGATTGCCATTACTACTGCCGCTTGTGGACCGGTTCAAACTGGGTCGTGAAGAAGCGGTTGGACGCTTCTGATCGTCTGTGCTGCTTTTTCGTCGTCTACTCGATATTTCTAAGTCTTCCAAGCCTTCCTCGTTAAGCCCGTCTTGGGAGGGACTAATTGAGGGTGAAGTTCGAGATTGATGAGGATCATCTGAGGATTGTTTCTTAGGACGAAACTCCATTGATGATACTTCTCCTGACTCCTGGTTGGTGGAAGTTGAAGAGTTTATCATTCTGAGTTCGAATGGAGAAAGGTCAAGATCTTGCTGACATTGCATCCACAGTCGGATCAAGGTCGACTGGTTGAGCGTCAGGGCGAGTTTTGTGTCACTCCACACGCGCCAAAAGAGGTGACAACTCCTGATGTTAGGAGCATCCCGAGAGGTACGGCTCTGAGCATTATGGACTGGCAGATTTTAGTTGAGTATGTCTAAGTCAGAACAAGGTATGACCAACCTTTCCAGAAATTATGAAGAGCTTGAACTCGTTCGTATATGATGTCTGCTGGGTCCGAAGGTGTTGGCACCACCTCGGTGGTTGACACTACATTAAACAATGCATGAGGCAAAGGTGCAGTCATGACAAGTCGAGCCCGAACAACAATGTACAGGATAGCACATTACAAGTGTAGATGAATAACAAGCCGTCTTGATGGATGAACTGACTTGTAGTGGTGAAGATGAATACTAATTGTAGAACAGATAAATTTCCGAATGACGTGTACCGAAGTATATTCGGGTTAAGTAGGCCGAAGCTCAACCTATGGCGGCCACTTGGGCGGCATGAATCATGCCAACGGGTGAGTCAAGATGAGAAATTGCGGTGAGAGCTTGGGTAGATATTGACGCAGGTTAACTCGATGAGCATGTCTGGATTGGTGGTGAATGACCAGTCTTCCTACTGGTAGAGAACTAACATGCCGGATGCGAGGTTGGGATCCGAGAAGCGGAAGTGTTCAAGTCGTGTCAAATCAGAAGTCGATCGTATTCTGTACCGTGGAGCCGGTAAAGCTAGTCAAGCCATACAGACAGTAGACCGGTTTGATGGTCGATACGGAACTCAAACTTCAGTCAGCAGGTAATGGTTGTTGTCTCGGACTTTTACCGAGCGGAGGGCGCCTGCAAGTGCTCCAAGTCCGCGACAGAGTTTAGGACGGAAGACGACCTACTGTCTTCGAGGCTACAGATCGGAAAGGTCATCGAGTGACGAAAGACAAAGGCAGCATTACTAGTACTTCAACGAACATGACACAGCCAAGTGCAACCAAAGTCGTGGGCCAAAAGCTACGCCTATAACCCTGGTCTGATAGTGGTGATGTTGTCAGTTACTGTGTTGTAGCCTTGAACCTGTCGAGCTGGAATTGATTATGGTTTGACGATATTGAAAAACAACATCTGGATCACGAAGAGGCCAAGGAATGATATATGCAGGGTTTGTTATCTTTTTGGTCATTGGTTCGTTCATCCGATCACCAACGTCGTTGCAGACTTGCATGGTCAGTTTCTGCGTCGAGATCTAGTGGTTACAATACTCTCGCAAGCTCCAGAGAGCTCTACCGTCCTTGCATAACGTCTTGCATGGCTGACATGCTATAAATCTTGCATTCTATCGCCCACTATACGAACCGCTCAGTGCACTGCCAGAATTGCATTTCTCCAACGCCGGTCGGAACAAGATTTCTTGTGCCACCATGCACGCCCCATAGCACTAATGGTGTCCCCCCCGCGCGGAACACTAGAGGTGAGCAAGGAACTGCATTTCCTCGTTGATCGAACACGAGATTAATCTACGGCACCAATGACAATGTCGAGTCAAGGACTAGAAGAGCGGTCAATCGGACTTGTATCGGCTGCTACCTTTGAACCGGGAACTACTATCTACAGTCTTACTTCACCCTTGACCAGACCATCCCAGTCACCCCTTACAAACGGTACATACGATTCGTTGTTGCCAGGCTTCAGCCACAGAAACACATCATTCGCACCGGCCGGGTCTTCAGTACCCACTAGATCCGGGTTGACCCCCTCTTTCCGTAGCGGCACCTTGTTTTGCTTGTGGTTGTGTATATGACTGCTGCTCTTCACAACTCTCAAGAACAACGGTACTGCATATTTGGGCAACTGTGCTTGGCAATATCTCAGCAAATCCTGGTAATTGATGCTCAGCTCCGCTGTTGGCTCCAAGTTGATCGCCGCACAACCAGCACGTCCTTCGTGAGATGGCACAAGGACACCGTAGACATTGGCTTCGGCAACGCCAGGGTAGCGCCCGAGAGCTTCGGCCACTTCGGCTGTGGACACATTCTCCGACTTCCATCGGAATGTGTCTCCAAGTCGGTCCATAAAGTACCAGTGGCCGTCGTCGCTTCTTCGGAGAGCATCACCACTTCGATAATATAGGTCACCTGCTTTGAATACATCAGTTGCAAAGCGTTTGTTCGTTGCGTCAGGATTCCGCCAGTAGCCTCCGAATGCTTGCTTGCTCGGCACCGCTACAATAATTTCACCGCCTTCGCTGTAGGGCATGCGCTTGGCAAATCCGGTGTTGGGATCTCGCCAGATATCGCCAGTCTCATGATCGATCATGACTGGAATGTAAGTATTGCGCAGCATGGTACGAAGGACAAGCCCATGATGGCCAACGCAGCCCTGGAGGTATGGACCCTTATCCCATACAACCAGACTAAACACGCCTTCACTAGAGTTGAAGAATTCGCCAACCTCTGGAATATTAAACCGGTCTTGAAACTTTTTCCAAATGTCCGGACGCAGTCCATTTCCGTAAGCCATGCGCAGATTATGTTTTCGTTCAAGAGGGTGGGGAGGAGCATTCAACAGATAGCGAGCTGTTTCTCCGACATAAATGAACATGGTAGAGCCGGAGTCGTGAATGTCAGGCCAGAAATTCGAGACTGAAAATCGAGGAGTGATTGCAATGCCGACACCAGCCAGCAAAGCGCACGATGAAGTGATGACGCCCGTACCGTGGTAAAGAGGCATTGGACTATACCAGCAGTCCACACCTGGCTTGGCCTCGAATGCTGGCTCAAGGTGGTTACCCAACAAATGGGTTCTGGAAACAAGGAAGGGACAACCTTTGGGCAGGCCAGTCGTCCCGCTGGTGTAGATCAAGCAGTAGGGAAAGTCACCTTTCATGCCACTACGCCACCTATCCTCTGGGACAACCACAGGTCGTGACTTGATTTCGGCTTTCAAAGCCGTATCCAAGGTCACAATTCTAGCACCTAATGCTTCGATTTGTTGTCGACTCCCTTCTATTCTTCGTTGGCATGCATTGTCGGGGTCAACAATCAAAAGCCTTGTCTCGCACACAGCCAGACAATGCATCAATGCCTTGCCTTCGAGATTGTAGTTGATGAATGCAGGAGCTGCTCCCATGCACAACGTCGCAAACATGATCATCAGAAACTCGGCACTGTTGTGGAGATACATGCCTACCAGGTCGCCTGGTTTTATTCCCTGGTCAATCAACCATTGGGCATATTGGGCGGTCTGATCGTGAAACTCTTGAAATGTATATGTGCCAGCTCTTGACCAGATGGCTCGAACGTTTGGTTGACGTTTGCATGTATCGGCCAAGATGTACCATGGTGACAATCGGTCGGCCTTGACAGCTTTTACATATTCCCTTTCGGCTTTCTTCAACTTTCGAATCAGATTGACCTCCTTTTTAATCTGGTACTTTCCGTCGAGATAGGCAGCAGCAGCCAGGCCACCGGCGGCGACAGCAGAAGCGACTTTGTCAATTGTTAGCATGTAGTTCACAGTAATGTATCCCACTAGACTTACCCAATGCCATGGCTTACGAAACTGTCCAACGTTAGCAGAGTTAGCACAAAACACAACGCCTGAAGCACTTTTCACTCGGAGACCTCAAGAAGGATGCGCCCCAGATGTCGCCGAAGTTCTATCCGGTTTCTATGAGCTCAGTGCTGGGAGTCTTCGCAGTCGGTGTATGAAAACAGCCGAGGCATCTATAGCTCTCTTCTGTCATTCGCTGTGATGTACTACTCACCCCACGTTTCGGAAATCAGCCGCACATCTGCTTTGTGGGCTGAGCAAGCCACGGCCATATTCGTACGAAATGGAGAGTACTGTAGAGCCGGCCGTACTTCTTCGATCCATAACAATACATACAGTACTGTACATACCTATCGCTTCGGTGGTTCGCCTTGTACTGGCTACCGATACTTGGCAATTGAGCCTTTGGCAACACAGCGATCGGTCTTTCCCTTTGTGTTAGCTCTTGGATGAACTATGATAATTTGACATCCTTTCATCTGAACTGGCAGACTTTACTACACCACTATTTATCTCGACACCAGAAGTGTTCGATGGTGTTTGCCGACGTCGAGTTTTGCCGCAGAGATGTTCCCTGCTTGGGACGGGTTCCTACAAGATGACTACTAATCCGCCGTTGTAAGGCAGATAGCTGCATACAGAACAACTTCCAAAGTAGTGAACAATACCTGCTTCTTCCACCTCCACAATACCTCTGCATACTTCAGCTAAACATCATGCGGAGAGTTTTGAGCTTCACGACTCCAAGTCTCCAACTACAAACTTACGAAAAGGCGTGAAAGCCACTCCTGAGCTGTTCACCTCGGAGCACGATTGTGATAACCTTAACAGCTTTGTTTCTCTGGTAGATACAACCTCAAAATGGCGACTGACAAGCTAGCAACCTGGGCCTCCAGCCTGGAATTTTCGTCCTTACCGAGTCCTGTTGTTGACGCTGCTGTGCGATCCTTTCAGAATTCCCTGGGCTGTATAGTGGGCGGATCCGACCATCCTACTGTTCAACGTACAATCCAAGGCTTAAAGTCGACATTCGGCCATGCAAAATCTTCCATATTCGGCCAAATCAACAAGACCGGCTCTGCAATTCTGGCAGATATCTCCAATACAGCCTTGATTAACGGAATCGCGTCACACGTCCACGATTACGATGACACACATTTGCACACGGTCATCCATCCTGCTGGTGCTGTCGTGGTAGCATTACTGGCTTACGCTGAGAGTGAGAGCAGTCAAGGTAGGCCTGTGTCAGGAAAGAGCTTCATCACCGCTCTGGTAGCTGGAATTGAGGTGAGTCTGAGAGTGGGCAACGCAGTCTCGCCTAAACACTACTCCGAAGGCTGGCACATTACTGGTACAGTATCTCCAATCGCTGTTGCAGCAGCGTTAGCCAATCTACTACACCTGCCACCAGACAAAGCAAACAATGCGCTAGGCCTAGCTGCCACACAACCAGTAGGAATCAGAATCCAATTCGGAACAGACACCAAAGCATTCCACGCTGGTCGCGCAGCTCAAAACGGAATGCTAGCCGCTCAACTTGCACAAGCCGGTTTCACCGCTGCATCAGATGCCTTAGAAGGACGCCGAGGCTGGGTAGAAGTCCTAGGCAACGGCTCAAACTCGCTAGACGAGCAAGTAAACCAACTGCTGACATACTCAGCACAAAAGGACGGTGACTCACAACGAGAAACATGGGAAATCGAAAAGAACACATTCAAGCCCTTCCCCTGCGGCATAGTAATCCACCCCACAATAGACGCCTGCATCCAACTCCACAACGAACACAACCTGCACTCTAACAAAACCACCCTCTCAAAAATCAAATCAATCCATCTAAAAGTCCACCCCCTTGTCCTCGATCTCACAGGCAACAAAACCCCAAAGACGGTCTTGAAGCCAAGTTCAGCGTCTACCACGGCGCCGCAATCGGGTTAGTTCTCGGCTCCGCAACACCAGCGGAATACGAAACGCACGTCGTGAACGATCCGGACGTCTTAGATATCCGAGGGAAAGTCGTCGCAACTGTTGATGAGGGCATACAAAGCGATGAGGCTGTCGTTACTTTGACGATGCAAGACACCGATGAATCGGAATCAAAGATTGAGAAACATGTCAAACACGCCATAGGCAGTCTGGCAGATCCGATGACGAATAAGCAGCTCAAAGAGAAATTTGTGAAGCAAGTTAGCTCGATCCTTGGGGCGGCGGGAGCTGAGAAATTGGATGGGATGGCGTGGAACGTGCTGGATTTAGGGGATGTAGCTGGTATTGCGGAAGCAGGTCGGTAGGTAGATTGATACGTAGATAAGGGGCACTCATTATGTACCTGTACTACAATAAGTACATTTATTCTCCCAAATGCTACAACTCCTACAGTAGCATCCCTACACCTACACCCACAGTACCTATACACACAAACCACTCACTCACTGCACTGCACTGCACACTAACCATTAAGTGCCCTATATCAACCACCTCCAGTAGATAGATCTCAACTAAAATCTCCCACCACTAACCAGCCAGCCAGCCCCCTCCCTCACATCTTCAATATATTGACTAGATACCTACTCAACTCAACACAGCACGCGCAACCCTTCCCTTCCCTTGCCTTCCACTTGTCGCGTCCCTCTCGTGAACAAACCACAGTTCTTGATACGGTATCAAGCCACGTTGATTGCCAGCAGCCGAATGAATATCATTTGTTGATTGTGCGCGCATGTAAGGGGGATTCATGTATGGCTACTTACTGTATGTACAGTGGGGGAGGTATCGAATACGTAGCCTTGGGATTGGATGATGTATGCATGTAAGGGCCTCTGAGATCGAAGGTACGTAGGTAGGTAGTGTAGTATGGGGATTAGATGTGAGAGCTTGGTGGACTGGCTTGGTGCAAGCGAATGTTGCGCGGAAGTTGTTCAGGAATACTAGGTATATTACCATTGCGCGCCACTCAAGCAAACTCAGGTACTTGCAGTAGGGTAGGAGGGCAGGAACTGACGAACGCAATGAACGTGGGTGTTTTCGCTGGAAACTCGAAATGAGAACGACGCTTTCTATGTATGTATGCATATATGTATGTTATTGCACAGATGGTTGTGTACATCTACCTGATCCAACAATCCCAATGCAACGGACGCTTCATGCTACCACTTACACGCGATTCTCCGTTCATACTTATGGATCAAAACTTTCTACACAATGCCGTACATCCGCTTGCATACCCAGAAACATGCGATGGCGAAGAAGGTCAAGCCAGCAACAACTAGAAAAGGAATGCATTAGCTTCTGATGCGATTGGAGAGAAAAAGGAGCAGAGTCGAGTAACTTACTTCCATAGAACCACCACAGGCTATCAACCTCTTGACCTGGCACCTTGACGTTCATACCCCACATACCACAAATAATGTTCATGGGCAAGACAATCGTACCCAAGACAGATAATTTATTCAAGACATCGCTCGTCTGTTCGGATCGTTCGTTCATTCTAATACTTACTTGCGCTAGATAATTGCTGTGCGCCCTGCTCAATAGTGTTTCGTAATGGCTAAGGTTGGATGTCATGGTTAGAATATGGTCTTGGATATCACCGAGGTATAGTCCGATTTCGGTCTTGGGAGCTACATCCCATTGCTCGTTGCAACGTTTTGCGAAACCTTTGATGACATCTGCTTTGTTGCCGAGTAGGCGGTACAATGACATGACTTTCTTTCGAGCTTCTCCGACACGTCGAAGCATGTTGTAACCACTAATATCCTTTTTCTTTTCTTTTTCTTCTTCGTGAACACTGGATTTGTCGTCGTTACCAGCTTGTTTACCAGTTTGTTCTTGGTTGAGAGCGAAGACACCGGGCTCGTAGTTCAGGATAGCTTCATCAATATCGTCGACTTCGACTTCAATGTTGTGAATCATAGGGACGTAAACATCAGTGATGTCGTCGATAATGGCGTAGGAGATCCAGTCGGCAGAGAGGATTAGATAGTCCTTGAGTTGGCGGATACGGCGGCGGACGTTAGCTGGATGAGGAATTTGTGAGAAGTGGAAGGTTAGAATGCCGTAGCGAAACACTACAACGTAGACGTTGATTGGCTCAAGATAGTCCTCACTGTTGGTATCCTGTTCGAACGTGCGATAGTTGATGAAGTAATAGTTCTTGAAGAGTTCAACCTTCTCACGGGCTTCTTGCATCATGATATCCTCCGCTGTTAAGGCATGGATGCCGAACGCCTTGGAAAGGACACGCATCTCCTGATCAGTCGGAGACATGACATCGAGCCAGAATGTTGGTCGTGGTCCGTACTTTTTCGGCTTCTCCTTCTTAGTGCTTTCTGCTCTCTGTGGTGTTTGTTCGCCTGATGTATGTGTAGATCGCGGCTTAGTGGAATCACGAGACTCATCTCCGTTTTTCTCGGATCGAATAGAGCTGATACGATCAGGTTCTTGTGACCGACTTCGGGGAGGTTCATTCACTATAGAGTTAAGACGGCTGATACCGTCATTCTCGTCGGTGGGTTGCTTTGGGCTGACCATACCAGACCATTGTGCTCCTTTTGGTTGTGCTGGTATCTCATTATCAGACTCGCTACCACTAGATTCTTCTAACTCCGGCGGATCAGGAATGAAGAGTTCCCTGAAACTGCCACCTGGTGGCACTAGCTCGGAAATAGTCTGAGCATGTATCGTGCCTTCGAATTCCTCGTTGAAGTAGGTATATCTGAAAGGTGCAGCCTCTTCCTCACGATGCCAAGCACTAGGTTTAGAAGGTCGAAGTCTACCTTCGACCAAGACTGGCTCATGAACTCGCTGAGCTCGTCTTTCGCCGGCAGCACGCTCTTCTTTTTCTTCACGAGACCATTCATCAAGCACCCAAAGCTGGGGCCACTCTCTCTTCTTCCGGCGTCGGCGTTGAAACAAGTCGTCATCCCGCGTGGTAATTCTATCAAAGTCGTCTTCTCCCATTTCAGACAAGGCTTCAGGTGGGAGACAAACATCCATTTCACCACCACCAAAAGTCATGTTTCTCTTGGACCTTGAAATGCCATCGGGATTCAAGCGTGGGCTAGGAGGGGCAGAATTTGATTCACCCTCGAGTATTTCCTGTCTATCGATATCGATCAGGGCGTCCCGAGACCTTGACTTGTTATTTCTGGAGCCATCGGGTGACCTGGCGAGGAAGTCGGGTTCTGGCATCATGGGGTCGTCTATGGAAGCTTTAACATGGGGACTACCAGGTACCGAGGGAGGATTGTTGATATTGTAGCCAGGGTCATCGTAATACTTTGGTAATGAATGGGAACCGCCTTTGTTGTTCTTCCTTCTGTTATGGGAGGATTTGCTAGATCCCCGAGTATTGGAACGGAAGAGACCGTAACCGCTATGAGCTGGGCTGTGGTGTCTAGGCGGAATGGGCATGAGGGGAGTGCGATCATTTGCCTCTTCCTGATCTGAACCTTCATCATCGCGGTATCTTTCTCTTTCACTTGTTCGACGTGAGGGATGGTAGCGAGCCTGTTGTATTAAGTCGGAACTGCGCTGTCGACCTGCCGCCCCCATACCAGCTTTTTGTGCAGCGATTGGATTCAGTCGGCTTTCTCTTCTTGTCCTCATAGGTTGCTGATAGCGATGATCAAGCAAAACATCACTGTCCAAGCTCTCGTGGCTTCGATTACGCCTTTTATAGAAGGAATCTCCAGGTCGAACAGGTGAAGTGTCATCAGGCTCTTCGGCCATATCGTCCTCAGCTTCACGCATAGCATCCATATTGCTTGTGATACCCGACGCTTCGGACGGTGGTGCAGCAAAAGACTGGCGTCGGTTCCTTCTTTTCTTTCCACCACGATGCTTCCTCTTTTTGGGAGGTTTTGTTGTGTCACCTTGATCGCCAGTCACAGTAAGGCTTGGTCTTGTGACCGATGATTGAGGAAGGCCATTCGAGTTCAGTGTGTCGCGTGCCTGGGAATTCGATTGTGGTTGGGCATTTTGAGGAGGGGGCAAAGGCTGCATGTTACTGAATGAACTTTCCTGAATATTCGCAATAAAGTCTTCAAGCAAAACAGCAGGCTTGTAGGATGCTTCAGAATTCTCGCGACAGCAATATCAGAAGGCTAACGATCATTTAGAACAAGGACCGACTTGCAGATGGCAGAGATAATGACAGTCCGCGATTAAGAATGATTCAATGTGCTGTAATGAAGAAGGATGATAGACTCTTCTTTGAATATTCGCCTTTGACAGCCTTCCCCGAGAGGCAGCGATGACGATACAAAAAATGCCAGTGAATGGAGCTTGAATTACTACTCCACATACGAGGTGTGTGTGGCTTCATCCGCCGTAGTCGTTTCTTCTGATTGGCAAAGTAAGGACTACTTCAGCCACGCTGGAGGGTCGCCAGGAACAAGGAACGGGGAGCCGGCTACCATTCGTCGTGATACCCTGCCGTACTACTGTACTACAATTTGACCATTAACGACATATTGCAGATATAGAAGAAGTTGTTCTCCGTACTTGAGTATCATTACAGAAGTTTACTTACGGTATGACTTGTAGTATATTCAGTCAAAAGCTACATACAGGCTGGCATCAGAATCGGATTTGGGCCACTGCTGTTGTACTACACTTGGATTCTATCTTTCCACCCACAATCCCGTGCCTGACGATCAATTCAAGAACAATCCGACAAAATCAAAACTTACTTGTCATAGTAATCGAGATACGTGATTGGTCGGGACAACTGAATTTGGACCTCAACAGAAAATTGTGCACAGATGATACCCTCTAACGGAGCCTTTCTATCTTCACCGCACCATCATGTTTCACCCTTGCTATGATACCTATATTTTGACCGCCTTCCTACTGTACGGTCCGGGCGGAATTCTCGCTTTCCACGTCAATTCAATACGGGTACACGATCCACCTACTTCACCTGGATCCAATGTAACGAAGTACCATTCAGTCTTCACATGTGCTTCATGCCTCAAATCCTCCACAACCTCTAACCATCCGATCCAGTCTTATCCATCTCTTCGCTACCCACCGCGGTTTGAGCCCACTCGGGGGTATCTTCCAGCACAATGTGACATTTCTATTGGATCCTATTGATTACCGATATTGCAATGCTTATCTTCATTCTTCCATGTGCCACTGTGCATACTTTCAGTCGATGCAAACCCTGATTCAAACCTCCATTTAGATGCACTTTCTTGCATACTCAATTTTGCCGAGTTGTGTTTGCACCTATCATCTTGGTTGCTGCTTTCAAGTGAATCCGCCGGCTATAGCAGCCTCTACGCCTCCTACGAATGTGTTCATGAACCTGAAATCCACTGCACATTACTGCGTTTTATCTTATTCTTGTCTTGCTTTTTCCCGCCGTTTCTTTGGTTTTTATACAAGGACATACTGACCGTAGAGGATTCTTTGCGGGAGCTTTCCACAACCATCCAACACTGCAGTCATGGCTCCATCAGCAATCGCTATTCCACCCATCACAGAAAAGATGTTCCCAAGGCCATCACTACCACGGACAGCCACCGCAAGCATGGGCACGAAAAGGAAGATAATATGCTTCTCAGGTTGATATACACCTACCTTGACTGGTTGACCACTAACGAATGTATAGATTTTGATGGCACAATTTTCATGCAAGATACTGGCCATCAACTCTTCGACAATTTCGGTTGTGGTCCAGACCGCCGTGCTGTCCTCGCAAAACAACTGGAGTCTGGGGAACGGACATTCAGAGAGGTCTCTGATGAGCTGTACTCCTCCCTCAATGTCCCTTTCGAGGATGGATTTGAAGTTATGAAGTCTGCCCTTGATATCGACCCAGATTTCGAAACTTTCCACGAATTCTGTGTCAACAACAACATCCCCTTCAATGTCATCTCTGCTGGTCTGAAACCCATGCTGCGAAGAGTTCTTGACCACTTCATTGGAGAGGACATGAGTAAGCACATCCAAATTGTCGCCAACGATGTGAAAATCACCAAGACCGAAAATGACGAGCACAACTGGGAAGCAGTTTGGAAACATGATAATGATCTAGGTCATGATAAGGCTGTCAGCATGCAAGAAGCTCGCCATGTTGCGGAGCTCGAGGCGGACAATGGCACCATTCCCATGATTGTCTTCATCGGTGATGGTGTTTCTGACTTGCCTGCTGCTCGAGAAGCTGATGTACTCTTCGCTCGACGAGGACTCAAGCTTGAGGATTACTGTATTGAACACAACATCAAGCACATCGCATTCGACACCTTCGCAGACATCCAGAAAGAAGTCACCAAGCTTGCCAAGCTAGACGAAGAGAAGACCAAGGGTCGTGGTCTCCCATCTCTCTTCAATCCTCGTGCCAACCTCTGGAGAAGAGCCAGCAGCAAGAACGCTATCCCTGTCTTCTCTGCACTTACCCCGAGAAGGGAGGACAAGGCATTTCTGTGGCCGGAGGTATTCACCGAGCCTGTGCCTATTATGGTTGCAGAAGCGGCTCCTGTTGCATAAGGCCATTCACAGATTCCAATCACATTCTTGCTTCACAGCTATTTTTATGCTTATGCTTATTGTAGCTACGGAGTTTCTACGCATACGATTGTTGTTCTGACTTAAGGCAACCACGGGTCTTGGATGAGACGAGCGATGATGACCAGTGATGCACCAAGACTTTGTCCACAGAGGATATCACCATAGACCTTCATAGACGATAGATAGATACCCGTATTATTCCGTATAAATGCCGTACTTTTGCAAAACTCACATCATGCCATAACGTCTCGTAAGTGTATCAACAGCAGGAGCACTTTAGCAGACGGAGAAACACCGAATTTTAAAATGGAGGTGGTTCCACACTCTTAGACCCTAAACCCTAATTTGAACAACCACCCATTACCCGAATTGAATCTTCAATATACTCGAAGCTCTGTCAATAAAACGAGAGTTTGAGACCGTCAGTCAAGTACTATATCATGATATGATAGTTGAGATTGCTGTAATGAACTTTTCAGGCACCCAACCCTCATTCATAGCCCATAACACCTAAGCACATATTTTCACATCCAGATGAATATTTTTTGATGCTCTCGGCGTGATTCTCAGTGTCAATCCACCATACCAAGCATATCAGCCACTCACACAGCCCACAACAATACAACACGCAACACACCGCCACCCTCGTCCAAACAAACAACCTAACCTAAAACCATGACCACTCTTCCCCCAGCATTCCTCAAAAAGAAATCTCAAATCCTCTCCTCAATATCAGCGCCTACCTCAACCGACTACACTGACAAATCCCCCAAAGGCACCATAGACACCGAGATCATTGATCTGATATCCGAAATCAATACTTTGGACAATTACGTAACGACAAGCAGTTGCGCCGGTCGAGCTGCCGTTTTCGTCGAGGGGTATAAGGCACCACCACCACCACCAACAACAGCATCAACAGCAACGACGACAGACCACATATCCGGATCCAACGCCTCTATAACTACAACCACCAACAACAACACCACCACTACAACAGGCCCAGGCGGCAAAGGCCCCGGAAACCGTTGGCTCTATGTCTCCCACTCCCCCGTCCCAGTCCTACCAGACCCTAACGACCCATCAACCCCATTCCACAAACTATTCAACCTCAAACACCCCTCCCCCTCAACACCCTCATCGCCATCACCGAAAACATACCCCACAGACCCAAACACACGCCTAATAAAACTCACTTTCTCCCCCCTAATCCTGCATATCCTATGCTCATCGCTCCACTCCGCACGCCCACTACTCGCAGCGGCGATAAACGCCGGTTTTCGCGAAAGCGGCGTACAAAGTCTCCGCTCTTTGGACTCTGAGTCCTCGTCTTCGTCTTCTAGACAAGCTGACGCGCAGAATCAAGGGCAGGGTAGTGGCGTTATGCTCGTGATTCGTACGGCGGGCATTGGCTTCGAAAGCGTGATCGGCTGGGTCGAAGAGCGTGAGACAGAGACTGGAGAAGGGAAAGAAGGGAAAGAAAAGGAAGAGGTTTATTGGACATGTGTGGCTGAAGAAGTGCTGGCGTTGTTTGTGGCTGTTGTTAATGCGCGGTTTGGATTTAATGGGGAGAGAAGGGAGAGGTTGAGGGGGGAGATTGGGAGTATGGCGGTGGAGATGGATGGGGGTGTGAATGGTGGGAGTGAGTGGGAAGATAGGGATGTTAGGAGGCGGAGGAAACGGGAGGAGGGGTTGAGGGTTAAGGAGATGAGGAATGGAGGTGGGGAGAAGGAGGAGAGCAATGGTCATGGAGATGGGGATGAGGATGGCGATATATTGGGCGATACCACAACCTTCTTCCTCAACGGGCCATGACACAATCTAACTGTGCTCCCGCGCGGGCAAGCAACCAAAGACTACAAAACCCCAACCCTACAACACCGCCTTCACCTTCCTCCCCCTCGCCATGAAAGGCTGCCTCACCACCGTTCCCCTTATAGTAATCGTACTCTCAAAATCCCAAACCCCTATATCCTCCAACCCCGCCCCCCCAAACAGCGCCCTAACACCCTCCTCCGTAAACCCATGATGCGCAATCGTATTAATCGCCGGATGAGCCCCCAAATCCTCGGGGGCATGACTCTTAAAATCAATGATCATCAACACTCCCCCCGGTCTCAGGCGCTCGACTAATCGGCGCGTTACGAGCGGGAGATCTTCGAAGTGGTGGTAGCCGCCGCTTACGGCTATGAGGTCGAAGTTGTGGAATTGTGGGGAGGAGAGGGAGGAGGGTGGGCCGGCGGGGTCGAAGAGGTTTGCTTGGAAGGCTTGGGCGTTGATTTTCTCACTATTGTCGGTATTGTTGGAGGAGAAGCGTTCGTTGTATTCCTTCACCATATTTGGGCTTATGTCCAGACCTACGAATTCTGTGGCACGCCCGGCGAGGATGGCGGTTATTGTGCCGGGGCCACATGCGTAATCTAGGACTCGTAGTTGTTTTTGTGGGGTGGTGGTGTTGTTGTTATTGTTGTTGTTGTTTGGAGTTTCGAAAGTTGTTGATGGGTCGACAAAGTCAACGCCGATTTTGGAGAGGTTGTTCAGGATGAATTCGTTGATTTTATTGATGAAGTCGCCGAATTGTTGTTGTGTGTGGTCTGAGGTGTAGGTTTTTGCGACTTTGCTGGTCGGGAGTGTTAGAGAGTGGTTATGTTTTTATGGATGGATAAGGTACGTAGTTCAATGTGGTAGGAGGTTGTGTGTTGGGTTATGGGTGTACTTACTCCCAATGTGCTATGTTTCTGTCATTATGGGACATGTCATGGCGATGATGTTCGTGATGAGCTTGGTTTTGGTCTTCTGAAGCCATGCTGAGATCGTGACCGCGAGGTGTATTCACTTCCTGTCTGATAGTAAACAGTATGTGTTTATGTGCTTTCTTGTGCTAGGATTTGCTTTCTATAAAGTTTATCTGTGAGGATGTTGCTGCTTATATGCGTTATGGTACTCAAAATCCGGAAACATTGTTCATGTCTTGTGTACGGAGAGTTCTTCAGAAGTTGCCGTTCTTGAACTGATTCATCAGGCATTTCCATCTCGACTTATGTCAACGATAGATTCTCGCACACATTCTACAACCTCATACCACTTGATTATTACGTTACGCAAACTTTCTAAGTGCCATATCAATAATCTCCGTGTCTATGGGAGTCATAAGTTGAGGTGTTCTTGGTAATCAAAAGCTGATATGATGTCATCAATTAACGCGTCTGCGACGCGCCGAGGACAATTCGAATACGTCCAAACGTGGCGAAAGCAGGGGGCCGGAGCGCCGACGGTGCTGGGGGCGTAGAGCGTACCACTCGACTCTGCTTTCGCTGGTATGAGGAGAATTCTTAAGCAAGATAAAGCTGGTGCCACAGGAAATGCCAAAAAGGAAGTCCGCTGTTGCGGCTTCGACACCCTCTTCGACAAAGAAGCAGAAGCGCGAAATCGTAACAGCTGCAAAAGTCACTGCGACTGACGACACGACGCCTCGCGCAAGTTCTTCTAACCGACCTCGAAGAGTTGCCTCAACCCATACTGCTCCAAAGCAAAGCAAGTACTTTGAACGCTCCGAAGAGGAAGAAAGTGGAGACGAGGCATCTGAATCTGGTTACGAAGATGAAAATGGTGTTGAATCACAACAGTCGGATAACAACACTGAAGAGGATGATTACGATTCAGACGAAGAAGAAAGGAAGCCCGCGAAAAGGAGTCGCAAGTTAAACCTGAAAAAGGATGCAGTTGCAGAAGTACTTGAAGGAAAAAATGACCTTTGGCGCGAGGGTGTGAAGACTGGCTTAGGTCCAGGACACCAAGTTTTCATTGCCAAGCCGAAAGCAAGAGGGGATGGAGGCATTCCATATATGCCTGAGAAGATACATCCCCATACCATGGAATTTCTGAAAGATTTAAAGAAGAACAACGATCGAGTATGGTTCAAAGCCCACGATGCTGACTATCGAGCGTCGTGGAAAGACTTTGGATCGTTCGTCGAGACGTTGACGGAAAAGATCGCTGAAGTTGATGAAACAATACCTGAGCTTCCACCAAAAGACTTGGTGTTTAGGATATATCGGGATGTACGTTTCTCATCTGACCCAACTCCTTACAAACCTCGTTTTTCTGCTGCTTGGTCGCGCACCGGGAGAAAGGGTCCTTATGCGTGTTACTATATTCAAGTCCAACCAGGTGGCAAGTGCTTTGTTGGGTCAGGTCTTTGGCAGCCAGAAGCAAGACCAATGGCCTTGCTGAGAACTGATATTGATCAACAGTCAGCACGCATCAAGTCTGTATTGACAAGTCCGGGAATGAGGAAGCACATTTTTGGTGGTATTAGCAAGGACACGAAGAAGGCGATCCAAGCGTTTTGTGATCAAAACAAAGCAAACGCGTTGAAGACGAAACCTAAGGTGAGCCATTAGATCTGACTGGTCAAGGTGCTCATCATCAATGCTCCTCTGACCGAAAAGCCGGCATCGATTCTAACAAACCAATCTAGGGCTACGAAGCTGACAACCCTAACATCGATCTTTTGCGTTTGAGGAACTTCACCATTGGTGCAAATATCTCGGACGATGTTGTTATTGGCCCTGGAGGACTCGACCGGATCATGGAGCTAGTTTCCATTATGCAGCCTTTTGTAGGTTCTCCTCTTGCATTGCATGTTGGGCATCTTTGCATCATCGCTAACCAATAATTGCTACAGGTATCGTATTTGAATAGTGTAGTAATGCCAGACGACGAAGCAGCGGACGGTTCAGATGACACGTCAGATGAAGACAATGCGTCCAGTGAATAGGTCTGTCAAGCGCCGCATGCACGGATTGCCGTTGCATCAAGATGTCTAGTTTACAGCTTTCGGCATAACTGTGCTGGTACCAGTCATCTCGCCAAAGAATTCCATACGTAAATCCTCCTGAAAAGGAGCTAAATGGTGGTTACTGTGAGCAGCCATGATCGGCCAGCTGGTTCAACTGGGAGATTAGAAACGGGCCCGAGCCGTGGCGACGTGCAGGTGTCTCAGCGCATGTGACTTTGACGCTATCTTAGCAGCACCTCCGCTATCACGCTAGCTCAGCGCCGGATAGCAAGATGGGTTGGGCCTAGGCGCCACCATCCTAACCGTGATCATGGGGCTGGCGCTGCGACGACGGCTTGCCAGCGGCCTCGGCAGTTTTACCAGTCTCCAGATCGCTTACACCGTTTGTGGTTACACAGCATGAATGTGCAGTAAAGTGCAGCAGTTGGTCCATGCCTAGTGGGCACATCAAAGAAGCGGAAGGTGCCGTGCCGTCTTGAAGCGTTTGGTGTTGATAACTTGCTGCTGGAACGTCTAAAACATGTTGTCACACAGAAATGTCGTCTCACCAGCTGCTTCCACGATCATTTTGCTGATCAGCCAGTATCGAGATGTGCTGTGGATATGCGGCTTCGTTACGATAGTCAATATGACACGTATTGTCAAGGTATTTCCCTCATGGGAAGGCATACACTTTCGACAGCCAAGGGTCAGCGATTGGTAAGGTCGTTTAATTGATGCGCGGCAACCGGGAGCGTTTGACAACGCATCGATATGCCATGCCAATGCAGTAACACTCTACACCACTGTACGCCGCTTTACCTGGGTGTTTGTTGAGCTACGGTAAGCGCGAAGTCATGTTGTCACACCGCTTCCCTAGCTTATCCCATTCTTGCTTCCTGGTCTTGATCACATGGACAACAACACTCGGATGTTCGCTTCGCACTACTTTAGGCGAAGTGAAAGATGGAAGCCACTGCAGCATTTGGCTTCATCCGTAGACATGTTCGATCCTTGTTATTGATCAAGATAATCACCCACTCCTTGATACGTATTGTTATCGTTGTAAGTACTGTAAGAACGTTGGTGCAGACCAGTCCTCCGTGTCATCCGCATGCATGAACAAGGAATCATGTCTGACTGCTTCCTGTGGATCCATCGTTCTGTAAACAATACCGAGTATAGAGAGATGGAGTATGTTAAGGGGGGTTTGGATTCAACGGCAAAGGAAGGCGGCACAAGGCGGGCTGGCACGCCCCGCTCGCTTCATGCACATCTTACTTTGCCCTCGTGAATGAAGTATCCTACAAGCTGGCTGAGTTCTATATTTCCTCTTTTCACAACTCGTGCTCCTCGTCAGTACAGTAGAATGATCTATCCAGAATGAATTGTCTGTTGGTTGGAGACGAGTTCAAGTGTATCGAAGCTCAGAGGTAAGTGGAATGACTCAACTGAGTATCGTGACCTGGCTTGACCTCCCGTGATCCTGGACCGGCTGCACATAACTGTGCAGTATTGTGTGTCAAGATCGTCGGATCAGGGATATCAAGAGTGGCTCCCAGTTCGAATCAAGCTTCTTGTGAACAAGCCTATCAAACATGGGAGCGTTGACCATCTTTATCCGCGATTTGCCTGGTCTTTCGGTTAACGGATACCCAGCCCTTGTCATACACAAAACTTTCAAGCTTCCCTGCGTGGTGAGTACTGCACAACAAGGTGCAATTCGCCGGGCGACATGCTACTCCAAGTCGTTGCATCAACCATGTATGCAGAGCTGCAGCATACGTCCTCTAGCTTAGCATTGCATGTTGCATGAGCAGGATTGTTTTCTGCAACTTCGTAACGTAGCTCCAAAGATCGTCGTAAACAAGTCGAACACGCAGCCAATACCCACCGTCTGTCATGGTGCAGAACTAGGCACGGCTAGTGCGGAACACGGGACGAGGAAATTTGCGTTGTCGGTTCCCTTTCCAACCCCGGTTGATCGTCACTTCTGGCTCAAACAATGGCACTGATTCACGTTGAGTGGCTGGTCGCTTCATGCGCGATAAACTTCGTGGACGCTCATCGCGAACGATTTGGCTGTTGCGTGTACTGGACTGTACTGCAGTGAGTCAGCCAAAGACCGTAGTAGTTTGGCAGCACACATTTCCGTGACTGGATGAATGAATGCGAGGAATTGACTCGGACTTCTGCTGGCTCGCTTGCAATACGTGCTAGGCGAGAGTGCTGTTCATGGCAACTGAACCTTTTCAGGCCTGTGTGAAACCTCATGTTATACCACCTCATGAAGTAGCTGGAGATGTTCCCGTTCTGGTGCGTGTTTTCTTCAATAAAAGCTGGGGAGTGTCATGAAATCAATTTGCAATATTCGGATTTCAATGTTCTCTGTCGCCGGACAAGCAGATAGCATTAACGGGCAGGGTGAAACTCTAGGTTCGGCACTTGTCACCTGCGGAAAGCCAATGACTTGCATGCGAGGTTTAGGCTTGTTCCAGGCGGCCATGTCCTAGACATGCCCACTACAGAACCGCGATATGCCCCTCTTTGCGCGCCATACCAACGATCTCGTCATCACTGACCACCATCCTGCGCTTGAACTTTTTTGCTGTATGGGTTCACATCGACAAGGAAACCTCTGGTCGGACATAGGAGATCCGCAGTATTGATAGATGACTTCGGAGTAATATACTGCACTCGTTTGACACCTGGTCTCGCAATAAGCAAGCCGTGATCGAAACAGGAACTGGACTATTGGTCTCCTCTATTGTCTACGATCGCGGCACGGCACCTGCACTGGCGCCATGGATCGCGGCACTTCTGCAGTCGTGTGAACCAAGCGGGAATTCGGACAGGAAGAGGTGTATTGTATGGCAAACGTACTGTGAGTTCGTCTTGGCCACTGGCTCGTGGATTACTCAACTTGGAGATGAAAAACTCTGAATGATTCAATGGATATATTGTGTAATGCCGTAGACGTGATCGAGGAACATCATTGCTCAACCATAGAATCCGCTTCAGAGGCCAAGCGAGGCGGCTTCACGAAACATGCTCCTCGTTATGCAACCAAAACAGTTCCTGTGGTGGAGCATCAACGTTCTGCTGAAGCAACCTGCACCTGCACCTGCACCTGCACCTGGGCAATCGAACGGACAAGGGCAAGACAGGCAAGGACTGTTCACGCTAAAGGCCCGGCTTGCTGGATCAAACGCTACTGCCCACGCTATCGGTGCCTCGGACTGGGACTCAATTATGGATCTCCCACGCTTTCCAGAAAGACCGCGTTGCCCCATTTTTTGCTCGTCCGACTGCTGCCACCCGGACAGACCGCACCCAAACAGGCATTTCCTCGTACTTTTTAGCTTCTGTCACACAGGCTTGGTCTGGCACTTCGACACTAGCCCGTCGGCACTAAAAAGAGCCTACCGCGCCGCTTATCCTGGGCGCGCGGACACTCGATTCTATCCGACCCACCCCTCTTGCTTGGTCTCTGCAAAGCACACCAATCACCAATGTAATCCTCGCCTGTTCAGCTTCTTCGTCAAGTCGCCAATCCGCGCGGCCCTGCTTCACCTTCTTGTTCCACATCATTCACCCACCCTTACAGTTCTTAATCAACCACTCATATCCCACCACTTCACTTTCGCCTTCTTCTCACGCCTTCTCACCTGAGGTCTGTGTCAAAATTTACGTCTCACTCGTCACACTTCCTCTACCGCATGGAAACGCAAATACCCGGTTCTTTTGTCCCATTCAGCCAGCAACTGTGTCAGCACTTGAAGTAACTAGACTCTGCTGCTTCCGGCCGTCCTACCTCTCACCTCATCTATCTCAAACCTCGACACTCTGTGTTTTTGCGTTACGTCGAGGTTTTTTGCGTTCGTACATCCGCCCTGCTGGTTCGAGGGTCGCTTTCATTCTGTCGATAATTTAGTCTTACCAAGCCTACCACAGCACAACGTCGCACAGACCTCGGTGCTTCCCCACTGCCAGACGATCCTTACTTCATCCCTTGTCACTTGTCGGCCACTTCGGTTCGTCCCTGTCCGTGTGTAACCAGCCTGTATCAAGGAACCATCAACTCGTGTCTGAACGTCCAAAGGAAGAAATTGGGATCAACAATGGCACAAATCGCAGATCCAGCAAGACCTGCATACAACGCCCAAGACTATCAAGCTTACCCACAACATTCTCCTCCTCCGCGACACGATATGCCTAGGGATGATAGCAGGGGAACATATCCCCCACCAGATATGGCAAGGCAAGGGCAATATCCGCCTGCACCTTCACCATATCCTCCGCCGCAACAGTGGGCTGGTCAACCACCGCAACAGCAACAACCTTATCCTCACCCTCCTCCGCCACATCACCCTTATGTAGGATTCTTTCTCTCCATCGCGTGATCGAACTTGGCTGACACTGATTATAGGATCCGCATCACCAATATCACTACCCCCAACCATCACCGGCCCAGCCAGGTCAAGCGATGCAGCCGGATCCGTACCGTCTGCCTCCTCCGTATCCGCCCCATGGATACTATCCCCCACCAGCTTATCCTCCTCAGCCAACTCCGGCTCCCAGACAGCGTACTGCAATTGCCTGCAAGTATTGCAGAAAGAGAAAGGTAATTGCCCCCATATCAAAATCGGTTCAATTGTCACGGCATACTAATCAGAAGTGAAGATCCGCTGCTCGGGCTACGATAGCTCCTCCGATGGTCGCTGCCAGAACTGCGTCCGTTTCAACCAGCAATGTCTCTTCCATCCGGTTTCTTCGCAAGCTGCCTTTGTGCCAGCTTCAGCGCTCTACGGGCCAAATGCCGGGCGTGCTCCAATTGCTGGAGCAGACGGTTCACAAAACCAGAATGGCCAACATGCGCCGCCACCAATGCTTTACGGTGCTCATGGACAGCCACTTGGCCCGGCCGGACCGGGCGGTCAACCTCAGTACAGTTATCCACCTCCAGCACAGCATGCTCCTCCACCAAACTACCCTCCTGGACCGTATGCAGCATATCCGCCCCCTAATTATGGTAACGCCCCACTTCCGCCTGTCAGTGCGCCAGCACCACATTATGACCAGCAGCTTCAAGCGCCACCACCGATATCTAGTGAGCATTCTGATCGTGGAAGTTTGAAGAGAGGACCCCCTGATGATGATCCTCACAACGAGCATAATGGCACTCCTCATTCCCCTCATCCGAATACAAAGCCGCGTCGCGGTTACGAGGGACGTACTAGTGGTAGCTTTGAATACCCCAACGGAGCAGCTTCTCCGGCAACATCGACTATGAGTTATCAGTCATTTCCTACCAACAACTATAGCAATGGGGCTCAGACGGTCAAGGGAAACAACTCACCACCTCAAGGATTGACACCCAATTCAATTCACAGTATGCATTCTCCGCACACCAACGCCGTGGACAACAAGACACCACCACCAGGTCAACCCGGTTCTGCAGGCTCTTCTCAGAATGGACGCAGCGGCATGAAAGTGCATGAAATGCTAGGAACTCCTAATCACATGCCAGGACGTGAACCACATGACCAGCGAGGCAAAAGTGACAACGAGATGCTGAGCAAGCTTGACGGGAAGAAGTAGAACAACTTTCGAACACCGAACAAACCATATCAACAGCAGCGGTAGTATGCATACCGCTACGAACTTTCTTTGTGTTAAGAGTACGACATATATCAACGGGGCAACCCAAGATCACTTTGATTACCACGGTTCCACCAATAATCGAATATTGAGGTGAACAACAAAATGGGCAGGTTGTTTGAACACTTTGCGCACCAGAGATTCCCCACAACATGAAACGCTATAATGGGGAGGGACTATTGAATTCCGCGTTCTGAATTATCACAAACAAAGATGGATAGGGTGGCTGTCTGATTTTTTCATGAGATTTTTGCAAAGTCTAGCTTTGGGTGGTTATTTGATTTTCTGTTTACTAAGCATACATGTACTCTAGCTGGTGTGGAAGGCCCTGCTACCAAGGTTTTGCCTCTTTGTTCAAGGACAGAAGGTGATTCCACGACGCGTTGGCGGGCATCTCGCATCATTGTCACCGTCCATAAATACACTCGTTCGGACCTGCCTCATTGTATCAAAGATCCAGTTTTGCTCTTTCCTAATTAACTCCACCTGAATGCTGACAAGATAGGATTGCGTTGATTATCTCTCCTTGACAGCTGTTCTACAGCAAGCTACTAACTACTCACCTTCTTGAAGATCGCCAATGCATAATATCTGGAAACTCTCTCAAGCATCAAGTTCCAATCAGCCAGCGTACCATCGAAATCAAAGCCATTTCTTTAGCATTTATTGTCCGTATCCTCCGTACCGGCCGTGGCGATCAGGTCGGCCGTGTCGGGGCTTTCCGTCCCCAATTCTGATACTGGTAATTTATGGAACTTTCCGGACATCCTCACCGTTACAGTATCGATAAGTTCAATGCACTCCGGAGTACCAAGTAGATTCTTTGACCATGACGACAGTGCGGCAGTGAGAGTTCAGATGGTGATGAAGGTTGTTACATTCACTAGCGTTGTGTGACAAGAGGAGTTTCGGTAACCTATCACATGCGACAATCTCAACACTGGAATTCCGCCAGTCAGAGCAATGCTGATACCCTCATTTCTGTTACTTGAGAATGGAGCACGAGACCTGAAGGCAATGCGAGCGAGGGTGAGCCCCTCAATTTGGTGGCATGGCCTTGATTACTGTGCAATATTTTCCTCACCTGCCACTTTGTCACTCAGCTGAACCCCTAGCTCGACTCAGCAAAAGTCAATTTCGCCGTCCTCCGACTCTGTTGGTCAGGAATTAACGGAACTGTTGGAAACAGGGAAATGCATCTTCATATCACACTATCGCTTACGCGTAGCGCTACTACTACAGTACAGTACTTGTCGACTCGGTTGTGTGAAAAAGGCGAAGCGCCCTTGGCCACCGCGTGAGAAAGTCACCTGGTCTTCCTGACCAGCAAACAGCAGGCACGGACCGCTGCAGGGATCTACCTTGTTAACACCCAAGCCGCGCTCCGTGATGCAGAATCATGCTTACAGAGTCGTGGGAGTGCTCGTCTCCTACTTCTTCGTTCAACGTCAGTCTTTATACATACAGTACAATATTTGCACTTCATAGCACATCAATGTTCCGGCAAATGGTGATGATGACCGTCCTCGATCTGTTCAAACTTGGCTAAATTGGCTGTTTGTACCATGGACCATCTATCTACGCTACACCGTATACCTAATATGGATGTGTCGACGACTTGCCCTATCTGGGAGGAAGATGCTTCCATTCTCCACCAAAATTTGTACCTCAAGCTCTAAGTAGAAGGAGCTGGACGCTACCGCACAGACGAACTATTAGCTTCTACAAGATTGTCTCCAACATGTGCATACTTTGAAGGTCGTTAGCAAACCTAAAAAGATTGCAACCGAAAGCCTGTCGATGTTGACCACGTCGACAAGCATGCAGTGTCTGCGAAAGCATAACCTGCAGCATCGGGACAGTCCTTGTGACTTTGTTTATTACCAGGCAGTCCCCAGATGTCAAAAGCTACAAATACTTCAACATGCAAGATATGCACGGAGATTTGATCCAAGTAACAGTAGATCACACATGGCCCGCTCTTTAGTTCCATCGGTATTTGTTTCTTGGGCAAATTTTTCATGACAGCTTTGAGCTTTGCGCTTTACGCTTTAAGCTTGGATACGTACCCCAGAAGACATGCTATCCTGGTCGATCAGAAACTTACGTGGTTCAGATCTCATACAACAGTGGGGCTTGATGGATTGTTGGCTTCAGTATGTATGGCTGCCATTATGAAGTTGATCTTTCTATTCGTATCCAATATATCGCTGGTTACATAGGTCCACTAACCGTCTGAATAGGTATCCTTGGAGTGACAGAAAGTGACATCGTATGCACCGAAGTGCCGAAAGCAACAAAAAGAAGCATCTCAAAATGTGGTCACACAACTTAAACGAATCATCGATGCTTGCCGGAGCCCGGGCTCATGTAATAGGGGTGTCAACGATGAGACGCCGCGACCGAGACGAGCCCGAACTTAGTTCAGCTTTATAGAGCTTAGTGATCTATCAAGGTGCCGATACACCAATGCAACCGCTGCAGCATCAGCACCACCGGAGGAGCCGCAGCATCTACCACTTCTGGTGTGGCCATCTACCTTTCATTCGAGTTCCTACAGTCCTACTCTCATATATCTAAATATAAAGAGATAATTCTGTCAGCTGTCACGGCTACGCACCTAAAAGCAAAACAAACGGTCCACAGTACTCAGACGTTTCCAAAGCATGAACCAAAGCTGGAATTTACGCTCGACCAGAGGCTAAACATGACTTGCTTCTGGCTTCTGGCGTCGGGCATTTTCAAGGGGGAAGTTGCTTGTCTGATTCTGAACAATTTTCTGTCATGGTACAGTAAGTTACGGCACGCCTGGATCGTCCGTCGGACCACATGACTTGACGTTCATGCGAGTTCAGAGCGAGGCAAATCCTGGTCTGGCGTGCATAATCCCACTAGTTACTACAGTAGCTCACGCCGCAAAATCTGGCCAGAAGCAAGCAGAGATGCATCTACAGAATTTCAGCTTCGAGGCGCTACGGCAATCACGATCTCAGCAGACCAGTATGCAAAGCTGAAGCAAGTAAGTGGCCTGATATCCCTAATTCGCGGGAGCTGAGAATGAACGTGATTGTTCCTCTACTAGTGCTTGTGATAGATCTAGGAAGGAGCATGTACAGCTTGCACTGCACAGTACCCACGAGCTGAAAACAGCAACCTGGAAATGAAATGACGGCTCGAACCGCACTGCAGAGACTTCAACCCCTCAATGCAATCAAAAGGGTGAAGCCGAGAACTGGGCCTCCTTGATGCCGCCGAACCTACACCTGCGCCTGCGCTTGCGTCTACGCAGTCTGGGTGCCGCCGCTACGTTTGCTCTCAGCAGCAGCATGCAGAGCTCGACATATGAACACTGAATATGTTTGCACAAATGGTTGAAAATCGGTATTACAGCCTTTGTCTCATCTGATATGTCCGGCGGCACCAGTACAAATCACAAGTAGGTCCTCATATGTGTTTGAAGTGAGATAATATCATATTTGTGTTAAAACACAGCGTCCGAACTCCTATCCTAAACTAATTCTTTGTTTTACTGGTATTCCCAACCTGCAAAATCTCTTACTATTCGACATCTACACGGTATTCAAGAAGTGCATCTAGAGATAGCATTCCTTGGACGAACATTCAGCTTTTGACACTGACAATGCTCAAGAAGACTTTAACTAAATTGCTACAGCTGTTCTCCTGAATCAAGCAATCAATACTACACTCCCTCGACTTCTCCTGCTTCCACTCGTGGTCCTCTTCTTTCTCCTCCTGCTGCTCCTCCTCTTCTTCTTGGTCCTGCCGTGACCGCGCTATGTTTCACGCGCTCAAACATGAGGGAAAAAGCACAAATACTCACTGACGATCTACACCCCCTTAACCTCAAAGACTGCCCTGAACGTTCCTCGCAGATCTCAAAAATCATACACTATACCTCTCTTGACAACGTCGTTCCCAGAGTATCAAGCAAGCTGGTAGATGTCCAAGTACATCTCCAAAATCCTTCCTACCTCCCCATGGTAACAATAACGCTCATACATCAGTCTCGTTCCATCATCTTCTGATCCCCCTCACCCCACAGTCAAGATTAATCAAGTCATCCCTCCAATATCGGTGAGAAGAAACAATAAATACATCTGGTTCAATTCACACCTACACTTCCTACCAGCCCACATACTTCCTTAACAAAAGACAGCGAGATGAAAAGTTCGTCTAATCCATTCTGGCCTGATCCGATACTGTGTACGGCGTCCGACGACAGCGAAGAGAACGGTACATCTATTGCACGCGGCTGCTAGGTTCCTTGCTTCCGTCTTTGGAAAGATATTACGGACACGAAAATGGGCGTTATACCTGCACTACTACATGAGTGTTTCTCATATA
>Ga0115842_100101_pt1 | contig 27592 bp, 20 predicted proteins | sample InSIn2SAF170_2_FD_83856 | JGI IMG/M metagenome (GOLD analysis project Ga0115842, IMG submission 83856)
AGATGAGATGAAGGATGGAATACGGAGTGATTATAAGAGATGCGGTCGAGGATGGCAAGTGGTTGTAATCGCGGTAGCCTGGGGTCATGCGCAGCTAGAACGAGTGCGTCATGCAGGTGACAGCTAAGCAGGAAGGAGCTCCAGTATCACAGAGCAACATCCAATAATAGAGCTGAATACTCCGAGCTCTCCACCTTGACTTCCAGGTGTGCACAAGTCTGCTATGCAAGGTACCTGACCAATCAGGCTTGAATGCTCTACAGTACCATACTACCTCTCCAAACAAGAAGCGCTCTTAACGTCAGTTTCAACCTGCTCCTTTGGCAGGATAACTCTTCGATGACAAGCCCGATATCAAGCTGGTTTGCATAGTCGTCTCGGATTTATTCTTAGTACTAAAGGTAGTCAACGGTGTCGCTCATGCTCAGGCAATAAATCCATCAAGCTCCGAAAACAAAGTGTCCCAGTCTGGCACTGTGTTCATGTTGCCCTGGTTAATTGCCTCCCACCAGACGTCTTCGAAGCCAACCGTAGTGGTTTGTGAGCCTGCTCGTTCAGCAACGTTTAACGCATATGTCTCACCAGGGTTCTGAGAGGACGGTGAAACAAACTGCGGTCTTCTACTTCCTGCCAGGTCTTGAGGCCTTTGAGATCCACCATCTACATCTTGCGGGCAGGTAGTGAGCCGAACCTGGTGCTTCTTCAATGTGTCCATCAACAAGTCCAGAAATTTCTGCGCCGAGGTTGAGTGATGTTTAGCCTCCTCGAGCATTTTGATTGCTGTCATCACGTCGACAGCCCTTGAATCATCCGTGCCCTTCATCCCATTGAAGCAGAGGTCCATCACTAGCACCACTGTGGCAAAGAACATGTGGTGAAGAAGACCCGCCATCCTTACTCTCTCTGGGAGATAGGCGCTCGGATCATTTCGAAATGCCTGAATCATTCTAATCACTTCCATAGCAGAATTGAGACATATCTTGGTTGATTGAGGATACTGCTGGATGGGTCCACGTACAATGAAAGGCTGATGTAGCTTGCAGCGAACGGTCTGAGCACCAACATTCAGGATGAATCGCTGCATGCCAAAATAGGGGAATCGCTGAAGGGTGTATTGGCTTTTTCGAACGCTTTCCTCATCAAGCTTAAAAAAGAGCGGAAGATCTTCCAGGAAATGCTCGATGCGCTTATCAATAGCTAGGACCTGTGAATAATCAGTTTCGGCAGGATCTACAAGGCCAAATCGGAAGGTGTCCACCAAGTTCCGCATGATATCGGCAAGCCGTATCCTGTGAAGAGGGTAACACATCGGAGTTGGCGTTGTCAAGGGCAAATCCTCGGTCGTGTTGCCTCGCTCAAGCACTTCATCATCGATATTGCGAGGTAAACGCACTCTCATCTGATGCGGATGTGAACAATAAGTCCCTTCGTGAGAAGCTCCAGCCACACTGATCATCCAATCTGTGGCAGTGATGTGCCACCATACTCTTCGCTTCAACTCAGCGTCAATGACCGAATCAGTCGTCGCCTTGTGCTCCCGCCTTGTGATGTAAGACGGGCAATCAACCCGATTCATCCCTGCATCCTTCGCAGTTTGGATAGCCTGATAGAGAACTGATCGTGCACGAGGGGTGAAGCCTTCCAAATTGTAATCCAGAAAGAGTATGACAACGCACGCTTGTACGATCTCAAGCGATCCAGGTAGCACACGACGGCAGTGATCAAGGAGATCCAACAAGTAGCGGAACCAAAGCATGAATAGCGCTTCTTTCTCTGGAGGTGGACCTGAGGTAGTGGATTTCGTATCCAGAGCGGCGGTATACATTAGGACTGTAGAAAAGACCGCGAGGAGCAGTAGCACATGCGGAATCTCAACTTCCTCCTTTCTTGATAGTCTGCCATAAACGTCCTCCAACATCCTGCGTAAGGCCGGAAGATGGAGAACGTGTTGGAAGTAGCAGATGTACTTGGTATAGAGGTCGAACATTGAACAAGCCTCGTCGTAGGTCGGCAGCAGAATCCGCCTCTGCTGGGTGGAGGACAGGTACGACAAGTCATTTGCTGAAGTTTCATATTTCATGATACAGTCCAGCGGCACCAGATCAAAGATGAAAGTTGACGACAAGGTAAACAACACGGTGACGGAACCGGTCGCAATATGAGTCAGATCTTCAGACTCAATCTGCCGCTGGTGCGCATCCTCCACAGCATCGATGGCCGGTGATAATGCAATCGATTCCGCTTCTGATTTACGAGCGGAGACAGACTCCGGAGTGGCAGGTAAAGACTGGCTCATGCGTAGGATCATGTCCTCAAGTCTCTGTATGCGGGACAATATAGTGGCATTGGAGATTTCACCTTCTTGCTGAATTCGGATGGAATTGGTGGTTTGTGAGAGCTCAAATTCGCATGTTGTTTTCCGCGCATGGCAGTTTGAGCATGGATACTGTCGATTGCATTTGAGCTTTTTAAGGCGACACAAACGGCAGGATACAGGATCCTGTCGCCGTCGTACGACACGGTCGGACTTGTTCGGATAGTCCATGGAAGATTCACCATCATCTTTTCTTTTGTTGTTCATGTCGAAACCGTGCTGACATTAGCCGAGGATTGGTTGATACTATCAGAGTTGTGTCGCGAAATGGTTGCGTGAATCTGACTGACTCTTCAACGAGATGAAGTGCAGCGGACCTTCCGCGGGGCCTCCATAAATGGATGTACAGTACCTTCAGGAAAGACTTAGATTGGTTAGCGCGAAAAATGCCAACCTCTAATTCAAAGTTGCCGGTACTCTAGGAGTACTCCTGAGCAGGAACGGTCATCATACCCAACGTTATCAGCTGTCAGGATGCTTAACACACTGGGAAACTCCGTTGTCTAGGCACCTCTCTGTTTATTTCAGCTGGCCTTCCATAGCATATTGGGAAGACGAGTGCGTCTCGAGATGCTTCTGAGAGGTGAGAAGAACCTGCGCTGCCTACGAGTAGAGTGTTGCGCTCGTTCGAGTATCCTCAGGCATTCCAATGCCTACCTACAGTATGTCTTCTCTCATCTGAATCTCTTGACCTTTGCTATTGCTAAATCGAAGTCTGTTCAATCGCAGTTTGGCCCCATTTCGGTGATTTAGCAACAGAACGCAAACAAGAACAGGCACCATGTCCTGTACTAGGGTGCTTCCAGAACTTTACCAAAGGCCATGCACTATGCAAAGCGGTTTCTGTAGCAAGGCTGTAACTAGGAATGTGTGGCTACTTTAACTAGAACAGGCAACCTTATATCACTAAGACCTACCACATCATGTGGAGGACCATACACCTAGACAAGTGGGAAACTGGAGACCAGAGAGCTATTTATATCTCCTGAAAGAATTGGAAAGTTTGATTGAGGAGTGAGGTGAAGCATGTTAGTTTCACGGATTGTTTGATTGATCATAGCCCGTTATCTGCTCTCCTTAGCTAAGGAAGCGACGTTTTGCACTTCTGTCTAGATACCGTGACTACTTACCGACGATGTAAAACAATTTGTTATCATGGAGAGTTTGGGCTAGATGATTAGTATATACCCTAGGTCTCTTACCCTCCTTATAGTAGCTGGATGAGGAGGATATGAGAGCGGGCTTAGTTACGTCTATCTTGTTACCATGCGTCCAGCATATAGTCTTCAAAGTCGATGTGTTTTTCCGAAACGTCGAATCCAAAATTCCCAGGTAGGATCCACCAGCTACCGTATTTATGGTACCTTTCGGCTTTGAATGTCAAGGTACTTGGTACGTACTTTGATTATCCGCAAAAGTTAAATGCTCCGGTACTTTCGTCGAGCGCTGAGTGCACCACCCCAGGTTGAACATTTGAAGCCGGAGGCGACTGGTGTCGATGTTAACACTTCTCTCCAAATTTTACCATCTTATTCCTCAATAGCCCTGCCTATAGTCTACCAACGAATAATCAACCAATTTCCGAAGAAAACTCAAAGATGACGAAAAACCATCTTTTGCCAATTGTGACTCTCGTGGCAACCGTACTTGCAGTACCACTCCAACTCCAAACCCGCGACTTTATTACCGATGGTGCATTGATAAGTCAGTCCAGCCTTTCGAACGAACACGGCGGTTGCACAAGCTACCTATACTATTACGAATCAGAAACACCCGCTGAATCATGCTGGGCCGCCTCTATAGAATGTGGATGGATCGACAGCTGGGAGAAAGCCTTCTTCGTCGTCAGCAGCAACCGCTATACCTGGTCTTCATTCGACTCAAAATATGTCATCTCAACGACCGCCAACAGTGAATCGGATAAAGAAGCGGATATGGGAAAAGCAAATTTCTGGCAGTGTAAGGACGATCTCAATGCGTTCGGAAAGTTGTCTATTACGACTTTAATGTCTCGTAGCATTTAACTCTCTGTAACGGGACTTAACCGGGGTGCACGGGATTTTGGTGCAAGGGCGCCAAGACTGCTAATACCATACATTACAGTCAATCACCTCATTCTGATTTTACCCCCAACACACCTAACAGCGAACCTCATAGACTTACCCACGAAGTAATAAGATATGATTTCTACACAAACTACATAGTGATCGTAGTAGGGCAATTCTAATATCGAGATGCTCGTATCGTGGTGCTGCAGGCGGATGCAGCCACTACGAATGAGAGTGCCTTGAAGGAGCGAAGAAGCGGCAAATTTATAATAATGAACAACGCCCCGCTATATTCCCTTTGGAGCTCCTACCTTTGACCTCACCATAGCCTTGGGGTAGGCTCGACGCGTCCGCGGACTTGATACCTAACCACTGCTTTCTGCAATCTTGGATTGTTCCTTTTGCTGACCGGAGAACATTGCATGAAGTGGTCATGCTAAGATTCAAAATGACCGCCTGGAATGCGATTTGATTCGCTGACTATTTGGGCTCACCCCTGGCCCGAGGCCTCCCACTTCCTCAAGCAGGCTGACAAATATATACTCTCTCATTGATGATAAAACGTACTGGTGCTGCACCCCGGTTTGACCACACCTACACTGTTTCAACAGCATCGAGTTGACTTGACAACAACCATGACCCACTGGATCTTGGGCGAAAAGTTCAATGAAACATACCCGCATCTGAGTGGGGTGAAAGCCCTCTGGGAAACGAAATGGCAGTTTCCAGTAAGTTGAATCCCAGCTCTCGCAGTACATAGACAGGTAGGTGTTCAGAGATAACTGCTGGCAGTGCAAACTTGCCGTATATCCGTTTCATGGTGGATTGTTCTCCGACTTCGAGCCCATCTTTCAGAAACTCATCAAGGATAATGTCAACGATGCCTACTCGGATACCTACACAGAGTACTTTCTACCGACTGCCCGCAAACTGGTCGATGATGCCATCTCGGCACAAGGTTCAGATCGCAAGAAAGCAATCGAGCTGTTCGAACGTGCGGCAGCTGTGTTTCGCATTTCAAGGTTTCCCTCCGTGGACGGGGACGATACCGGCTTCAAAAGGAAGATTTTCGATGAGCAAGTCCAAGTGTATCTCCGGGGTGCAAGCCTCTGGGATGCGCCCTTGAAACAGGTCATCATCCCGCACACGGCCGCCACAGGTCCAGATGGGAAAGAGATACCATTGTTCGTCAGAATCCCTAACGGCGCCAGTTCGTCTAACAAGTGCCCCGTCGTGCTCCTGATTACTGGTCTCGACGGTCACAGACCCGACAACACCGGCCGGTCAGACGACTTCCTGAAACGAGGATGGGCCAGCGTAATTGCTGAAATCCCCGGAACAGCTGATTGCCCCGCTGATCGTCGAGATCCGCTCTCGCCAGATCGATTATGGATATCGGTCCTAGATTGGATTCGTTCACAATCCATGTTCGACTCTTCCCGTGTCCTTGCTTGGGGTCTTAGCGCAGGTGGTTACTATGCCATTCGACTTGCACACACTCACCATGACCGACTGATCGGTAGCATCGGCCAAGGCGCTGGCTCCCATCACTTCCTCGGTCGTGAATGGCTGTCTCGAGTCGACTACCATGAGTATCCGTTCACTCTGTCTCATGCGTATGTCAGGAAATATGGCTACAAGGACTGGGACGAACTTCTCGAGAACGCCCAGAAAGACTTCAGTCTGCTGAACAGTGGGCTGCTTGAAGGCCCTTGCTGCCGTCTGCTCCTTGTAAACGGAACTCACGACGGTCTCATGCCAATAGAAGATTCGCTACTTTTGATGAACCATGGGAGACCCAAGGAGGGTCGGTTCTACGAGAAGATGTTGCATATGGGTTATCCGCCAGCCAATCAGAGTATCTATCCCTGGATGGAAGAGGTGATGGCAAATCAACCACCGACTAAATCGTAGTCAGGAAAGCAATAAATCATCTTATAATGCTTGCACCACTTGCGCGTTGCAGTTCTGTAGTATATCGGTCTGAAGCCCTGGTTCTGCATACCTATGTTGAGGTGACAGTAAACAAAAATAACGATAATTATGCATCACAATGGTCAACTTGGTAAAATGTAGAAGTAAAGTAAATATCACTCTTCGTTTTAGCGTCAGTTATGTTTAATACGGTACGGATCAGTCCACTCTGAGAGGTGCAGTGGGTGAACAGTATACATTTATTTGTGATCCATACCTGGCTACTCACTTGTATTCGTGATCTACGAGCAGAATGGTACAGGCGTCATCAAGAATCTGTTTTCAAGATCCCAAGCAGGCCTATAATCGTGCTAAACACCAAGTCAAAGCCGCTAAACTCAATGTAGATTGCTCGGATCCATGTCGATTTTCCGAACTTCAAGTTTTCATCTTCAACTTCATCTCTCCTTCTATCTATATGTCACTGAGCCGACTTTTCCACCGTCGTAATCGGCTGCAGTCATCCAACCACCTAGTATATCGTACTGATGTTCGATGTATGCCGTAGTTTTTCTCCCACTGATGAAATAGCCCCCCTTTGGAATCTTGACCTTCCAATAGTGCAGAATACCTTTTGACCACGACGTCAAGGTGTAATCGAAATCCAGGTAGAACTTTCCGTCGTCATCCTGGTGGAAACCATTTGTGAAGTGCTTCGCAGTACCGCCGATGAAGCGTGCTGTGTTAGCATCAATCTTGATCGTTAATGGCTCGGCCATTTTCTTGATCTTGGGGTGAGAAAGGCTGTGACCGTCTTGCAAACCAATTTCTGGATCTTCCGTCTCGGCCAGCGATAACTCGAACTCCCAGTAGCTGCTTGCGGAGTTTGGATCCTGGTCAGCTTCAGATCCTGCTTCGATGGTCTGCTGCATTGCTCGAACATCATCGGTACCGGGACAAGCAGTCTATCTGAGATCAGCATTTCGGATTGAAAGAACGCTCGGTTCCAAACTTACCCCAATATTGACTCGCCACAAGACTGTCTCCGGTAACTCCTTCTCCTTGTGCTGGTCTTTTCCGGCACCTAAATACCGACCCATGGCCACAGCTTGTCGCTGACGTGTCCTATGAATGGGATTTGCCGCGTCATACTGGACACTGACTACGATACCAATACTCTTCTTCGCGATTCGTTCGTCCTTGCTGATTTCTGGGTCTGCCAAACAGAGAATGCCCCCTTGAGCAACTAGCGACACTCTCGGATCACCCTCTAGCGAGGTTGCAATGCTGTCTTGTGAAATCTGTTTCAATTTCTTGACCTTGTCTTGCAGAGAAACTTCATAACTAGCGCCGCCCGACAATAGGAGCTCGAATTCTTTGCCTTCCTCCTTAGCGATACCTTTGTACTCTTTGATTGCCTTTATGAGTGGTCCGTCATCAGAGAGCGATGCGTTGATTGGTTCCTCGATACATTGGACGAAGAGGCTCCTGTTAACGCGTCAGCACTGTACGTCAAAGCTGTGTGAAGACCTACCTAGGTACCACAATTTTGGACCTTGTCCATGCGACTTTGCCATTCTGTCCAGGCTTCGGCTGGTAATGTCCTTCGTAAGCAATTTCGACGGTCTCTTTGGTCTTCTTCGGATACCGATACTTTGCAGTCTCGAAGCCACGGACATAACCTTCAAGGAAGTTACGTTGCTCAACCTCGTCCTTTGTGATTCCCAGATCTTTGAATATGTCTTGAAGACATTCACCAAATAGAATTTTGCGGAGGTGTTGCCGAAACTTGTCGTTGGCCCGCTCCCCACCATCTCGAGTTGAGTAACTCGTACCTACTGTCTTCAACTTCACGATGGACTCGGAATCGCATAACTGCATTGCAGAGATGTCCTGAACAGTTTAGCCAAGATCACCATATCACATCAGGCACTTACCAATGTTTCGCAGCCTTTGTCAACGTTCATGATGATTTTGTTTGCTTCTTGCTCAAGACGCTCACAGTATTGGCTTGGATTCTGACGTTTGATCTTCTCTAGACGCTTCTTCAGAGTCATGGCTGTCGCGCATCTCGACTCTGACAGGATGTCTAGCTGTTCCGGGAAGCCTGCATCAATCGCAAGGTTGCATAGTTTCATTCGTTGCCAGGACCACAATTCTGGGACAGCCAGTCCGATCCGAAGTTTGTCACCAACAGAACCACTTTCTTTGTCACCCTCAAAAAGCTCCTCAACCTGAGAAGTCGACATTCCAGATTTGGCTTGTATAGCAGCTTTGATCTGTATCAGGAACATACTCAGGTAGCAAACGACAACATTGTCCATGCTTTTCAAACGGAGTCCTTTAGTGCGGGAAACGTGCGCTGTGTGGTCTTGAATGAAATCGCAGTGCTTTGCAATATTCAGAGTTGCAGAGTGAGCTCGTTGGAGTTGTTCGATCTCTTGTTTGGCATCGGCGCACTGGAACGAGTCTTTCGCCAAGTCGACGAAACAGGCCGAATTCTTGATACGTGAGAAGACATGTTTCTCGTGAATGTTGCCCAGCTTCAACTCTTCTAACACCTCGGAACCTATTATGAGTCGAGCGGGTTGCCTGCCAAACTCGTCAGGCTCACCTTCCGGTTTGATAGCTATGTCACTGGATATACTTTGGTAACCACCATCGAAGGAGATATTGCTTATCACTATGTCAACAGGGTCGGTAACGCCTCGTTCCACGATTGACATGCCAACTGCGCACGTCGAGGTTCCAAAGTCAACACTGAGAAGTATACTGGCTTGCGAGCCATTTTCGAACAGACTGTTCCAGGGCGCTTTGAGACTGGATATCTGGCTGGAGGGTTTTTGAAGCCCTCGAGCCCTAGTTGAGTACGGTGTCTTTCTGCTTTGTGTGGGAGTTGAGTTCTTCTGCACGCCAGGCATAATGACACATTTGATAGCTTGGAGCGCTTGCTTGTTGAAACCAAAGGAAGAGTGGGTACGGGAGATGTCTGAACCAAGCCCTACGGACAATCGTGGTGTAAACTTCAAAGCGACTTTCCCGAAGATGGAAATATGATGAAGAGGCAGCTTGCGGGGAAAGGGGGAAGTGATGTCTTTCGACTGACGCTCCTACTGATTTGTAGTGAGATTTAGGCTACAATCCAGTTGGTCAACGAAGAGTGAAAGTCAATGTGCTTCACAGTGGACTCAAAGTGAAAGAAATTCATGGCATCGACCTTCTCCGCTTAGTAAAAGAACCACTTCGCAAGCCAACTTTTCTCTTCTTTCTTTGGAGATATTCGACATATCAATAAACCAGATCCATCACATATCGCACGAATATGGACAAGCGATTTTGACTATAATTTTGATTCACCCAACCATGGCCAAGCTAGCCTGGGATCCAAAATTACTTCACGAGATCCTCGAACACATTCGTACCTATACTCCTGCACAAAAGAAAGATGCAGGGAAGAAGACTGACAAGACTATCTTGTTGGTTCTGCAGCTAAGAGACAAGGGCTTCAAGATTGACCAGGTCGAAGATCTCTCCCGACTACTCACGATGATTGTGAAAGATACAAGAAAAGAGCCAGAGAACTCAAAGCACAATGTTTTGAGGTTGTGGCAGCTTGGACTAGGTATGCTAAACTTGCGTCACGAGAAACTGAAAGGCGTTTATACCGAAGAAGAGCTTTCAAAGATAGACGGTGGGTTTAGCTCGACTGAAGTCGCTCAACTTGCACACACTGAGGATCTGGGGAATGTGGATAATGAAAAAGAAAATGCCAAATCTAAGGATCGAGCCGGGACTGCGCAAACAGATGAAGAGCTCATCGAGCAACGAAGTGTTTCCGATGCAGGACAAGTATCATTGTCCAGCAGTGAAGAGTACAGCACGCCAACTGTCAAGCCAAAAGCCAAGTTAACTACAAAACAGAAGACTGCTCCAGGCAAAAGGCGAAGAGAGCCATCATTCCTTGTTTCACCTAGAAAGCTGCGTTCAGTATCAGCGAATCAGCAAGCTCAGGCTGCTCAGCCACTTGAACGAACCCAGGAGAAGAATGAACTACATGTAGTGTTAAAGTTCCCTCCCGAAAGACCAGCGAAGGCAAGCAGACGGGATGTCCTAATCGAGCATGACACGGAAGATAAGCGAGCTTCCTCTACACCTCAAATCAGAGCCCAATCGTATGTCGTTACTAGTGCGGAGTCTAGCCCGCTCTCAGAAGTCCCCGAGACAATCTCCGACAGCGATGTCTCACCAACAAGGACAAGTGATGCTCACAACAACAAGCCTGATCCAATTCATACCATCGCATCGTCCAGTCGACGAAATCCGCCGCAAAAAGCACCATATACACCTTTAGAACACGAATACAACTTCCTGGGCGTCCAGAAAAATGACTGGGACGTGGGATCCGTCTACCCTGGCAACATAGCAGAAGACGTTTTCAAACCATACAAAGAGATCAATACTGCAGTTCACAGCCATCTCGAAGACTTGAATATTGACTCCCAACAACCCGTCCGAATTAGAGATAGACCATGGGACAACGACCTAGCTTCACTCATGAAGCTCGTATTCGGCGGCAACATAACACCGAGATCGTTAGCAATGGATCTGGCGACCGTACACTCTGCGCGACCTCTACCACTCTTCATCCTTCTACGAGCATTGATCGCAGCAGCCATAATGAAATGGGCAATGGAACCCGAGATCGTAGACTCGGTTGACCTAAACACCATGCTCGCTGGTTAACGTAAGTCCATCTTTCCGCCTCAAGTCATTACATCTAACAACTTCCAGTGCCGTCCGGCGTCCTTGAAAGCCTACAACACGAATACAAAGTCAAACGAGCAGACCAACTCCTACAAGAAGACGCTCTCCACCACCAAGCCGAAACCCTCGCCAACCGCCTCTTCCTTTCTCTCTCACCATTCTTTCAAAAACCACAAACCGATTATCACTCCCTCCTCCACTCCCACCACCAACTCATGTCCCTCAAATCTCCAGCCATTAATGCCCCTCCCGATCTCCCAACCACAATCTCTCAACAACCCTTACCAGGAACAACATCCTTCCCCACTGCCTTAATAACCCTTTTCACCACTGCCCTCACCACGCGGCTAAACCTCATCCGCACCACTTCCAGTACCCTATTCCTCCACCTCCCGTCCTTCAAGCAGCCCTACCAACCCTCCACGCAAGCAAATGAGGAATACCACCTCGACTCAACGAATTTAGACGCTAGCGGCAGACCAAGGTGGAAAACCACGGACCTCGGGAAACGGGTGTTTGTAACCACGATGTTTGGGATTAGTATGCGGTGGAGAGAAAGATGGAGCGAGCCGTTGGGGGAGGAGCAGCGAGTTACCAGGGCGGCTGTGTTTATGTTGGATTAATGGATTGATGATGGAGATGTTGGGGTGTATTGTGTGGCGCAACGTGCATGAAGTAAGAGCAGGGCAGAGCAGGGAAAAGCAAAGCAAGAAAGTACGGGGCACAAGACAGCCTCGTTCACTTGCGACACATATCTCTCGCAAGGAGGAATGCGATACACGTATGTAGGTACTGTATGTATCATGTATGCACTGCCCCCATAAACCACCCAGACCTCAAACTCAAACAAGCACAATGTCACGAAAAGAGAAGAAAGGAAAAACCGAAACGCAAAAGGAACTCAATACGTACGTCCTTAGATATGCAATCCACTCCAACTCATCACACCACTCAAACGCACATAAAGACCTACGTACCTACTCAAAATAAACTCTTGTACCACGATCTGAACCACCCCTCCTACCTACTCACCATTGATATCTACTATCGATGTACAACATACAACAAGCAACATAAGTGTATTGTAGCACATGTAGTAGACGGTATCTTACTAAGTAGGACATAGCAAGACAAGCTGTGGATCTTTTCTACACACTATACAAAAAGCACCTGCTGTGTTTACGAGCTAGCTAGCTAATTAGGTAGGTAGGTAGGTAGGTAGGTAGGTAGCGAGTCAGATCAAGACGAGTCTAGACAAGAGAAGAGAAGGAACCTCGAGAGCTGGGCATATAGTAGGTTTATGATAGACTACCCACGGCGAGATATGGTACCGTGGCAGACAAGTAGGGATGTACGACTTCGGGCATTGGAAGAGTGGGGTGTCTACATGGAATGCTCGAACGGACAGAGGAGTGAGTGGTTCTTTGCTGGCAGGAGGATGATGGTGTAGTAGTGGGGTGTCCAAGAAATATGGTCGTTGGCTATATAGCTAGTCGAGGTTCCAATCGCATAGGCTAGCAGCAAGGCGGCTTACCCCAACGATTTTGTGTATGCTGTGCCTTGTCTTCCTGAACATAGGTAGTCCCTTATCACCGGTCTGATTACTAGGTTTCAGCTAGCGTTTACCTAACTAAAACAGGCCAGGCTCATGGCCATCATGCCTCAACACATCAACAACACCGTGCCAATCCTTCTTAGCTCTCCGTTCCCAATACCCCTCCGGTCCGACCTTAAGTTTCCACGCCGTTTCATCTCCATCATTGACCTTGACAAAGAACTTCGGCGTCCACTCCTCAGCGTTAGTCTCCATTTCTCGTCGTCGTGCTCTTTGTCCTTCTTCGATTGCCGTCTTCAGGGTTTCGGCCTCTTCGTACTGTCCGTTTTCTAGGGCTCGTTGATCAGCTCTTAACCTGCTGTCTGTTGGTGGGAGGTGGTCTTGCTCGATATGTGTGACTTCGTTTAGTTCGGCTGCGAATTGGGTCATGCCGTAGTGTTTCTCTGGTCTGTCGACTAGAGGACCGGCATGCCAGATTTCGCGTCGTGCGTCGGCGCGGCCGTTTTCTTTGATTGCGAGGTTTGTGGTCCATGTTCCTGCTAGACCGAGGGGTTGTTCGTTGGCTTGGCTGTCGAGCATGTGGACGTCGATTTCTTCGGAACGTCCGCTGAACATGCCCTTTGCTTTGAATGTGATGATGCACTTCCAGCCTGTTGTTTCGTTGAGGACGGTCATTGTGCCTACGGGTTCGATATACTTTTCGCCAGCTATTATGTTTCGCAGGAAGCAGGTTGCGGGCTGCCAAGAGTAGCATTCACCGACACTATGCAGGACGATACGTGCTTTGCCTTCTGTGATGATTTCTGATGACTTGCCCCAAAACTTTTGTGATGGTAAGGGTGACTGGGAGAACGACCAGTTGGTGCCCTCAGCATGGAATGCGAGTTGGACGGGTCGGTGAGAAACCTTTTCGGATATGAAGCGGAAATTTTTGTCTTCACGGACGAGTTCGTATGTTTCGCCTAGCATGGGGTTGAAAGGTTTGCGGATACTGCGCTCTTTGATACGGGCATTGGAGAAAGAAGAGAGCACGAACGCCGTGATGTAGAGCATTCGTTCGGCTGGATCACTGAGAGTTACAGCTTTATCTAGCAGTTCAGAATATTCAAGATTTTCAGCCGCTTTCTGAAGAAGAGATGTCGGTTCATTGGCTGAGACCGGCATGGAAATGGTAGATAAATCCTTGCCAACATTTTTGCGAAGGAAACCAATAAGTGAGGGGGGCAATATTGTGGGAGCTTTCACCGTAGTGCGGCGTCGAATCAATTCGAGTGGTAACGGTACCAGAGATTTGGATTTCGGAGGCATTAGCGAGGACAGACTCCCAGACCGGAGAGTTCTACCCGTCCGACTCTCGTTCTCGTCGACATCGCTGCTCGTTTCAGAATCACCAGAACCCTTGTCGGAGATACTATCTAAATCGTCGTTTTGAATGTCTAGCAGCTGTGTATCATCTCGGCCCTCGGTCTTGTCCTCGGCATCGAAGAACTCCTGTGTGTCAATTGATTGTATACTCAACCGTGACACGGCCGATTGTGGTAACGGCCGTCGCGCTTTTGTCGTGGCGATCAATTCATGAAATTCTGCAATGACGGAGTCAAGGTTGTTTGTGATTTCCTTCATGTGGTCATGCATGCTATGTTCCTTGTGACCTCCATCTGGGGTGTGAGCTAACCGTGGACTTGCTGGTCCACTCGCTCCTGGGCTAGGTACAGCCAATTGGGCCGAAACACTTCGTTTGAATATGTTACGGGTGGGTTCAGCGCCACTCGTCTTCCGCTTCCAGAATGTCCGTCTCTCGTCTGGGAAGTAGTCGTTGCCCTCGCGTTCAAGCGGAGGAGTTTGACCCTCTGGTAAGGATTGGGATTGAAATGCAGAAGTGTTCAGTGTGTCTGTACATAATCTTCTGACCGCATCTCTCGTGCCCGAGATCTTACTGAGCAACGATTCTAGACGCTCCCAGCTGTGGTCGTGATTGTCCATCGTGAGGGAAGAATAGTTGGTGTCAAGCTCAAGGTCTGAAATTTGAGCATTGTCGAGAACAAGCTTGGAAGCCTTTTCCAAAGCAGCTTTCCATGCCCCGAATTCAGCTGCGTTATTGGCTTTTAGATGCCATATCTCAGCTCCAGAATCGACTGAAATTTCTCTTGTTTTTGCGTTAGCTCCTATCGCAGCCAGGGAGAGAGGGATTGCACCTCTTAGTGCAGAGGAATTGCGGTCGTGGTAGTAAGACAAGGTCGACGAAGTGTAGTCCAAGCTGAAGAACCTCCTGGCGTAGCCCTGGTGTTTCTTTCTCCTCCTCTTTTGCAACACACCACTGTGAGTGGTGCGTGAGTCTTGTCCTGCCATCCGGGGAGTAGCCGACCCACCTGGAATAGCTGAGCCAGCATCTGCCGCCATTTTTAGAGAATCCACCGATTGCTTCTCTTTTGCTTTGACTGCCGGGTTCTTGCCCGACATTATCGGCGGCGCAATAGGTACCACGGCGGACATAGCTTGAGAGTGGTGCAGCTGAGCGCCGAACGAGATCTGATGCTGAGCAGTTGTCGGATACGTGAGCAAGAAAAAGGTCACAGTCTTGCCGGTACTCTTGGAGAAGGTATTATCGAAGACAAGAGCATAATGTCCTCCCCCTCCATTCGGCACGTCGTATTTCCCTTGAGTGAACTTGTCGGCCTCATATTTACCCAGCTTCACCACCTGCTTCAGGCCAAGGCCGGCCAGCTTATCCACCACTTCGGGTTGATCATCGAGGGAGCCATCTTCTGTTCGACTCGAGGTGGCTGAAAGAGGGGGCAGGCCAGCGACAGTAGGCAGGCTGGCAAGAGCACCTGGGTGTTTGAACAGTCCGAGATTCACGGATCGCTTGTGAGGTTGTGCGGTCCACGAGATAGTAAAGTTGGACTTTGCATGCACCCATCGTAGCAAATAGCTCTACTCTTAAATTAGCGCGTATACATCAGCATGTGTTCAAGTATACTAACCCTGCTATGAATCTCAATCTGCTCCATACCTGCCGTGAGCAACGAGGTCAAGGAGCAAGATTGAAACTGACGAAACTAGAAGATGGCTGGCACGACATTACTAGTCACTGAGCAAACATGTATTGCGAGCAGTTCAATCACCATCAGTCAGGCGAAAGTTGACTGTTTACACTGTAAATTGAGTGCACGCCTTGGGTATGCATATACAAGTATGCCGAGTGCTCGGAGCCTTTAGCACTCCTCGCACCCGGCACGGCATGTTCTTAACCCGGTTCTGCTTTGAAACTTGGCATAAGTTCCATATTGTTCTGAATATATTCCACTCTCGGAACCACAGTCAGCATTGCGGAGCTGGAATGTTGCTGGCTTCGGAGGAACCTCTTCAAGTTGTTGGATTGGTAGATCAGCCCAGGTCAGCACTACCCAATAGTACGATCCAGGTATAGACAGTCGGTTCTCCTGGCTGATCAGGCAGCCACGTGGTTAGCTAGCGGGCGCCTTTCTACTATTGTACCTGTCTTCCACTGATGCACACGAACTCGCACAGGATTCTTGCTTTCCTGTTGTCGATAAGCACTTGATAGTTCTAGTAAGACGCCGTCCACTGAATAATACATAGACAAAGAGAATCGAAGACGAGAATGGTGAGAGGCAGCAATTAATGACCAGAAAAGGCATCAATCTTCAGCCCTGGCTTGGTATGCTGCTTGATTACTTCGTGTTCGGGCGAATACTTTACATTAGGGAGTCATGCAAATTGTATAGTAGCAAATGAGAAGAACTCATCAGATCAGTGTTACATTATCAGTATGCCTCCTCCATTGTGAGGGACTGATTTAAATCGTGGTTGCTCTTTTTCCACTTGGTGTGACGAAGGCGAGGCCTCTGTTTCCTTTGAAAGGACATTCAATTCGATACAGTATGTTAGCACACCTCAGCTCGTCATATCAACAGACGTTCCCTTCGACTTTCCCGTTTCATCCTTTCGCCTCTTGACTGGTCTAGCATGACCCCCTTTTGGCCTGTATCCGCCGTCTTCCTCACGCTTTCGCTTGCCCTTCCCGTGGCTTGGCTCAACTGCAATGCCATCATCATCATACATTTCGGGTTCTGCTTTTGGAAGTTTAGTAGTCGACGCTCGCTTAGAACTTCGCGGTGCTGGTTTGGCTTTGTCGTGGTCAGTGTCTTGAAGAAAGACCTGTGGCTGGTTCTTGCGTAGCCAGTTGTACACCGAGACTGGATTTTTTAGTTGATAGTCTCGTTCGCGATCTGTGGACTTCTCGGATGTGCGGTGCCCAATGTTTCCTGTGGCATGTTGTCGAGGATCTGAAACCTTTTCGTCAAAGTAATCGTCCAAACTTTGCAGGTATAGCTCCTCTTGCTGGATGGGCAGAAATCCTCCTGCTAAGGGATACGTAGAGCCAGCTTCTTCTCGAGGAATTCGTTGCAGACGTTCGCCTCTTACTAACTCTGCATAGGACCGCTGTGGAGCGAATTCTACACTGCCCAGCAGGTTTTCTGCCAACTCTCCATAATCCGATTGCTGGATGTCGCCCTTTTGTAGTTTGTGTCTGGTTATCCTTAACTCCTCTAACGCCTTCTGCTCATCTTCGTGCTTCTCTGGTTTCTTCACTGTCGACGGATCGTCAAGGTCATAACGTAAGCGTGCTGGGACCTGGGGCTGCGAATTAAGTTCCAGAAGCAGTTGCAGTATCTGGTCGTTTTGTTCTGCGATTCGTTGGGCAATGTCGTGCATACGCTGCTGGTCCCTGAACAAGGTGCTGCTTTCTCGCATCCGCTTTTCGAATTGAACCATGATCTTTCTGTATTTCCGTCGATATGATTTGTGTGAGTGCATAACTGTAGAAGGGAGGGTTGCTGTATCTGACTTCTCCACTACCAGTGGTGGTGAGCCTGTGGTCGACATTTCACTATATTCTGATCTCGACTTTGTGGATGGCTGAGTTAACATGAACGAACATCTGAAGGAAAGCCTGGCAACTCAATCGACCAAGCTTGGATAGGCTGGATGCTACTGCATTGGTTTCATGACCTGGCATGCAAAGGAACCATTCTGGCACCAATTAATTAAACGCGTTTGATCACCTGATGGAGTCGCTATTGGATAACCTTTCCGCAGCTAATGTATGCGCTTCAAGGTTATCTCACTCCTTAGCGTGCTTTATCCACTGGAGGGAAACTCCACTAAATTTTCTTTCAAAAAGTTCTTGAGCTTCTGATAACAGCAACAGCAAGCAAATAAGTGGCAAGATTAGCAATATGAGTGTTGAAACAACGACTGCCCAACCTGCTCTGTCTGATCAGACGACAACGCCCAAAAGAAAAAGGGCTGACGACCCAGATGAGCTCGAGATCGACTTAAATGCTGCTGAACCACCATCGAAAAAAGCCCTCCGCAAGGCAAAAAAACAAAAGACAACGAAGCCAGGTCAATCATCAGAAGGAGACGTATCCCAGGGTACACAAACGGCCAAAAAGGATGAGGCTAATGACACCAAGACCTCTTCTATTGTGAGATCACCCTATGGCATCTGGATTGGCAACCTCGCATATACGACGACGAAAGAGACTCTCACGACCTTTATCACAAGCGACTCGGATTATCCGATTGCAGAAGATCGGGTGACCCGGGTTCATCTGCCGAGTGGACCAGCGAGAGCTGGCAAGCCTCAGAACAAAGGGTTCGCCTACATTGATTTCGCGGATGCTGAAACACTTTCCAAGGCACTTGAGTTGAGTGAAAAGCTCTTCGGTGGTCGGCGCGTTCTCATCAAAGACGCAAAGAGCTTTGAAGGGCGGCCCTCCGCTGCTACGAAGGATGATTCGTTACAAGGCAAGCCAGCAAGCCGACGAGTGTTCATTGGTAATCTCGCCTTCGATACCACATCGGAACAGCTCGAACAGCATTTTGGCGTTTGCGGAACTATCACAAAAACTCAAGTCGCCCAGTTTGAGGACAGTGGGAAGTGCAAGGGTTATGCATGGATCGAATTTGAGCAGCTGTCGTCTGCACAAGCGGCCATGCGAGGGTGGGTTGAGCAGGGTGCAACAGACAGTGTTCAACAGTCAAAGCGACGGATCTGGTTACATAAACTAGATGGGCGAAAACTGCGAATGGAGTTTGCCGAGGATCCAACGACCAGATACAACAAGCGCTTTGGGAAGGACGCAAAGGGTGGTGTCAAGGACGCCAAGAGCAATCCCCAGGCAGATGAGTACAATGGTGACGACTTTACAGCTGATGGTGTCAAGCTTGGCGAAGTCGAGGATGAACCAGCAAGAAAGGTTCAACGCAAAGATCGCCCTCGGAAAGAGAAGAACCAGGGACCGTATGATGAGCAAACCGTCCAGAGAATGACAGGTGCCATCACCGAGAGCCAGGGTAAGAAGGTCGTCTTTGATTGATTTAGTCTAAACTAGAGCTCCTTTTGGTGTTCAACATGAGTGGCATGGGGACAATGTTTTGATATAAACTGGTGCTCGTGACGCGTGCGAGCGATAAGTAAGTACATATAGGTGATTGTCCGGTAGCAGCACGGTCCAAGAACAAATATCTGGTTCCGCGCTTTCTGTGTCAACTAGGTGATCGATGCCTTCCTGGTTTTCAAATTATGCCGTGTATCTGTGCAAGATTTCCGCTTGGTGGTGTCTACCCGAGTACCCATAACTAATCCACATATCATACCATATGGTTACATTGGAATTGTGTTGAAGACCAACAAGGCATCATCACTCAACTGGTAATCGACAGGCCGCAAAACTGGCTACCTACTTGGGTGGTTATCAATAACTGGACCGACGCGGTACCACGGCGGGAGCATAGCTCACCTGCCGAATGAGGCTAGCTCGAGCTTATGACTGGAGGAACATCAACGTCAACGTACACGCGCAAGGCTCCTATCGCTAGCATAATTGTGGTCTTCTCTTGAATCTGGTGGCCACATTAGTAGATGAAGCCTACCTAGGAATTTGTGAATGTGTAGAGGTGTTAATGCCGGCTGGTATCCGAGGCTGTCGTGTAGACCCCCCTTTCTCCATCGTCTTTCTGCCACCTGTGATTGGTCGGGACCTTGTTCGTTCGTCATCCACCTTCCACCCCGGTGTACATGACGTACCCGCGATGACGCCGGGTTCAGTACGCGTCCAGGTGCTTTTGTTTCCTTCGCGAGATGTGCCAGACAAGCTTTGCATGCCGAGCTATGCAAACACCAACAAAATCAATGCTGCTTCTCCGCCGTTCTCAATCTCTCTGCTCTACACGTACCTGGCATCAAACTGTTTGCCAGTGATACTCTTCTTTCACCTTTGCGACCATGTCATCCAGTAACGAGATCTTGACCTCGTTCAGCGGTGCCTTACAAGCATCTCTATCGGTTCTCCTCGTCATCCTCTACGGTGTTATTGCGTCGCAATTCGACCTCCTCGATAATGCAGCAGTCAAGAAGTTCTCCCATGTCAGCGTTAAGCTATTCTTGCCGTTCCTCCTGATCGCAAAGCTTGGCAGTCAGGTCAATCTCGATAACGCCCTTTCATACGTTCCCATTCTCATCTGGTCGATCGCCTACAGTGTCCTGTCTTTGCTCATCGGCATACTGGCTGTAAGAGTGTTTAAGCTACCAGCATGGGTTACGCCAGCAATTTCGTTCAACAACACGACTTCCCTGCCGTTGTTACTGATTCAGAGTATGGAAAGTACCGGTATTCTGAACACCATTCTCCAGGATGGTGAAAGCGCAAGCAAGGCCATTGACCGTGCTCAGAGCTACTTCCTCATCTGTGCTGTTGTGAGCAACTGCATGACCTTCGCGGTTGGTCCAAGATTATTAGATGAGGATTCGGATGATTCGGATTTGGACGACATAAACGACGACCAACTCGACCAGGTGACGCAGAGGGTAAAACGCAATAGACAGCGTCGCCGCGGTATGAACGGTCACGCCGATCAGCCAGACAGCAACCAGCAGAATCAGAACGAAGAAGAGCAAAATGAGAATGAAACGACCTCTCTCCTCCCAGATCGCCTCAACCAACTGGAATCTCAAATCCACCGCAGCGTCCACGATAGGACCCACAACCTCCTCTACAACCACAACCTCCACCCATCTCAACTCTCCTCCCGCACAAATACTGTCATCGACATAATTCTCTCTTTCCTCAACGCTCCACTCTTCGGCGCAATCATCGGTCTCATCATTGGTCTAGTACCCGCTCTCCACCGTGCATTCTTCGCAGATACCGACAAAGGCGGTATTTTCACCGCCTGGCTGACAGCTTCCGTCCAAAACACCGGCAATCTATTCGTCTCCCTCCAAGTCATCATAGTCGGCGTGAAGCTCTCCTCCTCCCTTCGAAAATTGAAACGTGGCGACTCTGGTGAACAAGCTGGTATTATTCCATGGCCCGCCGCTCTTTTCGTCTTCTTCATACGATACATCTTTTGGCCTGTTATCAGTGTATCGATCATCTACGGTTTGGCAAAGAATAGTAATGTCTTAGGAAATGATGCCATTTTGTGGTTTACTATGATGTTGATGCCAACCGGACCACCGGCGATGAGTTTGATCCCAATGGCGGATGTCTCTGGCAAGGATGAGGCTTTGAAAATGAGTATTGCGAAGTTATTGACAGGCATGTATGTTGTTAGTCCGGTATTGGCGGCGGTGGTGGTCGGTGCATTGAAGGCCTGTCAGAATGCGGCGGAAGGCTGATTGTGTAAAATGAAGGCAATAAATTCAGCAGATCTCGAACTTTGGCTACCAGGATATTAGTTTAGGCGAGACGCAGGTATAACAAAAATGACTTTGATCATACTTGTACAAAAACATCTGCAAGAATCAGTGTAATTCTGAAGCTATGTACAGTACTCGCTATTTAGCCACAACACTGCTACTATAAAGGACAAATGCTTAAACAACTATCCCGTGGATGCCAACCCTTTCATTTCCGAAACATACGTGGGTAGGTAACGTCCTCCCTTCATTCCATGGAAAGCTATATTCACCGTCGTTTGATCTTAGCATCGGTATGCCACAAAGAAGCTCTGATTAAAATATGACGATAATTGCTAGAGCTACAGTAACTTGCATGACCCAGACATGGTCGAATGGTCATCCCTCTAACTCCCACCACCACCACCACCACCACCACCACCTCTGCAGATAAGTAAGCCCATTCTCACCCCTCCCACTCCCGCGCCACAATCCCACTCTTCCACTCCTTCCTCTTCGATCCCGTGCCCGCCTCCTTCTCCTTTCCACCATCCTTACTCTGGCCATCACCTCCACCTCCACCGCCAGCCTGGGTGTCAGCTCGATCCCCGCTCCCACTGCCCCCGCCTTGTTCCGCGGATTCTTCCTTTCCAGGTTCGAAGATTGTGTTACCTGCCCCGTTAAAAATTTCAGTTTCATTACCAGTTTTATCTCCAGTTCCAGATCGTGGATGTCAAAGGCACGTGAACAGATAACCAAACAAAATACACTGAGAAACAACGATGAGAATGGGGACTTGCAGGGTATAAAGCCGAGCTGTGATAGGGAGGGACTGAGAGAGAGACGTACATGAAGCGCAGTGGGCATGGGAGCCATCGGGTGTTAGATCTGCGTTTGCGGAGCAGGAGGGGCATTTTGGCATTGTTGGTTATTCGTCTACGTTGTGCAGATGCGGAATGAGAGTGAGGGTTTGGCGATGGGAAGGTAAAGGGGGATTGATGGTGGTTTGTGATTGTGGGTGTCAAAATTGATGTTTCATATCTTGAGAACAGTAGTGGTAACGAATGTAATCGGGAACTCGATGAGGTAGCATGACGTAATCTCATAGCTCGGTTTGGTTAAATTTCCAATGTTTATAAACGGTGTATTTGATCAATCGATTTTGGACATTAGAGACAAAATTCATGTCATCGCCGTCCGTGTCCTCGAAAATGAGCTGGAATAGTGATAGAACCATTGTAGACCCTGCCATTGATATCGTAGGTGTTTGCAACATGATCCTTTTGTTCTTCGAATAAGCCCTTCCATACCTCTGACATGCTCGCCCTTTCTCTGGGTAAGACGCTATACTGCATTCCATACATCTCTCCTCGTCCAAGTGGTGGAACAAATCGTCCAGTAAGGAGTCGTAACACAACTTTCGGTGACAAGTAATGCTTGCGTATTCGAGCCCCGAGCAGGAAGTATTGTGCGAATATTTGGCGGATCGATAATGGTGTCGAGGATAACTTGATGTAAGCTATATCTGCACAATCTTCCTCGATATCTTCACCTGCATCACCTGTATGGTTGTCTTCATCCTCGTCTCGCTCCACGATTGACCCGGGTGATATCATAGCTATGGAACGCTGATGAGTCTCGAGCAGCTGAAAGTGCACGCCTCCAGGCAAGCGCTGACTGTCCTTCACTTTGAGCAACAAGGCGAATAGGGGAAAGTGATTCAGACATGCCAGACAGGTATCCAAAATTGCTTTGAGACTGATAACAGACATCCTCGCCACTGCAAACGTGAGATAAAACACAATCACAGTTGGTAAAAGGAAGAACAGGAGGGTAAAGAGGACAGTGCCGAGCAACAATTGGTCCAGGTCATAGTCGCAGTTGTCGATACGATTTCGAAGTACATTTCGTTTCTTGCCTCTGAAGAGATGAAATAAGCTAACAATGATGCTGAGCTGCCAATTGAAGATTCGAGCACTAGCGATGTAAAATGAATAGGTGTGCAATGTCATCAAACTGAGCAGATCAGAAAAGATGGCAATTGGCATAGTTGCTCCTGCAAAAGATGAGAATCCGATAACATAGACGATTGTAGGCAAATATGGCAAGATAAGCAACTGAGAGCTCACAGACCAATACTCAATAACCCACAGGAAGAGATCACCTAGAAAGGCCGCGAGCTCAGTGTTCAGTTTGAGACCACCAGGATATGACATGAGCCATCTGATAGTGTCACGCAGGCCATCGATAGTGTATCTGTTGAGGATATCGAAGATAAACGAAGCAGTGACATCAGCATTCTCAATGATAAAGCTGCCGAGAGCTATGCCGATGATAACATCATTAGCTACAAGCCACAAAGAGTTGTAGAATCGAATGTAATCTGAGTTTGTGCCGGCGATGGATGACCAAGTATTATGTCGTCTTCTAAGAAGTGTATACTGAACGGGGTAGTACGAGAACTGCTGTAAGCGGAGATGCACTTGTTGACAGCATGCAGATATGTCCTTCAACGAAAGTCGATCCGAGCTCATTCCAGTCGTGTCTGGAAAGCTCAATCTGCGGAACGGAAGACGCATCTCAAGTAGTTGCAACAATCCTTCAGCTGCCCATCTGTGTAACACTATCGCCAGCTTCAAGGTGTAGGATAAGGTCGGATAAACATAATTCATGAAAATCGTCCAAACTGACCAAGCAGCCAACGTATAGAGCGATTGCGCAGACTCGACAATGTGTTCGGAAACCGACATTTCACGCTTACGCCTTGGGCCCACGAATGGAGTATTCTTCTGCAGCAATGCGCCGAGCTCGGAAGCGCAATTAATCTGCCGAATTATTGTCGGGAGTGCCAGCTCTTTTTGCGTAGGCTTATGACGAATAACAGTATGAAATTTGAGCTTGTTCACAAGTCCACCAATCCTTTTCTTTTCCTGTGCATCTTCTGCTTCAACCTCATCCTCGACATCAGGTCGATTTGAAGTTAATTTCCGGTGTCCCAATGTCAGGTCAATCGGAATGAGAGACATATACTGCAGCTGTGCAGGGTTAGGTGGAGTGTAGAACACTACCTGTATGGATAGTGATGTTTCAGAAGGGCAATACACTTGCGGTAGTGCATTCTCGGATATTTGGTATACCCGTATCTGGCCCATGTTGAAATTGTCGAAGGTGTCCCCATGATTGAAAGTGCCTAGAACGCTTGTAGACTTTCGACCGCAAAGATCCATGACTTCTGTTATTGGAAAGGAGCTTCCGCGAAACAGTGTCCCTTCACGAAGAGCCATTTCCACATTTTTGACTTCGACATCTTCCAACACGGTAACAGCAACCAGATCCAGATCATTGTTCCTCCAACCGACTATCACACCGGGTGTGGTTGAGCGTGCCAGAGTAGTTGGCCAAAACAGTCGCAGCAAGCCATCTCTGTTCTTGACCATGATCCCATGTTGGTGCTAGAGAGAGCCCCGTCGTTTCAGTTGTTCTCTGGCTGAGATTCCGCGTGTGGAAGATCGTGGGTTCAAGATAGCTTCGTGAGCAGCGAGCCGTTCGAGGGGTAGAAGTAGGACAATGAATATCAATGAAATGATAGCAAATGCTTTCGCTGTTCTGGTCTAGCTGGATGATTAGCTTTAGCCGCACAATGGTGGTTGGCAACTTGTCCTACCACAACACCGTGATCCCAGGCGAAAAGGGCAAGTTCGTACAGGCGAGTGACAAGATCCCAGCGTGCAGTAATGTAACCAGCAACGAAAATGCCACCAGTAAGTAATGAGAAAGGGTGCATCGATCAACTCAATAGCAATGTGCGCAAGCCTTCCTTCAGACTCATGGGTAGTATGGAATAACGAGTGCGCGGCCTGCAAGTGCCACTTCGATGCCCTGACGAGGAACGGTATTCTGTTTCAGTGATTGACAATGTTGTGCACGTCTGCTATGGTAGTCCACGCGCACACTATGGGAAAGCACGGTTGCGCAAGCGGCAGGTGCTCATCTCCGATTGGAGGGAACAAGGTTGTGGCACTCCTGTCAACGGAGAGCTTGACTTTACTTCAACTACACTGGCACTGTAATTCACGTTGCCACTGCAGTAACACGACTGGCAGGATTTGAGAACCAACGTATCCATGACAGCGGGATCGTTTGGCTACATACAGGTTACAATGCACAAGCAGAGCGAATGTGGCTTATACTTGGCTAGAAACAATGCGGATAGCCGATGCCAGCCCCCTTGATATCACTGCCGCCACAAGAAATGCCCAACCAAAACTGGGCATTGAGATGTAAGTCGTCGATACATTCCAGTCTGTGTCCAGACAGCTGCGGGAAGTATTTCTTGTGAAACATCTTGTCCACATAAGTGCATCTGTGTCCGCCGTATCTTACTTAACGTTTTTAATTACTGTGTGCAACTTGAGGCAACAATCGAAAATCTGGCAGATCAACCTCGCTTTCACTCCCGCAATCCCAAACACACTACATCAGCATACACCCGTTGTTTGCGCGCAAATTATCTCTGTCATTCCCACGATCACTACACAAAACGCGTTATTCTTTATTACGGTCTGATCGAGCCTCGCTCTGTTTGCACTGATCGATCTTATCACGCACGGCTTGGCGTTGATCGAACAGTCACTTGCACCTTCTCATCAACCTACAAATTTGGCCCAGCCTGACTTTCAACAACTTTCCAATCTTTCCACTCTACCCATCTACCACTTCATCATTTCACACGCCGGTCAGCGCATCCACTCTTTTGGACCACTGATAGCATTGAACTTGGATAACACCTTCATCTCTTTCTATCACACCTTCTATCAACTCATTCATCATGGTTGCAACTCGAACCTTGGCTGCTATCGTGGTCGTCGCAGGAACTCGTAAGTCAAAAAATCTCTTCCCTGCGCAGATCTCAAAATATTGACAAAAACCCACAGTTGGTAATGCTATCGTGCACAACAATGATGCTCTCGAAGCTCGACAAGCCTCTGGTAAGTTGCGCAATACCTTCACTGCCTGACCTTCACACTGACAACTTTTTCAGTGAGCACTGTCACCGTCACAGTTACTGAGTGCGGTACCTCTGCTACACCACCCCCAGCCAGTTCCTCATCGGTCGTTACTACTACCTCGTCGATGACTTCCGAGTCTACAACTTCGGTCATTTCTACTCCCATCGTCAACACTGTTCCAACAGTTGTCAACACTCCTCCACCATCTTCGACTAAAACTGCTGCTCCTCCACCACCTGCGACCAGCAGCGAGGTCACCTCTGTTGCATCATCTCCACCAGAGACCGGTACTTCCTCCACAACCGCTGCTACCACTCCTTCCACCAAGTCCGAGTCTACTAGTGTCCCAACCACTGTGACCACACCAGCCACTTCTGGTTCTACCACCACACAAGCTACAACTACTCATGCCACCAGCAGCGCTTCCTTCACTCCACCAGCTCCCAACAACGGTGTTGGTGTCCTGAACGCAAACTCTGGTCTGATGGTTGTCGTCGCAGCTTTGGCCGCCTTCTACTAGAAGCAGCCTCCTGCATGGACCACCACACAAATCCTACCGGATTTGCGATCTACAACATTCAAATTGACACCTTACCACTCTCTTACGCCATGTACATGTACATTACGTATGTCACTCATTGATGCAAAACGATCAAGAGTATCATTTCACTGGAACATCTTGAATTGGTTGCAGAATGTGACGGACATGCGCAGCATATGAGCATACAAGCATAAAAAATGGCGAATGGGTTTATGATAACAAATATGATACACTAATGATACCATGCCGCAAGGACTTATGAGGAAGGACAGGCGTTCAAGGTTCTGCGATGGTCATGGATACGTGCTATAATACTTGTGCCACAGGGAATGTACTTCGGATCATGTTCATGGGCTCGAAGAGAGTTGCCATTGATCAGCATTGAAGTACCCCAACTCAATTGATTCTAAACATAATCTCTTCATCCTCTTGACCTTGTAGTTTAGACACTCCGTGATCGTGTTTTAACTTGTGCGCCCCATTCCTCTAATTACCTGTGTAACTACAGAAATTTCCGAATCCTTCACACAGCACCTTCACCGCCCACTGATGTACTTTCTTGCGGCTTTGGAAGGCGAGCTATGTCCCGAGGTAACAGGATCACAGGCACTGTGTGGCATCATCATACTACTATCTCGCACCATTCCTTCGATCAATTAGACGTGAGAGTTCAG
>Ga0115842_100108_pt1 | contig 27566 bp, 18 predicted proteins | sample InSIn2SAF170_2_FD_83856 | JGI IMG/M metagenome (GOLD analysis project Ga0115842, IMG submission 83856)
GATACCATCAAGACTCGTATACAGTCCCCCGACTACAAGAAGCTATACACCGACAATGGCAAAGCTAACAAGGCTTTGTTCCGAGGCCTGTATCAGGGCATCGGTTCTATTATCCTCGTAACACTTCCCGCCTCAGGAGCTTTCTTTACCACATACGAAGCTCTCAAATACACCTTGAACGAGTCTATACCTCCGAACACAACGCTATACATGCCACAGCCTGTCATCAATGCAATGAGTAGTGGTGGAGCCGAGCTGGTGAGCTGCGCCATACTCACACCAGCCGAGGTCATCAAACAAAATGCGCAGGTTGTGCAAAGAGAAATAAAGGGCGTGTCACCCACGATTCAAGTTCTCAAGGAGTTCCGTAAAAATCCTTTCCGCTTATGGAGTGGTTACACAGCATTAGCTGGTAGGAATTTACCATTTACAGCCCTGCAGTTTCCTGTTTTCGAGCACTTGAAGACTTACTTTATAGAGAAAAGGCAAAAACAGAAAGGTAGAAAAGTGGATGGAATTTTTGAACGAGCTTCTATTACAGCCATGAGTGCGGGTATAGCTGGTAGTGGTGCTGCATGGATAACAACTCCAGTGGACGTGATCAAGACGAGGATGATGCTATCAGCTGGTAAGCATGACCAAGCAAAGGGTGAGACGAAAGATCTTGGTAAACTCCTAACCGAAGGTCTTGCGAGCAAGTCAAGTAAAGGTATTTTCGAGACTGCAAGAGAAATAGGCAAGAGTGAAGGAATCAAAGGATTCTTCAGGGGTGCTGCTCTCCGCGGTATATGGACAGCATTGGGCAGCGGTCTCTACCTAGGGGTTTACGAAGGCGGCCGGTACTATCTTGAGGACTCTCGAAAAGTCAAGGAAGGAGATCCTGTCATGCAGAAGGATTGGAGCAACACAAAGGTCGGCATTGGTCCTAGTAGATCTCAGGGCGAAGGTGTGAAGAAAAGTGGATGGCAAGAGTGAGAGGAGACAACTCACGAAGATATGCGAATACCCGTCCGCGATATAGCTCGCTGATGAGGTCTGCTCATCACCAAAGCTGTTCTTTGCTCTTCCCAAAGGACTACTCTCCGAAGTCCCAGCACAGTCCATTCGAGCTACGCCCTGCTACAATCTATGGTGGTGATACAACCAAACGAGACGATGGGCATACCTATGCCATGGACCATCCCATTCTTGGTGGGTTGTGCCGAGCCTCAAGTGTTGTTTCTCGGGATTGGAGCATGTCGGGTCTCATCTTGTGATGGTACCTAGCCATGCTTTAGTCCTCAAGCTCCCGAAGGTAATGTCTTCGAACAAGCGTTGAACTTCGTCACTGTTGTGAATGGATCCGAGCGCCGCTTCTAGGGGACTGGCTCCGGATCATTCGAGGAATGTACTACAGGGCGTACCAAAGCAGGAGTATTCTTTCTGGACGAAGCTTCGGCCAATTCGTGTCAACACAACGGTTGATACTCGAGAAATGAACGCTCAGTTACTCAATGTTCGAGTTGAGTCATTCGATTCCGCGAGATGATGTATCATGAGCAATTTCAATACATAGAACTTCCACAGACATAAATCTCTACCTAGATTGGTGGACATTGTCCCTTCCTACTATACCAGCAGTCATGCAAACCCACTGCAACGTCGTCCAATATCTGGTGACGGGTGATCCTCGGCAATACTTTGTGTAATTGACCTTTCCGCTGCTGCACTGAAAACATTAGAAGTTGAATTATTCGTCAAACACTGCACCACAATGATGAGATGAGCATATGCGCAGTGGCTTCAACCTTCGTGACTCTGCGGCTCACAAGCTAGCATGTAATTCAATTTATCCGTTCACCTTCCGGAGTTCGTTTCCCCTGACAGCAATTAGGTCGTTCCCTCTACCGTGCACTGCTCCAGCAATGTCGTCGATTTCCTGATACATCGACCACTACCACTCTCCGACATCTCATTCAATACCGCTTCCGAAAGGACAGCACCATTACGCCGCACGATGCCATCGTGAAAGCACTGTCTATTGGGCGCAAAGCCTACACCCTCCTCAACTCAGCAGCCAAAGGCTCCCCATCTGCAGTGATCCAGCTCAGCGACACTCTAAACGCAGCCGCCCAACACGCGTCCGAGCTTCACGCTTCTCAATCGCATCATGCCGCTGTCCGCAACCCTCCTCGACAACAAAAGCTAAAAAAGATAGCACATCTAGAGGACAAACGGTCAAAATTCTGGGCAGAACGAATCCCAAATCCGGTTCCTATCCTCGAACGTCCTGTCCCGCAACACGCCCTTCCCGATCCAAGCAAACCACGCAAAGTACCAAAACTCATGTCAGCATTCAACACGCCATTCCTACAATACAAATCCGGACCTCAATCACCCATCCTCTCCCGCATCATCCAACAGCACGGCAGACGCGACCAGAAGAAATGGGACCTAGAAATGCGGTTGCGCGAAGAGATCGACCACGCCCATCTCGAAGATAATTGGGACAGAATCGTATTCGAGCACACGCGCTACCGAGACGCCGGCGACGCCGACACCAATGACCGCGGCCTCGTGATCACAGATAAAGACATGAAGCCGCTATTTGGAAAGGAAGCGGCAGCCGCGCCACTGTTACCGGCGGCAAAAAGTTGGGCCGAGGAAGTGAAAGTGCAGCTGCAGGATGTGCAGAGGTCTATTACGGATGACTCTACGAAGAGAGAGGCGATGAGCAAGAAGATGTGGGATATTGTAGTGCAGGAGAGACAGTTGGCGGAGAAGGAGAAGCTGGAACGGCGAGAAATGAGGAGAAAGGAAAGAGAGCAACTGAAACGGTTGGAGTGTAACGAGGATAATAGAACCGATGCCCTGATACAGGCCTCGGAACAAAGCCTTGTTAGCTTTGCCATTGTCGGTGTATAGCTTCTTGTAGTCGGGGGACTGTATACGAGTCTTGATGGTATCGAGTGGGTAGACGAGTACATCAACTGAGAATGCAGCAAATGCGCCAGCCTATAACAAGCCGTTAGTATTGCACGCATGCTGGTCAGTCGACAAGCGGTTTCATGTGGTTCTTACCAGCCAGATATCCGTGTTAGTATTGAAGGCCATCAGCAAATCACTAAACACAGCTCTTCAGTGCACAACGTGGTTAAATTGCATTTTTGGTAGATGCCGTATCTCGAGGACTGACCGCGTCATTACCCATCTGGGAATCTGATAAATTCGTGCAGATCAAGATCATCATGTGGAAACTTTTCGGATAAGCTTAATCCGAAGGGGTCTACCTACTGGGCTGGACTGGCTCGATCGGCCTTCTGATACTTGATACTCAACGCCTTTTGACCTGAGTATAGCCATTCTGCGGGTGGTCTTGAACCATCAAAACTCCCCAGGCCCTGAATCAGGTACCCCGACCATTTGTGCCGGAAAACGGAGAGCGACTGATGCATAACTAAGATAAGTACTCAATAGCATGATGCCGGCTCCTGCTTTACGACTGAATAGGCAGGTTTAGTCAACCGCCAATGGTGCAGTACCTGGTAGTCGCTAGCTCTGTGAGGGAGTCCACCCCCTTTCAACGATAACATCAACTTCGCTTGTTCACCAACTTTGTTACCTGGTCTCTGTAACGCCAACGTGTAAGAGAAATACTTGGCCGTCGAGTACAGCTCAGGGCCACAGTAAGCATCGACCACATTGGTATCGTTGTCACATCAGCATCTCAGTATTGCGCCATTCATGCCGCTGTCCCAAAACGTCCTGGTGAGTAATCATCGTTCGTCGGCTAAGAAACGCCACATTGTTCAGCTTGCTACCTTGCGAGTCAACGCTTACTACAGCGCTTCATCATGGTCAGCCGCACCCCTCGGCTTACGTACTCGCTTGGACGGCAACCCTGGCTTGACTACTGGCTCTGCTAGCTGTTGAACCTCGTCTGGCAGAAGTTTGTGGTGTTCAGAATTGCTCAGTCGCGTTGAAGACGTGCTCAAGTCCCGATGTGCATGCATCGCCAACCGCTTGGCAGTCTTCCTTCACTGCGGCAGCTCTCCCTTTCAGGCCCAATGATTCAAGTGGGCTTCTTGCTTGGTTATGCAACGTTTCATCTGCTAGTGCAAGGTTACAGCATCGAGCACGGGTTGGTAACTCGCATGATAGGTTGCTATTCTCTCAGACTTTACTAATCTAAACTGAATGCGAAGCAGCTGAAATATTGCCAATACGTGTGACATGTGCTCGACAAAAGCACCGGATTATAAGTATTAATACCCCTGATTTCCTACTGATTCATTCATCCATCCCACAAAAGAACATCTGGAGCACATTTCAATCCAAGATAACAGAGAGTCTATACCACCCAAAGTAATCAATTTGACCATTATCAATCTTCAACATGTCTCGACAAGTGTCAGTCCGCTTCACAGACAACCAATCAGGTGCTGGTGTCAACGTACAAGTTACAGCCAACGGCCAAGACCAAGATGCAAGCTCACTGCTTGCAAACACCGCCCTTGCATCGGATGGTTACCTTACCAGCGTTGAGCTCCAGTCTGATTTCCAAAATACAACTCTAATAGTCAAGAGCAACGGGAACCAGATCGCGCAAGCAAGTGGAAATGGAAACAACGTTGCTCAATTCTCCAGAACCCCAATCAACAACATTACCATCAACCTTTCAGCATCATCATAGAGGTTGACCTCAAAGCTTACCGAGCAAATGGCAGTGACGCCCTTCGGTGGTCAAGATAGAGATTTGACGAGAAGAGGATGGGAGGACTGTCCGATGAAGCACGAAACTTGCTAGAATCCTTGGTAGCGAAATCCATTATAGTACCAGAAAAGCCAGGCTCGTCTTCATGTGCTCCTGTCTTGGACATCCTGCTTTCATCGTCATTCTTCGTGTTTGCTTTCTTCTGAGACATTTTTGCTCGAAGCCTGGTTTTCTAGACCCGGAACGAACATCGAAAACTTTGCATTTGTGGCTCTGGGACAGTCAGACGCTGGTGTAGCCAAGTAGCTTGCCTAACCCTTCTACCTACCACCCGTTCAGCACGGGGCCGACCATATAGTGAATCAAGCAGATTTTGAAAGTAAAAAACTGAACAGCTGTCGCCTCGATCAACCTCCTAGCAAGAGTCTGTTCTGTGTATGGGACAAGGCCGCCGGCATAATCCACTCACAAATACCTCACTATCGAAGCAGTGCTTGCTCTAGATTTCGCGTGCGCATTTGATAATCGCTCAATGTGAGTTCGTTTCATGCTTTTTCTGTGTGGCAGTCATCATCTATGCTGGTCTTCCTTGTGCACTGAGCCAATGTTGACTTGGAAAACTCAAGGTATGATACTACAGATCGGACGGTTAATGCTCGGGTTAAACAAAGTGCGGCCAACCTTCCTGAGGAATTGCTCGCACAAAAATGTCAAGCCACTTTAGCGCGCTGTCCAAGGCTCTACCCACCCACCAAGTCTCTCACAATTTCAGAGAACCTCTCGAAGTAACACAGTCCGCCAGAGCCACGCGCACCGATATACACCGCAAGTCAGCTCAAATGTCTCTACCTGAAGATGTACCGCTTCAAGCGGTCCAACTGGAAGCCCTGGTGGTTATGAAAGTTATCAAACATTGTGCAAGCCGACATCCCGCTACCGCCACTGGTTTTCTTGTGGGCATGGACAACGACGGCCTACTGGAGGCTACAAACTCGTTTCCGTTCCCCGTCGTTGATATACCTCAGGAAACGCAACAGTATGACCAGCAGTTCAATTCCGCTGCAGCTGCGCCGCGCGCAAAAGCAAACAGTGCCTACCAAGCCGAAATGATAAGGATGCAGAAAGAGGTCGGCGTTGATGCCAATAATGTTGGCTGGTACACGAGTGCAAATCTGGGCAACTTCATAAATTCAAACTTCATTGAGAACCAGTACTATTACCAGAAAGAACTCAATGAGCGGACGATTGCGTTGGTCCACGATGTCAGCAGAAGTTCTCAAGGTGCGCTCAGCATGCGAGCCTTCAGATTATCACCGCAGTTCATGTCAGCCTACAAGGAGAATAAATTCACCACAGAGAAGTACGTGCGCTGTCCCATTTCGTTTGCACATTACTTACTTTCCGTAGCCTACAAAAATCTGGCCTAAAATTCTCTGAGATCCTCGTCGAACTTCCTGTGCACCTCCACAACGCACATAATGTTAACACCTTCCTCAACCAAGTCCCTCGCCTTGTCTCCAAAGGGATCATTAAACAACCCACCTCTGTTTCCGAGATTGAAAACAACGCTGCCGCCCGTGACGATGACCTCTCTCCCTCCTTCGACAATCTTTCCCTGAACATCGACCCTTTCCTCACACAGACTTGTGACAACCTCCTCGACTCTGTCGAAACCCACCACGTGGAAGCGAATAATTTCTCGTACTATCAGCGCGCATTGGGTCGAGAACAGACAAAGATCCAGCAATGGCAGGCCAAGCGGAAAGCGGAAAATGCGGCGAGGGCGATACAGAAGCAGGCGCCATTGCCGGAAGATGAGTGGCAGAAGCTGTTCAAGCTCCCGACTGAGCCAAGTCGTCTGGAGAGTATGTTGAACAGTAGACAGGTCGAGCAGTACGCGAGGCAGGTTGATGGATTCGTGGCAGGGACAAGCGGGAAGATGTTCGCTGTGAGAGGGAATCTGTTGCCTGGTGAAAGTGGTGCTTCTCCTTCTGAATAGAATCCGTTCTTTGAAAGTTGTGGCAAGTACCTCCCATGACCGCATTGATTGCATAGCGGCGGCGTTCAGGTTTTGATGGAAGAAAAAGCATGGCCTTGACGACTGTATTAAGGCGAGACGAATTGCACGAGAATTGCACGACGGTCAACACGGACGAAGAGGCTATGTGGTGTGGATTGCATGTCTTGTTTGCGCAATGTATTGCCCAGCATGCTTGAAAAAGCCAGACCGCCAGGCCCGGTCGCTTGTGAAGAGAGATGGTGATCAATTCTTGCTTGTCCTATTCACCCAACTGTAACAGAGATGATCCTGAATGCCCTGGTCTCGAAGCAAGTTTCCTTGAAGAAAGATTCCGCATCTGCTCCTTCACTGGTAGCTTGTCCTGCTTGGTCACCACTGATAGACCTGCAAGAGAGGGAATTAAACGTTTGACTTCTTCATAGTTTGCCAGTATACCTAGTTGCTCTCTTGTTGCCCAAATCCTGGCTTCAACAGCATTCATTTCCGAATTGATGGACACCAGGTCAGGTATCGTTTTGTCGATAGCCTTGACAAAGTACGATTGTGTCTGCCGTAGTGTAGACGGCACAAGAATTCCAAACCATGTCACCGGATCTCGATAAGCTGGATCTTGCCTCGAGTCCGATTTCTGCTGTTGTTGCTTCTCCTGCAATACTGTCTCCCCATTCACTTCTGTCGCCGTCGTTCCTGCCTGCTTCTTCACTTCCTCATCTTTAGCACTCGTGCCCTCGTTTCCCACAGTCTTGTTCTCCTTCGCTGCTTCCAAGGTTACAGTTTTGGCAACACCAAACGTGCAATATTGCTTCGCCTCACCGGCACCAACTACAACCCGTCTCTGCGCTTTCATGCGCTCGTCGTAGCATTCCTCACCATACCTTCTGCCTGCGCCAAGCGTCGATGCTCGCTGCGCCTGTGCCAAGGAGAAGAATCCTGCTGAGAACGTCTTTGATAGCTCTTCGCGTAGAGTGGTATAACGATCGAGAAGTTCAAGGTATTGTTCGAGCAGTTCGTCAAGTTGCTGTGTTAGCTTGTATTCGTACTTGTTGTCCTTGGAGTCCGAGACTGGAGATGCGGATCGTGATGAAGGAGGGGAGGGGAGAGTTGATGCCATGATTGTTATCAGTTCAAAGAAAGGCGTCTGGAGTATCTCTGGATCGCGTAGGCTGTACGAGTGTCTCTACACGGTAGTGCCTCGCTCAGAGAGATGTTATGATCTTGCGTGAGAAAAAAAGATCTCGCTCGACGTGTTCGGACTTTCGGTGTTCCAGTCGTCTGTAACTGCAATGACGATTTCCGCGCCGATCATCATGCTCCAAACAGAGTCGCGAACAAATTTCTAGACAATCAAGACCAAAGCCAATTCGTCTCGATAGAAATAACCTCAGCTGTCGGATATCACATATCCCTCGAAGCTATCGCAGAACCTTGCTCAATCATCTCTTCCGGTTCTTATTTCGAAAAGTCGCACTACGAAAGCGCAGCTCTCGAAGCCTCGAAGAGAATTCGCCCAATTTTCGCCGCATCTATATCGATAATCTCAATCTGTACGGATCAGACCACTACGTCTTGCTCAGACCTGCTCCAGGCAAGCCATATCACACCACTTGTATATTATGGCATCCGCAGCGATCGCCACAGCAGCCGAGACCTCAGCCCATGGTGTCAAATCCTTATACAGGTCCTTACTGCGGCAGTCGAAGCAATTCGCGAACTACAATTTCAGAAGCTACGCGTGGAGAAGAACGAGGGATGCATTTCGAGAGCACCAAAAAGAGAGCGATGCAAGAAGGGTACAGGAGCTTGTGCAAGAAGGTTTGAAGGAGCTGCAGGTCATGAGGGTAAGTTCGGTGTTACAATTTTCGAAAAACCAGGAGACGAAATGCGATGGCAGATGCTAACTAATCCTGACAGAGACAAACCATAGTATCACAATTCTACCAGCTCGATCGATTAGTCGTTGAAGGAGGCAAAACTGGAAAACAGACTGGTAATGAAGGTGGTATCATACGGGTGAAGGACACCGGTTGGGATTGAGCTGTTGTGGTGTAAAACTATGTGATTTATGGCGTTGATACTACTAATGCATGTATATCGTCTCTCTTCATGGATGTTTACCTCAAGTTCACAACGATTACAGCTCGATCAATATCTACTGCTGTTATGCTCAAAGTGACCACTTTTGACGCGTACAAGACAGCTCGAATCGGTGGCTGATATTATGTTCAGCTTTGGAGCAATGTCGTTCACGAGTTTGCTTTGAAACTGATGGAACTACTTAGGCTACTTACGATCATGCCGATACTGCCTTCGTGATCTCAATGACATCCATGATCACGCAGAACTATTAGGTCAATGCTCTGTGGTCTGCTCACTCAATATCTAGGACATTCCATGACGATCGTTGCCGTCTCGACACGAGTCAGACAAAGGGCACCATACCTACTCTTGAAGGCTACCGAAACAGTGCAGAGGTCCTGGGAAAGCCTCATATGAGAAAATCTTAGATATGGAGAGATTCAACAGACGCCAGACGTCCTACCACATCAGCAAGCTCTGAGCCAGCCTTGCAAGCTAAGAGTCATTCCCGGTCTTCCAGCTTGATGCATGGTGTGCCTTAACGTGAACTGACAGAATTGCAGTTTTGTGCTCCTTGTTCTCCACGAGTCGATGTGTGATGACATGTCTCTTTCTCTTTCTGTATGCAAGTATGTCATCCTGGTCTTATTGAGCTATCTATTTGAAGATCTCACTGTTATGCCATTGAATCACCTGTCCACGTCCAATCCTGTCACCCATAGTCTGGGTAACCCATTCCTCCTCAGAGGAAGCATTGCCAAGCCGCTAAAGTAGTGTCTGTATATAGCCGAAGATCTAGCGAACAGAACTCCATCTCATCGTATCTTGTCGCGTCTCCTCGTAACCCATTTCTTGAACATCCATCTAACATCTTTGAATTGTCGCGCTTTTCCCCATCACTTCTTCGCATCGATTGATAGCGTTCTAAGGGTCAGCTGTGACCCATACAGCCTTGCCATCAGCCGAGCCACTAGTGCGACAGCCTTGCACAATGCCTCCAGTAAGTTCATTTTCTTGTTTTGAGCACCTGGTGCAGATACGGAAGCGGATTTACTTTTCTCCGTACTTGAAAGCTCCTTTTTCTCTATCATTCTACAAGAATGCCTGGTGCTGTTCCTCCACACGCATGGGTGTGCCAAGGGTGTAACCGCCCATACTCAACAAAGGACTCGGTGCAGCGCCACTGGTCAGATAAGGGCGCATGCCCAAATGGCAAGAACTTCCCACCACTTGTGGTGGAAGTAGACCATGACGGCTGCGTCCTACCTGGCCAGTCGGTGAGTTGGCTCTCAAGAGCAGCTCCCGATTCGTGCAGACCCCCTGAGCCCTCAACGGGGAGTGCACCAGCTGGCACCAGCCAGGTGGGAACCTCCCTGCAGGCATCAGGGGATTTTCATGAAATGGTCGTCGCTATATCGAAAGCGTTGTCGAATCCAGGTTACGCCCTTGGCCCCTATACTACAGTGGATTTGGGTTCCAAGTTCCCTTCTCGCTGGTTATTGCCCAACGACGAATATCTTGCTTTGCTTGCCCGCTCCCCTGACCTCATCCTTCACTTCTCTTCGAACAATTCCTGACGGTTCTGTCTTCTTCACAGCGCTCTCGGCAAACCCGTCATCAAGATGCAGCATCAGCAGCTCGTTCTCGCGGTCAGATTCTCGATTTAGATCCTACAGATGGTCTACCAGTACAGAAATATTCTCTTACAAAAGTTCTCATCAACCAAGATGCTTCTTCAGATCCTGCTGTACTAAATGCCAAATCCACAACATCAGCAGAATGGACCTCACAGTTCAGCACACCACAATTCCCCTGGAATGAGCAATCTCTCCCCAGCTTTCAGAAAGAGCTTCCATCATGGAACCAAGAAATGATCCGTCGTGCTCGCGCAGGTAATACGAATGCCAAGCTCAGTGTTTGGGACCGTAAGAACGATACTTGGATGTCCGCTGCAGAAGCAGGAAAGAAAGCTACACCTCTCAAATCTGTGCATCTCAACAACATTGAAGACAGTAATGATCCTAACAGCAAACCACCTACTGGCGATGATGCAGACTCTTCAAAGTCAGCAGAAGACTCAGAGAATGACTCGTCCAACGAATCCAATAAATCTGCAGAAGAAGAAGATGATATCGAAGATAATACGCCTTTCAAACCCTCCACATCTTCAAAACGTCGAAAATTAGCATCACGCCTACACGGGCCTGACGAGACACGTCTTATAGAGATTAAGCGTTGGGTACAATTGCCACCGCAAGTCGCAGAAAAGCAACCAGAACCTTCCTTCCTGGCACAGCGAAGACCAGGTATGCCGCCACTGTATCAGCCTGAATATGCACACAGAATGTTTGGACAGTATCATTCAAGCAGTACCTTCACAAGCGCTACCGGCTACGATCTAGGTGAAGGTGGTGGGCTAAATAATGCAAGCGGCGTCATGGCAGCGAGCACGGGTGATGGCACTGCTGTAACAGGGACAGCTACGCCTACTAGAAAGAATATTCCACCCAGAAGAAAAAAGAAGAAGCTTGGTGGACCGGGAAGACGGCCAAAAAATGCCACTGTCACTGCTATGCCGCAGACCGACGGAGCAAACGACGGAACAGCAGCAGGAAATGTAACTGGCATAGCAATCGATGCTGGAAGTGCGATGGAAGGTATACAAGCCACAGACAATCAAACCACAACATCAAGCCTGAAGGCGGAAGAGGCCAATCTAGATGATAATGCAGAAAGTGGATCCGAAGCGGAAGGAAGTGAAGAGGGAGAAATCGACGAATCTGGTGGAACTGCTCCTACAAATACAGACAGACAAGAAGACGAATTACCCTCTCCAACAACCAATACGGAAGTAACTGCAGTCCCCCATACAGAACAAACCCTACCAACCCAACACCCAGTATCACCAGACCCAACCTCCACCAACGAAGCTAAAGACAGCACAAACACACAAGCACTAGCACAATTACCGTCGCCTTCCACGACAGCTCTTACACACCCACAACCCTCAATCTCCGCACATACAACCACAACAACCACCCCACCTCCAGCGTCGCAGCATCCGATTCCAACATTCAGCATCAGCGGTCCTAACTCTGACCCCGAAGAAAAAGCCATAATAGAGGAGAACGCACAAGCAATCACCAATCCAGGCGAAAGAACGGATGAACCACAAATGGAAGGTGTTAGTCAGGCTATTGAGCGTGCTGCTGCGGGTGGTGGGACTGGTGTTGAGACTGAGATTGTTGAGGTTGAGCCAGCGGCAGCAATTGAAGGAGAAGGAGAGGTGGATTTGCTGGGTGGTTTGGATGAGGCGATTGATCGAGGGATCAGTGAGGCTGGTTAGCAGTGAAGCTAAATGAAGCGGGAGGATATGGATGAGGTTTATGAATTGATCGACTGGACTGGAGTGGAACAAGGACGGTAGTGTTTGGTTGTCGATGAGGAACCACAATCATACGTGGTCCGTCATCGAGGCATAGAAGCTTGACGCGTGAAACATGAATGACAATACCACTTTCTTCACGATTGATCTAAGCTGTCCACCAATAAGGCGGCAGCTCCATCATGTTTGATAGCTGCACCTTGCAGATCTTGCCTTGTTATACATTCCTCGATCAAAGAGCCGTTGCTGCATGACCAGATCCTACCTAAGTTAGTCCCTAATTATCGCGTTTATTCGCGTGTGAGAGCAACGATTACTTTCCCATCGAGATCGAGTTACTGTGCTGTAGTTCTCAAAGGGCAACTAAATTTATTTATTCGCGGGTACCAGTGACGTACGACTAACCACTTGACCTCAGTCCATAATCAGACAGCCGCATTCAAACAGTCTTGTATACCTCCTCTACTTGCCCAGTGCGACACCCCTTCCTACTCGGTTCCTTTTGTCGTCAGGCCAGTGGGCGTACGAATTCGCCATGGCCTCCCGTCTAATACTAGTCATCGGCGACCTATTCATCCCGGATCGCGCAGCAGTGAGTCTGGCGGACAGAACCGAGTCCAATCCAAGGCAACGAACGAACACATCTAACCAAAAGCTCTAGGACATCCCAGCCAAGGTCAGTACAGTAACGACATCACCTCAAAACCACAGCACTCCTTCCTGACACATCTTCGCGCGTACAGTTCCGGAAACTCCTCTCCCCCGGCAAAATCGGCCAAACAATCTGCCTAGGCAACCTCAAAGACAAAGAAACATTCGAATACCTCCGCCAAATAGCACCAGAACTCCACCTCGTAAAAGGCGACTACGACGTCGACGCCCCAAATCTCGCACTCTCAAAAGTCGTGCAACATGGCAACATGCGCATTGGCTTCACGCATGGACACACTATTATACCGCAGGCTGATGCTGATGCCCTGCTCATAGCGGCGCGACAGATGGATGTGGACGTTTTGCTGTGGGGCGGCACGCATAAATTCGAGGCGTATGAGCTTGAGGGGAAGTTTTTTGTTAATCCGGGGAGTGCGACGGGGGCGTTTAGTACGCTTTGGGGCGCTGATGTTGAGGAGCCGGTGCCGAGTTTTTGTTTGATGGATGTGAGTTTATGATACTGTTTGGACGATTGATATGTGACAAAATGCTGATGGTTGTTGTGTGCAGGTTCAGGGTGATGTGCTCGTGTTGTATGTGTATCAGTTACGGACTGATGCGCAAGGGAATGAGAATGTTGCGGTTGAGAAGATATCGTATCGCAGGCAGGCGACGGCTGCTGCTTCGTGACTGGGCCATAAGGTATGCGACAAAGGAGCTAGAGACAGCCTCCATTTACAGGATATCTTGGACCCCGCCTTCAGCCAGAGAGTTCGACTTTGCAGCTCTCGATGTACGAACAGTGAAGCCGATGGTGCTTAGCACGAGGTGATGTAGGGAACCATCACGAGTCAGACTACGGTCTTAGCGAACACCACACTGCAGGCAGTACTATGTGATCTAAGCAGGTGAGCAGACTGGTGCTTCATCTGGTGCTAACCGGGCTTGAAAAGTGATCTCTGTCTTGCTGTGGTGCTAGCAACATGCCTCGACCATGGTCACAGCGAAGGAAGGAAAGAATCCAGATCCGTGGTGGTCACAATGGGATAAAGTCAAAAGACAGTAGTAGTGAAAATAGTGAATACTTCACTTAACAACTCGACCAGGGGGTATCTAAACTCTTTCTATGTCTCATACTTCATAACCGCATTTGCCATGCCCTGCCAACACAAGTGCCTCAATCCTTAGGGACGAGTTACTTGCGTGATTGCTCCGCGTACACCTCCTTCAAACCCACCCATTTAGTCCGCCAACAGCTCCTCAACCTCACTCTCCGTCAATCCCAACAAATATACCAAATCAAGCATACTCTTTCCCACGTTCAATCGCGCCGGTGCCTCCATCTGCACTTTACTCTTCGCTCTCCACGCCACCCCCAACCCCGCAGTCATCAACATTGGGATGTCATTCGCGCCGTCACCTACCGCCATCGTCTGTGCCAGTGGAATCCCCTTTCCACTCGCCAAGCTAATCAGCAATTTCTGTTTATGCTCGGCATTAACGATCGGGTGGTTAGGATCGAGCTCGCCTGTCAGTGTTTGTGTTTCCGAATCCGAGAGCAAGTGGTTTGCAAATGCGTAGTCGAGACCCAGTTCGCCTGCTAGCCAGTTGGCAAGAGGCTGGAAGCCACCGGATATGACGGCTAGCTGCAGACCTAATCGTTTGAGAGCTTTGCAGAGCTCACGGGCGCCGGGCGTGATTGTGATTTTTGGGCGGAGAAGTTCGAAGACATTGGATGGGACGCCTTTGAGCAGCGCGACTCGAGCTTTTAGAGAGGCGGAGAAGTCGAGTTCGCCGTTCATTGCGCGGGCAGTGATTTCGGAGACCTGGTCTTGCACGCCGATGTAAGCGGCTATCTCGTCGATGACTTCTTGTTGAATGAGTGTGCTGTCCATGTCGAATACGCAGAGACGTTTGTGTCCTCGGAAGACGCTGGAGGGTTGGATAATGACCTCGCAGTTCCATTCACGTTCGAACTTGTATATTGATTCGTGTTTCGATAGCAGTTCGAAGGGCAGATATGTTGGATTTGGTGGAGGTGAAAACGTTACTTCCATGATGCGCGGTTTTGTGGTGTCAGAGGCTAGACAGCGGTGAGTGGAGATCAGACGTCGTTGGTCGGGTGAGTTGTGAATGAGGAGACTGTCGAGAGTAGCGAGGAAGTGAGTGAGGCATAGTTGCGAAACGTAGGGGCCGTATATATGGTCCAGAGGTTCAGGTTCCGGTCCAGGTGGTTCGAGAGGATAGTCCGAGATGTTGTCTGTTGGAGCGGAGCCTTCAGCTATGGAAGGTGGGGGAAGGGTATCAGACGGTGTTGGATTGGCGTGTGGCATATGATCTGAGTGTGCATGAGGGTGGCTCGGCTGATTGATGTTATAGTATATTGTTGCTACTAGACGTCCAGCAGCATCTTTGTCTTGTATGCAGTTCGTATGGGAAAGAGTGTGGACGGACTCGATATCTCGCGTGGGGGAGGGAGCAATGGCGCCAATGGATCTGCTTGAGCCAAACGACAGGTTTGAGACAGCATTACTGCTCAAAGCTGCTGGTTGTTCCATGATTCCATCAATGCTTGTCGCAGGGCCTGTCTGGTGACTGCGGTATTCCAGGTGATCATCCAAGTAGGAGGAACTACGACCAAGTGTGCCCTTCGCAAAACTTGGCCGCTGGCTCTTTGTAGTAGGCGGGGTCGCCATGGTTGAGTTAAGGCTCGTCCTGTTGTACTTCAGATCCGTCCCAAATGCTGTGTCAGTAATTGAATAAGGCTGTCTGTTTTACCTTGTGCTCTACCGCAGTTTCCACACGGAGCCACTAGATATTGAAGAACCGACGAAGTTACAGGCACACAGCCAATTGAATGATGCTACGGAGTATACTTCTCACTGCCGCGTTTCTGATTTGCTGAGAAGTGGTAGGACATGGGTGCTCAGTTTTGAGCGTAACTTCAAAACGGACATGGATTTTTCGGCATGGTACTGCACGCGGAGCACTACCGCTCGCTCACGTCATTGCTGCAGGTACGTTATCAGATGCTTCTCCTCCTCATAGATATACAAACAATATGAGAATAATGTAGTCAGCCTCCGTAGCCAAGTACAGTAGGTGAGCAGAATGCGGAGCAATGGGGACATTACATTTGTCAACCACTGAGTAAAAGTTGTACAGATGGCACAAAGACAGACCTCATGTCAAGGACTTGCTGTCGACTGAATAAAATATCCATTTTTAACCCATATGTACCCCTATTGAGAAGTGTACCTGTAATCGTTCAATTCGAATCAAGATAGTACCAACTCTCCTCAATGGAATTGCTACCTGATTCACACTAGCCCGAAGAACTCTCGTGAACTTGAGACACAGGGTTTGACTGTGCGCAGTGATTAATAAATGGAAGAAATGGCTCGAATATAATATGCCTCAGGCATCCATGTCGTCCTCTTGCCTTTTGCAATTTCTGCCCGGAGAACTTTTTCGTCACATCGAAATACAAACCAAAATTCCACATATACCGAAAGGAAGAGCTGCAAGGAACTGAAGACAACTATCGTATCGTTGCTCGGGTACACTGTAGGTGCATGGGAAGGACATCACTTGAAATAGAGCATCATCTTCTGTACAGTGCATATACGTCTTGGCATGCCATTTGCTACCGTAAATCGAAAACCGCCTAAGCAATATTGCTGGCAGCACTCTCTGCACCAACGACGCAGGGGGAGGAGTAATGACGTAGCCGGAGTCCATGCCCCGTGGTTGTGACTTCCCGATGAGTCCGATATATCACTTTTCATTTTGTATACCCAATCAGGTTAGTGTCAATCACGCAATTTGAGAAGTGCTTGCAAAATGGCAAAGAGAAACAGCCTTCGCACATAGACTAGAGCTGTTCATGTTGCTGCTCCAGCGCTTCTCGGCCACACAAGTGACTGGCTGACACCATCTGGAGCTGTTGAGCACGCAATTCTTGTCCGTGGTGATGTTGATTTGTAAACTCCGTCAATGTGCTCTGTACAGTAGGTAACCTCTTCTTCCCCGTTCTCTTGCTGTTGTTCCTGTCTGTATATACGCGAAGCCATACCTACGATCCTTAGCATTCACGACCGTCTGACCCATCTGGCTTGCCTTGCTAACATGTCTCGATCATCCTCCCCTGGCAGTGCTGCCCTCCGACGCTCGTCAGACTCAGGTTATGCCTCTGCCAACAGCAGTGATACCGAGGGCCAAGAAGTCATGTTTACCTCGAAGCACCTCCAATTTCTGAACCGTCAATTACAGTTTCTGGAGCCACAAGAGGTTTTGAGATGGTGCATTACTTCCTTACCTCACCTTTTTCAGACAACGGCTTTTGGTCTGACAGGTCTCGTCACACTTGACATGCTGTCGAAGTTAAAAATTCCTCGTCCACAAATGGTTGACCTCATTTTCATCGATACACTGCATCATTTCCAGGAGACTCTGGATCTGGTGGACCGTATTCGGGAGCGCTATCCTTTGGTGAACCTGCACGTGGCCAAGCCTGCAGGTGTGACCACAGCAGATGAATTTGCTCAGAAATATGGTGATAAATTGTGGGAGACGGATGAGAATAGATATGATTATCTCATCAAGGTGGAACCTGCCCAACGTGCTTACCGAGAACTCGACGTTCACGCCGTCTTAACTGGTCGGAGAAGGAGTCAAGGTGGAAAGCGAGGCGACTTACCAATCATCGAGATCGATGAGGCTGGTTTAATCAAAATCAATCCTTTGGCCAATTGGTCATTCCAACAAGTTAAACAATACATCACAGAGAACGACGTCCCATACAACGCACTCCTTGACAGAGGCTACAAGAGCGTCGGCGACTGGCATTCAACTCAACCCGTCAAAGAGGGCGAAGATGAACGCGCAGGTCGTTGGAAGGGTCAGGAGAAGACAGAGTGTGGTATTCATAACCCTCGCTCTAAGTATGCACAATTTTTGATGGAGCAGGAAAAACTAAGAGAGAAGGAAGCGCTGGAAGAGGCTCTCCGAAAAGCATCACTCACTGAGCCGGCCGCTCCAGCAATCTCTTCGTGAAGGAACCGGTCTGTTCAATCTGTTTCGAACATAGCGATGGAGTTTGTTTTTTTTTGTGGAGGCCGATCGCTGTCGACGCGTCGACGATGAAATGAATCTTGACGGAGTACATGAGAAAAAGGTGATGCACTGTTATCCGGACGGGTGATGGACATTGATGTCCGTCTGACCTCGCAAAGCGGTACTGGAGATGCCCAGGGAAAGCTCGAGATAGAGTTGCGAGTACGACATGATATAGACAGGGACAATCACGATATATTCAAACATTATAGGCCTCTGCTTTGTTGACGACACGCGGTTGATAGAACTGACGACGCTGGTGTTACCTTGCTGCTCGATAATCGATTCATTCAAGCTTGGCATTGAGGGGTGTTGACAACGTTACGTTCAAGTTGTCCCTCTCGGCGTTATCCTTGTTGAGATGCCGACCTTGTGTTCATAGACTCCCATGTTTCTTACACTTTGATCACCACTGCAAATAGCTCAGATCACGACTGACATCTCTTTCGGTAGACCCTACCTGCGAGGTACTGTTCGTAATGGGCCGGAAAGTGGAGATGCCAACTGAAACCTTGCAACTGTTGCTCTGACGTTCAATGGTTGTCTAACATGATTGCGCCATTCGTGGTCCAGATATTTTTTTTCTGCTCGTACATTTTGGATTGCGCATATCCGCTCGAATTCGTTCGTGCTTGGCTGACGGTCTTGTTGAAAGTGAACATTCGTCTGTTTGTTACTCGGACGTTTTCTTGTCCAGCATTGTCACCACCAGCTCGTCCTTAGCAATTTACAACTGACTATTGCAGGCTTAAAGTCTTGGAAAGCAGTTTGCAGCAATGGCTAACCCCCCTCACGGAGGTGTTCTCAAGGACCTTCTCGCGAGAGATGCTCCTAAACATGACGAACTCGAGAAAGAGTCCGAGACCTTACCCGCCATTGTGTTGACGGAGCGACAGCTTTGTGATCTTGAGCTCATCCTTAATGGTGGCTTTTCCCCTTTGGAAGGCTTCATGAACGAGGCAGACTACAATGGTGTTGTCGAAGATCTGCGGCTTAAGAACGGAGCTTTGTTCTCCATGCCTATTTGCCTCGATATCTCCCCCGAGACTGTGCAGGCTCTTGGTTTGAAGGCAGGTGGTCGAGTCACCCTACGAGATTTCCGAGACGATCGAAATCTTGCCATCCTCACGATCGACGACATCTACAAGCCGGACAAAGAGAAGGAAGCACAAAAAGTGTTTGGAGGTGATCCAGAACACCCCGCCATTAGGTTCCTCATGAATCAAACGCAGGAGTTGTACGTTGGTGGAAAGATTCAGGCGATCAATCGCCTCAACCACTATGACTATGTTGCTCTTAGATATACTCCCGCAGAACTAAGAACTCACTTCGACAAGCTTGGCTGGTCCAAGGTCGTGGCGTTCCAAACTCGAAACCCCATGCATCGAGCACATCGAGAATTGACAGTCAGAGCAGCAAGAGACCGACAAGCCAATGTCTTGATTCATCCCGTCGTTGGTTTGACCAAGCCTGGCGATATCGACCATTTTACAAGAGTGCGAGTATACGAGGCTTTGATGCCTCGCTACCCCAACGGCATGGCTGTCCTTGGTCTCTTAGGTCTTGCAATGCGAATGGGAGGCCCGCGTGAAGCCATCTGGCATGCAATCATCAGAAAGAACCACGGTGCTACACATTTCATTGTCGGGCGTGATCATGCGGGTCCAGGAAAAAACAGCAAAGGTGTTGATTTCTATGGCCCATACGAGGCTCAAGAGGCTATTGAGAAATACAGATCTGAACTTGGAATTGAGGTTGTCGAGTTTCAGCAGATGACATACCTCCCAGACGCGGACGAATATCAACCTAAGGATACTGTGAAGGAAGGTGTCAAGACGCTCGACATTTCCGGAACTGAGCTTCGAAGACGTTTGAAGGTGGGCGCACCCATCCCAGAGTGGTTCTCATATCCAGAAGTGGTCAAGGTGCTGCGAGAATCAAATCCACCTCGATACAAGCAAGGCTTTACCATATTCCTGACGGGATTATGGAATTCTGGCAAAGACGCTGTTGCTCGCGCTTTGCAGGTAACTCTCAACCAACAAGGTGGCAGATCAGTGTCTCTACTCCTTGGAGAAACTGTGCGGTCAGAATTGTCAGCAGAGCTCGGTTTCACAAGAGAAGACCGTGATAAGAACGTTGCCAGAATTGCATTTGTGGCAGGAGAGCTAACCAAATCTGGTGCTGCAGTAATCGCAGCACCCATCGCGCCTTTTGACGCCGCCCGAAAAGACGCCAGACAGACCGTCGAGAAGTATGGCAGCTTCTTCCTCATTCATGTTGCTACGAGCTTGGAATATGCGGAGCAAACTGACAAGCGAGGCATCTACAAAAAGGCGAGGGCAGGCGAAATCAAGAACTTCACAGGTGTTGATGGCCCGTACGAAACACCGGCCGATGCCGATCTCGTTGTCGATGCTGAGAAGCAAACTGTGCGAAGCATTGTGCATGAAATCATTCTCATGCTGGAGTCGCAAGGTTTCCTGGAAGCTGCTACCTAGAAGTTATTGTGTTTGGTACATATCTGGCTTAGATAAATAGACTAGATCCTCGCAGTCAGATAGATTGGATAGATACAGGTTGGGAAGATCATAAGCAAAAAGCTCTAGATGATCAATGGGGTTTGAACGACTGGAATGCAAAAGATACATGTAACGACTACAGTGTACCTCGTTGACGATTAAAGTGATACAGTAGTAACAGTGCTTTATATTGCCAGCGTTCTGTACTAGCACGCCTGAAAACCACACCTGGCTCTTATTGGGATGGTGGCGTTAGGCGTACGTCTGATGATGTATGGCTGCGAGGCCACAGGGTCGGTGTCCACAAATTGCATGTGTATAATGCATTTCGTTGCCATACCCATAGATCGCAACTAGCCATTGTTTGCATACTGCTGTGATAGTAGGTTCTATCTAGTGCATCCCTTCGATCCGACGCCTAACTCTTCACGAGCTCAGTCCGATCTTCGTGGTCAGATACAACTTGTTTCAATTGATTGCTCTCTGGTACCCTCCAAACAATTCATCATGGCAGACGGCGCAATTGTCAAGCCTGACAAGGATTTCTCGAAAGAAGCAGACAAGATCATTCCTGAAGCCGAATCGTTAGCAAAGAAGGATTTGTCCAAGGCCGTTGACAAGCTCGCGTCTCTCGAGAAACAATCTCGACAATCCTCTGATCTTGCAACAACTTCTAGAGTCCTGGTGGCCATTGTCACAATATGCAAGGATGCTGGAGATTGGAGCTACATGAACGAGCAAGTCTTACTGCTATCGAAGAAGCATGGTCAACTCAAGCAGGCCATCACCAAGATGGTCCAGGTCGTTATGGGTTTCTTGGAAGACATATCTGAAACGGACACCAAGCTTTCGGTCATTGAGACACTACGAACAGTAACGGAAGGAAAGGTTGGTGGAACTAGGAACGTCTATCAAGACGATTGCTAACTGACAGTCAGATCTTTGTCGAAGTCGAACGAGCACGAGTCACGCGAATACTTTCAGACATCAAAAAATCTCAAGGTGACGTGAAGTCTGCGAGAGACACACTTTGCGAACTGCAAGTTGAAACCTTTGGATCAATGACAAGAAGAGAGAAGACCGAGTTCATCCTCGAACAAGTTGCATTGTGTATAGAGAGTGAAGACTGGACACAAGCAGGCATCCTTAGCAGGAAGATAGGAACAAAATATTTTGCAAGAAAGCCAAAGAAGACGGCAGAACAGTTGGAAAAGGAGAGCAAAGAACGCGAAGAGGCGGAGAAAAAGCGCAGCGCGGACGACCCTCCAGTAGAGAAAGAAGACGATGTAACTGACCTCAAACTGCGATATTATGAGCAGCAAATCACGCTTGCCAAGCATGAAGACCAATACCTGGAGGTATGTAAACACTATCGACAAGTTCTGGACACCGAGTCTGTTGAGAACAATCCCGAGCAGCTACGCGCTGTGCTTCAGAGAGTTATCTACTTCGTCCTTTTAGCACCCTATGACAACGAACAGTCAGACCTACTACATCGAATCAACCAGGATGCTCGAAACAGTGAGGTGCCCAAAGACCAAGCACTGTTGAAACAATTCACGATACATGAGTTGATGAGGTGGCCTATGGTAGAAGAACGATTCGGAAAACATTTGTGCAGCACCGACATTTTCTCCAAGACGAGCAACTCGAAAGACGAGAAATCCGACACAAGATGGCAAGCTCTACGGCAGCGAGTTATCGAGCACAACGTACGCGTGGTGGCCAAATACTACACCCGCGTCACATTCACTCGACTCTGTGAGTTACTTGATCTGTCGGAGGAGGAAACGGAGAAATATATCAGCGATTTGGTCACCAAGAAGACAGTATATGCACGAATTGACCGACCAGCTCGAGTAGTCAATTTTGAAGTTAAGAGAGGTCCAGATGAGGTTCTTGATGATTGGTCAAGCAGCATGAAGGGACTTTTGCAGTTACTTGAGCGGGTTGGTCATCTCATGCAACGTGAAGAGATGATGGCACGGATTCAGCCTGGCGATAAGAAGGAAACCAAAGCTGCCAAAGCATAGATATTGATCTACAGGCTGTCTCTGTTGGATGATAAGCCCGAGAGGGCTTTCTTCACTCGAGGGAGCAGCACAGGTAGGCCCAGGTGTCTCTGCTGCCGTCATTCAGGCCTCACCTTGATAGTCTATTCACCTTACTGCGCGGTCATATGGAAGAGGAGAATTGCTTTATCTGCTGCTGATCAATTATGATACTGACAGCATATGGAGCGGGCGCAGTCAGCGCTGAGATATGGTCTAAGTGAGCAGCATCGATCTGCCTTGCATGGTTTCTTCCGACATGGTAAATAGTGTTCGAGAAGTCTTGTGCGTGTGTGGTCAAGATCGCACTGGCGAGTGTACCAGGCAAATACAACGCTGATTCACTTTGAGCGATGAGACGCACGTGCACTAGCATGTTATGTGTTTTGGGTGATTCTGACACTTCTGCTCGTTTCAGCTTCGGCGCGAGAAACAGACGCACTCGCCAACCATTCCTAACGTGACGTGAAGCGCTTACTGTCTTGTCCTCCACCAGCTCCCATGCTCTTGATTGGCATGCATTGTTTGGAACCTGATGCATCTAACGCTCCTACTGTTCAAGAATAACAACGGCCGTCTTAACGGCCAGACATGTGAAGTTTGATATTTCACAGACTACGGCTAAGGTTTGAACAAGTTCATAGCCGCGAGCAGTGCCACAACCTGCAACGCGATGCTACTGTATGCGCCAGACCTCAAACCGGTCGCCATAGCAAAGCAGGTCTTGTTCCACAAGGTGTTGGTATATACCTGATTCCTCTGTCTTGTCGTTGCTCAACTATCCCTTCTTGTTCATTGCTCTTTCCATCGTCATCGTCTGCCTTACCACATTGATTGTGGTCGATAGATTGCATTAAAAACAGGCGTTTGAACTCGTTTCTGCTTGCTTCTATTGTTGCTATACGAGCCTGGAGCTCACACCTGATTCTTCCACACGAAGCACAGCCAAAAAAACAATCTTATTACGAGATACCTAATCATCAACGCGATGGCAGGACCGAACACAACAGAACCACCAATCTTCTTCCCACCTCCACCCACTATGGCAAACACTGCAGATTCGAAGAAATCCAAATCATTCAAACTTAACTTCAAGACCCGACCAGGCACGTCCGACTCCTCAACTTCAACATCCACAACCTCATCTCTCCAAAAGAGCCAAACGCAGCCAAAACCAATCCTCAAACAACCACAGTCAAAACCAAACCCAAAATCAAAAGCCCACACAATAAAACGCACAAGACAATTCATCCTCCTAGCCCAACTCCTCCTCTCCTTCACAATCCTAATCCTAGGCATCCTCTTCGCTTACTGCGCCGCCCTCCCCCACTCCGACACCATCGACCCACCAAACCCCAACCTCTCAACCACAACATCCAACACAAGCTCAGATCCAACCTTCACAACCCACAAAGCCTTAACCTCGCTAACATTCTACACCGCAACCCTCCCCCTCCTAACAATAACACACACAACAACCGAACTCTTAACCTCCCTCGTCCGTCCACAGACCACGCAATCCACAGCGCTAGGCAATATCCTCCGCTCCTCGCATCAGCAGAAAATAACAACACTCCTCTCCTTCATAACCAGTTCCCTCCTAGCAACGGGATGGATAATAACGCAACTCTTCTGGATGAACTGCGAAATCACGCCCTTTCTCGGGCCCAAAGCAGCAAATGGAGAGGGTGTATGTCCGGTCCAAATCCGGGGCCACAGGATGAGGGGCGTTAGCGGACTAAGTGTTGCGCGCGCGGCGATGGGATGGGTCGTTGTGCTTGTCTACATTATCTATGCTGCGTATTTAGTTGGCTGGGTTGGCATTCGAGTTCAGAAGTCGAGTTCAAGTATTGGTGGGAAGATGAGTTCTTTCCGCCGACGCGCGAAATATGAGAGAAATAGCAGTTGTGATGGTCATGGTGATGTTGAGGAGGTTGATTTTGGAGGGAGAAGGACAAGTCGGGAGAGGAAAGATGTTGAGAGCGTGGTTATTGTTATTGATGTTGAGAAGGCCTGTGGGCGGTAGAAGGAGCCTATCTGCTCTATGCTGTGCTGCATTTTATTGGATAGTGATGTATCGCATTTGCCCTGGTGGTTACTGTATGCATTAGCAAAGCGAACGACGGAATGAATACTATGATTTATGACTTGATTCGCTTTCTTTGTCATGGTAGGATATGTCTCTCAAGCGTTATGCAGGAGGAGGATAAGGACATGATACAGAATAGAATAGTATAGTATACCCCCTCTGTGCCCATATAAACATCACAAGTCTGTTCAAGCTGTGTGCCATGTTCAGTTGTCTACCCACCTACTTACTTCTCTGTATACCTTCCCTACCCCAGTACGCCCCTATGATCGCTAACCAATACGAGTTTGGAAACTCACCGTACCACCACATTCTCTTTTGAACTCCAAAATCGTAAGTATTGATGGAACACTGGCCATCGCGAAGCAAGCACAGTTCAAGGTAATGAGGTCAAGGTATCTAGGTACTTATAGTGGTTCGTCCCTCCTATTAACGACATGTAGAAGTGAGTAGGTATTCAGCTTAATAAATGCTTTCCAAAGAAATGGTGGTGAGATTGTTCAACGAAGACAACTTCTGATACCTATCTGCAGTAGTCTCATCAGGCCGTGAGAGTAAGGGTATCTAGAATCAAACAACATCAAAAACAAAACATAACATGAGATATAACAAAATATCCCGTAGGTAGATATACCTCCGCTCAAAATCCATGCTACAGTACTTGGACAAACATAACCAATCCATCCCCCTCTTTCAAAACATTAGTCAATCAACACTATAAGGACTCTCAGCACAATCCTCGCCCTCATCATCATCATCATCCGTAACACCATCCAAAATACTCAAATTCATCTTCGTCAAGTCAACTCTTCGGCGCGGATTATGTCCTTGTTGCCATCGTTCCGTGTTGGCGCGTAGGTAGTCCATGTGCAGACTTGGGGAGTAAGGGTTTTCGGTTGTTGTGATGGATTGGTCGTCGGCGTAGGTATCTGTGTCTGTGTGGTTGATTGGTGTTTTGACTTCTTCGTCCTCTGCTTGGTTCTCGGCCTGGTTCTCGATCTTAAGCCCAGCTATATCTTCTTCTTTATGTGCAGATTGGTGTACAATTTCGTCCTCAGTTTTGTGCTCGATTTTATGTTCAGCTTCTTGTCCCATTTGGTGCTCAGCTTCGAGTTCAGCTTTGTCTCTATCTTCATGTGTAGGTTCGTGTTTAGCTTGGTGCTCGGCTTGATTCTCCACCTTGGGGTCAGCTTTATTTTCATCTTCGCGTGCAGAATGATGTGCAGATTCGTCTTCAGTCTGATGCTCAATTTTATGTTCTGCTTCTTGTCCCATTGAGTGCCTGGGTTCGTTTTGAGCTTCGTCTTTACCTTTAGGTATGGGCTCATGTGCAGGTTCGTGTACGACTTTTTCTTGACCTTCGTCTTCAGCTTGCTGGTTGGCATCATCCTTAATAGTATGTCCTGCTTCGGGTGCTGCTTGGTGCTCGAGAATCTTGTCCTCATCGTGGTGTGCGGATTCGTATCCAGATTCGTATACAGCTTTGTCTTTATCTTCGTGTTCCGCTTGTTGCTCAGCTTCGTCCTCAACTTTAAGTCCTGCTTTTGGTTCTTCTGGTACTATTTGATGCTCGGTCCCGAGTTCAGAGTCGACTTTCTCTTGGAGTGTAGGTTCGTGTGCAGGTTCGGCTTCGGGTTTTTCTTGGTCTGCGTGTCCAGGCTCATGTGCAGCTTTGTCTTCGTCTTCGTGTGTAGCTTCGTCCTCAAGTTTATGTCCTGTTTCTGGTCCTACTTGGTGCTCGGCCTTGACTCCAGCTTTGTCTTCCTCCTGATGTGTAGGTTCATGTGTGACTTCGAGTTTAGCTTTTTCTTCATGTTCGTCTGCAGGTTCGTTCGTGTCCTTGTTTTCTGTTCTCGGTTCGGGTTCTGGTTCTACTTCTGGTTCGGCTTTCGTTTCCTTTCCATGTCCATCTCTGTCTTCATCTTCGTTAGGAAGCTGTAGGTGCTTTTCTTGTGTAGCAGGTACTGGCAAGGATGGTTTCGATTCTGTTTCAACAGCTGTGTGATGCATTGACTCTTCGAGGCTTGAACTAGGTCCTTCCTCGTCCAAAGGAGGCTTCCTGTCAGGCGAGCGGGTGGAGTGCCTACTCTGTGTAGAGCTTGCTACCGGAACTTCATCATCTTCATCTGCTGATTGGGCATCGGAGGGTATAGAAGGTGGCATCTCGCTGGCAGGCGACCAGATTGGAGATGGGGAGGACGAGTCAATTGTCCTACTTTGTTCTACTTGTCGTGTGATGTCATCTATGGGTGGTTCATCCTCCTCTTCAATCAAAACCCTGCCGTTCGGCGTCGAGGGCAGTGTTGGCGACCGAGTAGTGACATACTCATCAGCTGTAAGGTCTTGGCCTTCAGTATCCGCTAGGTAATAGCTGGAAGTTTCACCTTCGGTCTCCGCATTGTGGGTGGGTTCGTGGTATTCTTCGACTGGTGGTATCACCGCTTTATGGTCAGCATCAATGAGACCACTTCGGAAGGCGCTCACATCATCGTTATCTTTCGACTGTGCTTCTGGCATAGCTGTCGATGCTTTGGATGAGGCAGAATTGTCCTCGGGTTCCTGTTTCGACTCAGTTGCCTCCTCATCATGTCCAGTACTAGTGTCTTGGTTTCTTTCTGCAGACAGCTGGCTCGCCATCTCAACAACCGGCTTGACCCCCGTTTGACTATTTACACGTCCTGGTTTGATTGGGATGCTCTCTTTCTCAGAGGCTGTTTCATCCCGCGCCTTGCTTTGAGGTTCGGTATTGCGCTCGGACATCTCAGTGTTTTGTGATTGGCCTGCACCCTCTTCAACCAACGTGTTTTCTTTGGAGGGTCGTTCAATTGATTTAATAGGCTCGTCAGCTTGTTGTACAAATGGGGGTCGCCAATTTCTAGAAGCTCCGACTTTTGATTTCTCCACGACAACGCACATCCAAACACCGATATGCTCATCTGTGCCAAGCAAAGGTGTACATGAGAC
>Ga0115842_100113_pt1 | contig 27094 bp, 19 predicted proteins | sample InSIn2SAF170_2_FD_83856 | JGI IMG/M metagenome (GOLD analysis project Ga0115842, IMG submission 83856)
TTGACAAAGAGAGGAGCTTGAACCATTTTGGGGGCTCCGGTGACTCGTGGATCTATCCCAAACCCTTTATGGACTTTTGTGGGTTTGGTGAGAGGAGGCTAGGATTAATTTTGCAGAATTGTCTAAGCATTCCTGATGGAAAAACTCCTAGTTCCATCCAGCAGCTAGCACAGAAATTGTTGGAGGGCGGCGCACCACTTGGATTCGTGAGATATTTATGGGGGATCTTTCCAGCATTTGAGCATTGTAGTCACACCTGGGTTCTCGCCATAGCTTACAGTAGTAAGCCCAAGTTCCTCTGATCTCATTTATTGTACTCATATTTATCAAAATTTATACAATGACTCAGAGTTTTGCTCATATTTTCGTGTTCAAATGTGTATGGTTGTGCATTTATGAACTTTGTAATTGTAGCTAGTTCATTGCTTCTGTTATCTGCATATTCAAAGAAGAATCCCTCTATACTGCAATTGTTGCTCACAATCTCTAGATTCATCACAACACCTCAATCATCTTAAACACTTTGGACTAAAGTTTTTCATCTAACCAGGTTACTTATCTATGTTGTCTCATATGGCTAGAATTCTTGAGAATGCCCTTGCAATTATAGTGGTTTTGGGAGTGGATCTCGACACCCATGTCATTAAACACTCAAGTTCTTCAACCATAGGACCCAAAAATGGGTTTGTCTTAAGGTAAATCTATCCAACGACTTGAGAGATTTTGATTACATCCACATCGGGAGTATGGTCTTGAAAAAGCCAGTTATGCACATAAAACTACCATATACACAAATTCAATGTCAAAGGCTCAATCACAAAAATCGCAAACATCCACCAATGGTCAACCCTCTCTCTTTGACTAATCAAGCTAGCCTTACTTCTCAACCTGGAGCCAAATAACAACTCTAAATATTCAAAGAACAAAGCAATAACAACTCTAAATATTCAACCTACCAAGGTTGGCCCAACATTAGCAATCGACTATTGGTAAAGAGATCATTAGTAACTTTTCCCTACGGGATTCTTACACTCAGAGAGGGGCACAAAGGACTTAATCGATCTTAGAGGCCAAGTATTTGAAGCACCAATAAATTTTTACATCAAATGGTTAGTATAATCCACCAACACAAAAACCTTGATTTCACCACACTCTTTCACATATTGATCAAGTCGAGTGACAAAGATTTGATGCACTACCTCACTCTTAAGAAAATTTGCCTCGTCAAATGTCTACTGACTTACATACCCCTAAGGAGAAAACATGGTTTGAAGGATCCACAATTTGATTTCTAGTCTAGATTTTCTTTATACACAAGAAGTTGGATAGTTTGCGCTTTTGTTAAAGGCAATCATGAATTATGTTTGGCCAACAGTTGTTGTATTTGTTTCCAGTCATGTAAATAGCATGGGAGATGTGTTTAGTTTAATTTTTCTAAGCCTAGAACTAGTGCTTGTAGGGTAAGGGTCTAATGCAACTCAGTAGTTGGGTTGGAAATTCTTAAATTTGGAACATTGTACTCTTCGTTATCCCAACATTTAAGCTTCGAATGATGCAAAAGAGGACAACCTTTTACACCTTGATTATTGATCAATTGCCAATGTCTCATTGGCTAGTATATAGAGACTTCAGTATGGTCCAAAACCACGATGACAAAGAATATGTATTCCCTATTCAAAATCCTTAAGGGTGAGTAGGCCCAATGGAATGGCCTAAAAGGCTATATTGGGTTTGTCTAATCCCAATAAATTCAAAATCATGATTCATTTGAGCTATTGTTCACATGGTCAAATTATTGTAAAGGTAGTAATAGATATTTGGAGAGGACCGATGCAACAATGCCCTTTGAGCAAACTACTTTCTAATCTAATTACTATGGGGATATGCTAGTACAAGTCCTAAGAGAATTACCTTTTACCTACGATCATCATATTGCCTTTTCAATTTCATGGGAGCAAGAGCATCCAAGAGAAAAATTATTTACTTAACACTTCACACCTACAGCACCCCTACTATGTGGAATCAATTAAAAGGATTGGGAACTAGTGTTGATATCAAAGGGATGTTAAGGGTGGATTACGTGGAGGTAGATGTTATCAATCAAGTCAGAGCTTACTTGTGTGACTACAACAGGCAAAGTGTCGTCATTAAGTGCAAATGACACAAAGTTGTTAAGGATGAGCTATAGAAACTTACTTGAATTCTTTAGCTTAGCCCTTTTATAATGAGGATATTCAAACATAGGCAATTGACCATGGACACTTTAAAAGTATATGGAAATCATTGTTATCAAAGAGACTAGCCACAACCCAAACTACACTATTTAAGATAGGCGATACGCCGACAAAATCCGATTTAAGGCCTCAGCCTCCAAAGTAGTAGAGAAAATTGTTGCCACCAAGTCAATCTAAGAATGTTTTTAATGAATAAGAGATCGAAAAGTATTTGTGAATTATTATAACATTTATTTCAAGCCTCTTGAATGCGAGTTGGGGATGTGATATGATGTTACCTATTGCTTGAGCATGAAAGGTAAACTAAGAGGTTCTTTCGAATGAGCAAACTAAGAGGTTCTTTCAAATGAGCTAACGTCCCTTATGAAAATGGTCAATGGCAAGTCTCTAGGACCCAATAGCTTCCTTTGTAAATTCTATAGGTCACATGAAATTTTGTCAAGCTTGACCTAATGAAAGTGTACAAGTTATTCAAAAGCAATCATCATGATAATATATTAGAAAAGACTTCATAACATTTACATCCAAGCAACTAGTTGAAGACTAATGACCCTACTTAATGTCTATTACAAAATTATTGACAATTACTTAGCTCTACAAGTAAAACATACCCTGCCAAAGTCATATTGGAAGAAATATGATTCGTTTGAGGTCAGTTCATCCTAGATAATATCATTATTATTTGGAAGGTAAGACTAATTTTGAAAACACTTATGATGAAGTCAAGTAGCCCTTTATCCTAACCATGCTCACAACACTTGGGTTTGGCCGATTCATGTTAAAAGTAATTGGACCTTTGTTAGCAAATGCCACAACTCGTATCTCTATCAACCAAGACAACTTGAAGGAAATGGACCTTGTTAGGTCAATTCGTCAAGAATGTCAATTTGTCTCTACTTTATATGCCATGGTCATTTAGACCTAAGTACATCTCCAAATAAAAGTGCCCATGGGTTTTACTAAATCTATTTCATTCCCTAAGCCTAATGTTGGCAACTAGTTGATGATCACTTTGTCGAAGAATCTTTTCTCAACTTTCTAGAAGAACAACAACTAATGGAAAACACTATTGAATGCCTCAAAATCTTATGTGAAACTTTGGGATCCTAGGTTCAAATAGCCAAAATCCAATGTTAGAGGAAAAATCAAAAGGAAAACCTAGCCTATATTTCTATTAAGGTTGGCCTTTAGCGACAACCTAGTGAGGTATTTCATTTTTGGGGGGGTACCTTTAGTTTTCCAAACCTTATTCAAAGAGATATGGGATATGATAATCCAATGGATAGATAAGAAATTTAACTGGAAAATTCCATATTTGCACCAAACTCTTGGTTTTTATCCATGTATAGAAAAGATAAGAAATTTTCAATAATGTCCAACAAATGATCACAAATAGGTCAATGCAACTACTAAGTGTGATAGCATCAACACATTACAGGAGCAGAAACGATTTCTCTCATTTAAAAACATAGAAAGAAGATTAATCTAACATCTAAAATCTAATGGTGAGAAAAGAAAGTTTTGTGGAAAAAATAAAGTGACACATATTGTCGAGGCTAACAATGAAAACACCTTGGAAAGATGCTTGGACCTGTCTATTAAAGATGAGGAGGAAGCATTGCACTCTTGTAGGTCATCTACCTCTATATATGTGTCTCTCCTATCATTCTAGGCCAAAGGGAAGAAACTCATGTAGAGGATTGTCCTCGTGTATTGGAAGAAAAGTGATACACAATGTGCTATGTCATCTCAAGGAAGGGGCATGCTACTAATATTTAGAAGCGGAGGAACCCTACTAGAAGAACAAACCCTCTCTTAAAATCAAAGTCTACAACTTTGAAAGGTTCTCACTAGAGGGGGATAGCAAACCCCCCAAGTATCATGAGCATAGACTTTATTCGAATGCTATTGTTGGCTAGCAAACCCTTGGCGTCCTTGTCTACTAGAAGCACCAAAAAGAGAATATAGTTGTTTGAATGGTATCCAAATAAGGGGTGGCCTAAACATGAAAGAAAGGAGACCCAAATCCTCCCTCATAAATAGAGAAATCATTATTGGTCCGCTTACCAAAAAAAATGGAAAGAGAGCTCTAAGGCTCCCTAAATAGGCAATGGAACCATCCAGATAGGGCATCAACACATAAAGTACTCCTCTATCTTGATCTCTTAAATATGACTTAGTTCACATATCATATAATCCTAAGGAACATTGATGCTCAACCTCAAACACAAGCAAATGCGAGCTCACTCAAAACAACACCAAGGGGAGCATAAGCTTATGCATCCAGTGTCATAGTGTGTACTACTCATCTGTTGAAACTAAACCAAGGGGAACATAAAAGTATGCATCCAATGTCATAACGTGTACTACTCATCTTGTTGGATCTTGTTTGTTAGTGTTTACCAAAGGCAAGAAATATTTTTAGGAATTTTCCTTAGGCCAATTCTAGTGATGGAAAGGCTTTCATTGTGCCAATGGTACTTGTATTGTCTTCCTACGAAACGCACAGAGATGAGAACCAATCATACTCACACCCAAGCCCAAGAACTTTGTGTGATAATTAATCAAATAAGGCATGGAAAATTCTACTCAAAAATTGAATACCTCAAGATTGCTAATGGAAAGAATGTCTTGAAAGGCCTAAACCTAAAGATGTTTCTTTCTATTCCAACTCATAAAGAAGTTAATGTAACATCACTGGAAAGAGTACTTTAAAAGCATGGGAAGCTACCAAGACCAAGATCTCGTTAAAAGGTGATTTACTCATAACAGGGCTCTCCTTCAACGAGATTCCATTTGGTGGTCACTTGTTCTAAATTATAACGGTAAAGCACTGGAAGAAACTAACTAATTCTTAATCAAAAGCATGTTTTGACGATTCATTGAAAATGTCACAAAACTTTGACACTTGATCGATGTACTAAAAGGTCCAACTAAGGCCAAAAGTAAAATATACCCTATCAAACCCAAACATATCATATTTCGCAAGGGTCTTAATTTTGAAGAGGCTCAAAAGCTTTAAACCAAATATTCTATTCATCAAGATGGGGCTACGAGATCCTGTAGCTTGGCAAAGGGGCTAGAGATGGAACCATAACAAAGCCTTAAGCAAGCTAATGGATACAGATGCTTGAATGTAAAGCTATCCTAAATCTAATGTTGAACAAGTTATGCAAATTGAAGGCAAGATAGAGAATTTGCCACTACAAGCTCAAAACCATCTAGAAGCCCTTTGTGGAGAGACAAGGGGGCTTATTTGCCTAGTCATTAGTCCTTGATGATCTAACCAAGGACTGATATCTTGCGGTGATCCAACCAAAGTGCCTATTGTGTAGAAATAAGGAGACAAAAATAACTTTTTTTGAATGACATTTGCCAAATCAATGTGGAGATGGGTTTCTACGCTCTAAATCCAACATCGACCTTCCACCATACCTCAAAAAGTTGCCCTTCTAGGTGATGAATTTCCTTGGGCCATTGTGTTTAAGGTAGCATGGTAAATTATCAAATTATTTTTTCTCCATTTTAAAAAGTAGGCATGAATCCTTTAAAAAATCCAATATAGTAAAGCTTTAGCATGTATGATAGCTCCTCCATCATATGAGCAAAACACAATGCAAGTACAAAAGGTAGAGAGAGATGGTGCGGCTGCACCAATTACTAGATTTTTGGGGTGGTGCACCTTGCAACACAAGTAAGGAAACACTAATAACTTCCTTGCTCACTCAACACACTCATTGGTCTAAAGGTCAACCTTAACACCATGTTGGTTGTAATGTTAACAAGCATCAAGAGAGGCATCATAGCTAGAATCCTTCCCCTACCCCCTCAAACAACAAGTTTCCATGACTGGACTTGCCCATTTCTAAGTCTAAGAGGCCTCTGGAGACTTAAGAAGGACAACAATAGGTGGGAACCCATCATTATTAATCCCAAGTCAAATTGGGAGCAACTCACAAAGACAACAATGAACCTCTGCACCATACAAGCATGACTCAAATTGTTATGTAACATGAAAGTTTGTGTGGGAGAGCTCACCCTTGCATTAAATATTGTTGTACCATGAGTCTATTTTCGATGTACTCTATATCTAGAATGCATTTCTATTAAAATCATTTTTCCAACCCTAGCTAGATTACTTCCTTGTGATTCTTAAGCAAAATTACATACTGAAATTTAAAACAGAAATTTCAGATCATAGAATAATTAAATTAGTTGGAAATTTAACTAGAGAATAAACAGCTGAAGCAATAAAATAATTTTCCAAGTACACATCAAATGTTTCTGCCCTTCCAAATCAGTTTTCCAATAACAGTATTCCAAACTCACAAGGACTTCCGATGCTAAAAAATTCACCCTCTAAGAAAGATTACCCCACAACAAAACTTGGTTGTTGTATGGCCTCCTCCAAAAAATCACGTGGCTGCTCTATAGGCCTAAATGCTGGCTGAATCAAACCCCCTACTGCAGTGTCCAATGATACAACCTCCAACTACTCGTGCCTACTGCCTTCACTGATTCGTTGAGATCAATTCTACTGTTGCAAATTTTCTTCTCGCCTTGCAAACTGAGCGAACTCATTGCCTCTCGGTGCAGTTGTGTTACTGTCACAATGACTTCTCTTTGTGTCTCTTCCTTCTACCTTGCCCTTCCTTTATAATTTTGAGATGATGACTTCTCTTTGTGTCTCCACAAATCTAATCTCTCATTGAGATCAATGGTCAAGATTAAATCCAATCGATAGTACAGATTACCTCTAAATCATTAATGTAATTATATTACACATTATTAGACTTTAATCGACTCTAGAAAATTAAAAGGCTCCACTTTGATAATTAACTTTATTTTAAGTAAATTACAAGGATAAAAGGACTTTGAACAACTTCCCACATGTTCGAACTTTGACACAAAACCTATGCAGAAGTACATGTCCAAGCTACAAAAATCAACAATCTCGTTATGCTCGTCAAACTTTTTAGTTGATTAGGTCTTTGAGTTCATTAGCTCATGGTGGTTTAATCTTGCATCTCAACTAAAAGGCAAAATTGAAATAGAGATTCAATCAAAACTCTAGATTCTTCCTACATCAATTAGAACCTATCACATGTCTCTGTCCAAAGATTCTCCCAAGAGGTTCTATCACCCTATTTTTGCAACAATTAGGGGCTTGCCATGTGTCCCCATCCAAAAATTTATAAGGGACTAAAGGAATCTAAGAAGGATATTTACAATCAAATTGAGGGCTAGACATGGCATAATTTCAACAATCGAATGGATAGAGTCATGAAATTAAGGTCGAACATCCACCATCAATTTTAAAAATTCAAGGCTATCAAAGGAAACAAAATGGGGAAAACAAAAATTGTTCTAGTGCAACAACCATAGCCCCATTGGGGAAAATGTAGAATTCATTGTCAATCAACTACCACTCTTAACAACCATTAGGACATTCAAGACCACCATCTCATGGCTGAAGACGGGTACAATCAAAAAAGGGCAAAGGCAAATGACCCATCTCTCTTGGTCCCCTCCCAACATGGCTTCTCTAAACCAAACAATGCAAATTAAAGGATCCACCTAACAACCCTTCTACCACCCCTAACAATCTTACAGTCAACTAACACACCATTTTGGCAAAGCAAAGGCTATGAGAAAGAATACTACAACAACACAACATAAAGGACAATCAAGAGTTTTTCACTGTTACACTACTAAAATCTTGAGCTATTGGTTTATCAAAGGGATCTACAACTGTGCCATCCATCTCTTCTCTCATTTCCGTTCCGTATTTGTAGGCATTACTTAAGTAGCATATTTTCTAAAGGGATTCAATTAGGCCAAATGCTAGAATTTTAGAGTCCCACCCCTAGTTCCCAAGTTGTATTAAAGAATGGCTACTCCAATACCATGATTACATAGTCTCAACCCTTAGAGCTCCTATTGTATCAAAAGAACAAATGGGTTCGTTTTGTTGAAATTTGTAGCTTGGGAAGGTGGTTTTGCATAGGCCTTGTGCCTAGGCATGCAGGAGTCACCCACATTTCACCTTAGAATATTTGTTGGTGTAACTTAGCCTAAGTTTAACTTAGCAAAAAATACATAATTATATGTTGGCTTATTGAGATTAAAAAAACTTAGATAAAATAAATTATTTACGTTAGTGATTAAGTTTTAGTCTTAGTTGTCAATCTCAAGTGAGGCAAGATTTGATCTCAGTCATCCATCACTTTGAGATTAGGGTTAGGATTAGGGTTTTGGCTCAATATAAAGTTATAAAGGCAAAGCTAAGGTGAGGAGAAGACACACAACAACAGCACAAGATTGAGAGCAACATCTCAATGAGTGTGTGCTAGGTCTGAGAAAGTGTAGAGAGGCTAGAGATCCAAATCTGCAAGAGAGAGCGAATTTGTTGGTTTAGATACAAAGTTTTGTAATTTGTATTTTCTTAGTTGGGGCATTATCCTAAGACAGGAACCCAAGTAAGTTCTTTGATTAATTTATTAAATAATATCTGATTTGTTGGGAAGAAATTTGTTAATGTGTATGTGATTCAACTTGAATTTTTGCTTCTACTATATTTTTTGTGTTAGGAATCTAGTCGTGTATTTGTTCAGTTAACAATTGTTGGGAACCAGATACTAAGTGCTAGGTTCGGTAAATTCTAACATGGTATCAAAGCTGGAACTCTGAAGAAAACCGATCTCGAAATATCAGGTGCTAGGTTTGTACTGGATCATCAGGGCTAGGCTCGGCCATGATCATACAAGCGAAAAGAAATTTAAAGGCGCCATAAGTTTTTTATTAGAGCCAAATAATCTTTTGATTAAGCACGGAATTTTTTCTTTTTAAGATATTAAAAAAAAAAGGTGTTCATTGGTGGTGGCCAACAACTAAGCCAGCCACCAGTGTGAACCACCAGCCATTGAGGCACCCGCCAAGGCGACCAAATGACCAATCACAGCAGCGACACCAGCGCAAGAGCATGAGGATGATCTGACCGCAACTTTGGACAGACGACCAACAAAACCACAAAGAGATCGTGCGCTCAACAGGCCAATAGGCCCGACACTGGGGCAGTGACAGTATTGGGGGCTCGATCAACCGTAAGAGAAAAGTGCATCCATGAACCAAGGAAAGGGTTGTTGATAGATGCGATTGATAAGCGCAGGCTAGGGCATGGATAAGCAAGTCGCGTCGGGATTTTCAATATTGGTTGAGTAGCCACGACAGGCAACCCAAGCACACGCAAAATTGTGCAAAGGACAAAGAAGCTCTCAATGAGCTGTGAGAGCAGCCAAGGTTGTATTGCATCAGAACACACAGGTCGCTTGCAAAGGTAAACAGGGAGGTTGCAAAGGTCGATTACCTGCAAAGGACGTGCACCAAGAAGTTGGAAAACAACTAAACCAGCAACAAGAACAGCAACAATTTAATCGTTGGTTGAGCATATTGCAGAATTCAACTATTGTAGATAGTCAACTAGACCACAGGTTGAGGAATGGTCGACAGAGTGATTTCCATGCAGGGTTAGAACACTTGGTGTAGGCAGATCGGACAAAGCAAGTTTGCTTGTGGTAATCTGCATTCACTGTCAAGAGCATCAAACAGCAAGTTAATTGTTGGTCAATTTGACAAGGATGGCTACTAGGTTGCATTACGAGGACGAGTTGGATTGGGCAAGAAATTTCAGCGCATGGAAGGAGCATATTGTTCTGTTATTTGAAGAGCAAGAGTTGTGGGACACCATGAAGAAGGTTGTCCCAATTCCTACAAATCCTACTCGGTTGTGTTTGATAAGAAAAGTGTGAAGGCCAAGAGAATAATCCTAGACTCAATTAAAGATTATATTATGCCTCATGTGACGGGGAAGAAATATGCTTTTGAGATGTGGGGATCCTTGACCAAGTTATATCAGAGTATAAACCAAAACACAAAAATGGTGTTGAAAGAGAAACTAAAAAACACAAGAATGTCTAAAACTAACACAATTACATCCTACCCAACCAAGTTAACTCGGATTAGAGATGATTTGGCAGCAGTGAGGGAAATTATTGATAGTGAAGAATTGGTCAAATGAGTCTTGAGTGGCTTTCCTCTGAAATGGGATGCCACTATTGATGATAGATTGTGGGATGATTTCGTACAGGAAGAAACAAGGAGACTTCCCAAAACTGGAGGCCATAATGATGGTGGCGATGACGCGGAGAATTTTTCTCTTGCTACAAAGGGCAAGAGTAAAGTAAAGGGAAGTGGGAGATCTGCTTCCATGAAGGACAAGAGAAAACTAAAGTGCTTTGCGCATCACAAGACTAACCATTATGTGAGCCAGTGTCCATACAAGAAGAAGAAGGAGAATCAAGTGGTTGCATCAGCATCAACTAAGATTGATGACTTTAAGGAGAACTTTAAGAAATAATTGTCGCTTGTTTCCTGTATGTTTGATAGGAGTGCTATTGTGTATGAGGACAATGGATTATAGCCAATGGACAGTAAAGCGTCTAGTCACATGATGGGGATGAGGTCGGTGTTCCACAATATTTCAGAGACAGGCTCAAACTGCAATGTGTTTAGTGGGACTAATACCACACATGTGAAGGGGGTTGGATGTGTCAAGTTCGACCTAGAGTTAGGAGGATTTTGGGAGGTGACAGGGATGGTGTTTGTTATATGGCTCATGGTACACATGCTCTCAATATCAGCCTTGGAGGATGATGGGTATAGAGTTTTGTTTCGAGATGGACAGGTGCTTCTGTATTCAAAGGGAGCAACTATCGATGGTTGCAGTGCTTGGCATCAGATAGGGGGTAGGCATACAAGTTGTTGGGACAACTTGTAGGTGTATCCAAGGGGATATTAGATATAGAATCAGTGTCAATTACTGAGAGTGATTCTTCAGGTAGCGTCAAGAGACTTAGTTGGTATGACATGACATTGATGGATGCTCAGGATAGGATCCTTGGAGAATGGTTGGATGCAACAAGTTCTCAGCTCAAATTTCAGGTCAGCTAGCAGGGAAGGCTTCAGAGTTAGAGGGAGCAACTACAAACATTGAGATGGGCTTGGAGACAGATCCAAGTGGAGGTGGTTCTTTTAGAAGTACCTCCCTTGCTAAGATGAAGTTTTGGAGTTTGTAGCTCAAACAGGTACTTTTGATCAAGCCTTGTGTCTAAGCATGCAGAAGTCACCCACATTTCACCTTAGAATATTTATTGATGTAACTTAGCCTAAGTTTATAAGAAAAAGCAAATAATTATATGTTGGCTTATTGAGCTAAAATAAAACATAGATAAAGTAAATTATTTACTTCGGTGATTAAGTTTTAATCTTAGTTGTCGGCCTCAAATGAGTCACGATCTAATCTCGGTCGTCCATCACCTTGAGATTAGGCTTAGGGTTAGGATTAGGGCTTTGGCTCAATATAAAGTTATAAAGGCAAGACTAATGTAAGGAGAAGACACACAACAGCAACACAAGATTAAGAGCGACATCCCAGTGAGCGTGTGTTGGGTCCGAGGGTGTAGAGAGGCTAGAGATCCAGATTCCAGATATGTGAGAGAGAGCAGATCTACTACATCAAATCCAGAGTTTTGTAATCTGTATTTTCTCAGTTGGGTCATTATCCTAGGACAAAAGCCCAGGTAAGTTATGTGATTAATTTATTAATGAAAAACTGATTTGTTGGGCAAAAATTTGTTTACATATATGTGATTCAGATCGAATTTTTGCTTCCATTCTCTTTTTTGTGTTAGGAATTTGGTCATGTATTTGTACCTCCCTCGCTAAGAGGAAATGTTGATCGAGCAGGTACTTCTGCACAAACCTTGTGTCTAAGCATGCAGAAGTTACCCACATTTCACCTTAGAATATTTGCTAATGTAAGTTAGCCTAAGTTTATAGGAAAAAGCAAATAATTGTATGTTGGCTTATTGAGCTAAAATAAAACATAGATAAAGTAAATTATTTCGATCTCAAGTGAGTCAAAATCTAATCTCGGTTGTCCATTACTTTGAGATTAGGGATAGGGTTAGGATTAGGGTTTTGGCTCAATGTAAAGTTATAAAGGCAAGGCTAGGGTGAGGAGAAGACACACAATAGCAGCACAAAATTGAAAGCGGCATCTCAGTGAGCGTGTGTTGGGCCCGAGAGCATAGAGAGGCTCGAGATCCAAATATGCGAGAGAGACCAGATCTACTAGATCAAATCCAGAGTTTTGTAATTCGTATTTTCTCAATTGAGCAATTATTGTAGGACTGGAGCCCAAGTATGTTATGTGATTAATTTATTAATGAAGCATTGATATGTTATTCAAATCAAATTTTTGCTTCCATTATCTTTTTTGTGTTAGGAATCTGGTCGTGTATTTGTTCAATTAACAGTTGTTGGGAACCAAATACCGAGTGCTGGGTTCGGTAAATTCTAACACGTTTTGGTAATTATGACCAAGGAACTTTGCCACTTATGAAATTAATGACGCTCATGTAGGTTATTTGTGTTTCCCTATGCATTATCTTCTCACTGGGGTTGAATAAACCAATGGAACTATGTTTGTCTTTCCCATTTGGTTTTTTGTCTAATGAATGTGTTAGAAAAGTAGTGTTCAAGCTCCTAAGCTCAGATTCATTATTTTTGTCAAAATGCCTTCTAAGGATTGAGCTATGATTAAAGAGGCCTCGTGAGGCAATCTAATTGAAGCAGTGGCTTGCACATAATAATAACAAATACACATAAAGAGAACAATGATTGCATTAATAATGAGAAAGAAATAGCTTTCTTAAAGAGAGCTACATGATAGTTGAGTCAATTAATTTTATGATTGTGGGATAGACTAAAAAGCACACTAAAGTGAAATAAAGCAGAAAAGAATAAAATAACCTAAAGTCAAAGTGACTTTATTAATGCACGTCTAATATCTAATTCACCATTATAATCTGATATTTACTTTAACACCCTCCTTGTATAGTCAATCTACTAACTATGTCAAGCTTATCCCAAAATTTTACATATTTTTCGAGACCCAAAGACTTAGTGAAAATGTGTTTAGTTTGGTCCTCTGTGGGATAGAACTGCAACTCAACAGATTCATTCTCTACAAAATGTCTAATGATGTGGCAATGTATCTCAATATGGTATGCTTGTAGAAGACTAGATTCCTAGCTAGTTTAAGCACCACTTGATTGCCACAAATTTGGGGTGTTGGCTCTGTTGCTACATCTTCATGTCTAAAAAGCATCCTTGCAGGCCAAACTACCTCAGACATTGTTTTCGCTGCCCAATTTGAATTTGTAAACCCACTCAACATAGTTTGCTTCTACCATACAAAATGCCAAAGTCAAGTGTCCCTTTCACATATCTCAACACTATTTGTTGCAGTCCATTGTTGTCATAAATCAAGAAATAAAGTTCATAGCGTAACTCAAATCAAGCCTAATAGCCGTAGGATTTATCAAGCTCCCCAATTAGCTACTCGAAGACGAACTCATTAATCGCTTTAGTCACTTTTTGATGAAAACTTCAACCCTTTTTGCATAGTTGTACACGATATTTTGCAATCTATCATTCTAAATTCATAAAGCAAACTCCTTAGATATTTTGTTTATGAGACAAACATGTCACTACCTGTTTTCCAAACTTCTACACCTGGACAATAATGTAGGAGGCCTAGACCAGTGATGTCTAAACTTGTACTCATATTAGATTTGGTTTGTTCAATAGCACTTAGCTCACTATCTAAAATAATGGTGTCATCTACATAAATGACCAATATAATAATGCCATTACCAACACTTTTGGCATATATATTGGAACCCTTCTCATCCAAGTACCTATCAATCTTAATGTACCATGCCCAAGGTGCCTACTTCATGCTCATACAACCTTCTTAAGTCTACAAACTAGATACTCCTTCCCTATAACTTAAAACCATTATGGTTGATACATGTAGACTTCTTCGTCAAAATCTCCATTGAAGTTAATCTTCACATCCATCTGATGGACCTTCCAACAAAACTACGAAACCATGGCTAGAACTAACCAGATGGTGCTCATCTTTGTTGTAGGAGCAAAGCTCTCTTCATAGTCAATACCCTCTCACTCAGAGAATCCTTCTACAACCAATCATGCCTTGTACTTGTAAGTGCACATTTGCCTCGACTTTGTACACTGTTAATTTTAGGTATTTTCTATGCTTAGAGCAATTTATTTCAATTTTCACAGTTAGCTCAATATCTTTTCCAGATTAGCAATCACTTCAGCATTAAAGTAAACTACAGATAGAACATAAACATAAATCGCAGAAGACAAGCCAAGAGAGAGAGAGAGAGAGAGAGAGAGAGTACATTTACAACATAAGTCAATACTTTAACTTCTCTAAATAAGAGCTTAGATCATCTCTAAGAAGATGATACATGAGATCAGTTGAAGTCATGCTGCTTCAACTGATTCTCCAAGGTGACTCCTTCACCTATCATTGTGTTGCATCTTGCCATCATGTTGCACCATGCTGCACCCATCATCACAATGTTGGACCTCATAACCATGCATCATACTGCTGCAACTTATGTTACACCTTCCAATATTGTGACATCTTGCTAATGTCATCACTGCTCATACTCCCACACCATGGTTGTTTGTTGTCCCATTGTTTTGTTGTTGTCACTGCTATACCATCACAACTTGTTATAACTTGCTACTATCCCATGCATCTTAGCATTGCCATACCTTGCAGTTGTCCCATGCATCTTAGCAGCACTATACCTTGTTACGGTCCCATGCATCCTAGTTGTTGTCCTATGCATCTTAGCAGCACTATACATTGTTGTTTTCCCATGCATCTTAGTTGTTGTCCCATGCATCTTAGCAGCACTATACCTTGCTGCTATCCCATGCATCTTAGTTGTTGTCCCATCCATCTTAGCAGCACTATACCTTGTTGATGTCCCATGCATCTTAGCATTGCCATACCTTGCAATTGTCCCATGCATCTTAGCAGCGTTATACCTTGTTGTTGTCCCATGCATCTTAGCAGCGTTATACCTTGTTGTTGTCCCATGCATCTTAGTTGTTGTCCTATGCATCTTAGCAGCACTATACCTTGCTGATGTTTGGCCTTGTCACCTGCTCAAACTCGGACCCAAAACAGTGAAGGGAAACACCCTAAATCTTACCCAGATTTGCCTCTAGGCCTGCGGCTTACCTCCTGTAGTAGCTCGGCCTTATTACAGGTGTTTTCTTGCCCAAAACAGACCCTTCACATCAACGTCCTCCTTCTTCTTGAGCTGCCTTAGGATAGCTTTGTTAGGGTTGCCTTTAGGTCTTAGTGAGGGTTGCCTTTAGGTCTGCATTAGGGCAGCCTTCAGGTCTGCCTTAGGGTAGGGACCAGCGTATAGGTTTAGGGCTCCTTCTTCATAATGTTTAGGGCTTTCGTTCATGACTGTGTCCTCTAGATTAGGGCAGTGTATTTCTTCTTCTTGACTACGGCTAGGGCAACCTCTTTTCTTCCAACGTCTAGGGCTTCCACTCCTAGATTTCTCTTCCACTAAAACCCAAGACAATTGGAGAGAAATCAAGATAGAAGTGTGTGTAGAAATGACTATCAAGTCACCTCTTTTCATACGAAATCGTGGAGCACATAAGGGGTTTATTTGGTTGTTGGCCGATCTTGAGGAATTGTCTTATAATACAAATAAATTCATATCTCCGTGAAAACTTATCAGAATCGGATGATCTTTAGATCAATCCTACACCTCTCGATGAGAGAGATCCAAGAAAAATATCAGTTGCCATTAATAAGATGACCCACATGGAGTTTGGCCCTAGTTGCCAATTTTAACACTCCCTCTCAACTAGGGAGAACTCCATCTGCTTGTCCATATGTCCAACTGCACTATCTCTGCCATCAGTGCCCTGCACTACACTACTCTGCTGTGCTCTGCTGAACCATGAAGAAGAAGAATTGATCAAAAATGTCTCATACCATTCTCTACTGACCCGAACTCAGTTTCATCTGAAGAGAGTGTGTCATCACTCTTACTGACCCGAAGTTAGTTTTATTGATCCCAGATCAATATCACAAGAGAGTGTCTCAAACCACTCATACTGATCTCAGATCAGTTGGGGGTCATCCTAGCATAGGGAGTACGGTAGATACAACAATGCATCCATCGATAGTACTACTATGGTCCCTAACCCCATTTCCCTGCTCATTGATCAGATGAGAGGTACTTCCCATGAGTCCCAGACTGCATGGGTAGGATGCCTCGATAGGAGAACGAATCATCCTGTCCCACAGTCGCCACGGGAGAACGAATCATCCTGTCCCACACTCGCCATGGGAGAACTAATCATCCGGACCCACAGGACTCTAATCATCCTGTTCCATAGTTTCCACGGGAGAACTAATCATCCTGACCCACAGGAGAACTAATCATCCTGTTCCATAGTCGCAACGAGGTATCACAGGGAAATGTTGAACCTGTCACCCGGTACATAGCGCACTACCAGGGGAGGGTGAGTCTCCCTGTGGTCGTATGTCACTCCAGTAAGTACCCCGAGCCCCCCAAAGCTCCCAGAGCTCAATGCATGCAACATGCAAGACCCTTATACGAAGGTCTCTCAACGACTCCAAGTCGTTTAGGAAAATCACAGATTTGACCTTTCCCCAGGGCTTTGACAAAGTGTCTGCGACCTGTACATCAGTCTCAATGCGATGGAGCCTCCTCGCTCATCAACTTACCATATCCCAGATAAGGTAGTATCTGATGTCTATCTGCTGGAGCAATCATCGAACACAGGATTCCTCAATAATCGAATCCGCCCTGGTTGTCACAAAGAATCACAGTGGTATTCATCATGTGTACAAACAGCTCACTGAAGAGCTTCCACAACCAGGCAGCTTCACAGGTGATCATACTCGTAGCTATGTATTCGGTCTCGGCGGTGCTTATAGCAACCGACTTCTGCTTCCTGCTCATCCATGATATCGAAGCAGAATCCAAAGAGAACCAGCACTGAGAAGTGCTCTAGCGATCCTCCACACTACCTGCCCAGTCAGCATTTGAATAATCATGCAGCTTCATATTTTCAGCAGTGTATCTGAATCCATGAAAGATTGTGCCCTGAAGATATCTCGGAAAATCTTTGGCACCAATCTAGTGAGGCTCAACCAAATATGAGCCCAGCATGCTAACCGTAAAACATATATTCAAACGAAAGTTCACCAAGAACATCAATGCGAATGAGTTTATGAAACTTAGAGGCATTTCCCAAATCTGGTCCGGCATCACTACCGTATAACTTCTGAAAGTTAAGATCCTCTAGGTAGTCACGAGCTTGTAGTTTACCATTCCACATCCAGAATCCAACTCCCTCTTACTTCTGCAAAAGAGAGGGTCAACACTTGTCAGAAATAGGTCGTCCTCAGAAGGTGCCGGTATGAGAGGTCTATCATCCACAACCTTCAAGCAATGGTTTGGATCAGCTTCACTCCTAGTGAATCTCAACTTCATCAAACAGCTATCAGTCCTCTCATACTACGCCCGGGGTGTTTTGCTTCAAGCCATAGAGGGCTTTCTACCACCTTCATATGTAAGATTGCCGATCATGAATCTCAAACCCCATGGGTTGTTCCAAACTTGTGGATCTGCTACATGAGGGGAATGGTCCCCTTGTAAGATTTTCCTTCGGTACATCTCGGACATGTACCTTCATGCTCTTCATGAATTCTCGCATCCTAGTCACCATCTGACTCACATTGGGTAGGGCCCCATAAGTAGACCTCCAGTGCTATAGACGAGATGTGTCAAGAGACATGGTCCCCCCAATGGACCATCCTGCAACTTGATACAAATTGCCAACCCTGAACTCAAAAGCATCTTAGAAAATTTTTATTTTTAAACACGTACCTTTCCATCGATGAATGCCACCCTGTAACCTTTGACTTCCATTGCCGAAATGGACACCAAGTTCTTCTTGTGATCAAGTATATAAAAGAGATTCTTGTAAAGCAATCGAGTTACCCTTATTCAATTGAGCAGTAACATTCCCTACACCCTTTTTGGGATAGGTGGCGTCGACTCCAAGTATAATCCCACGATTGTTTCCATCTCTACCAAATTATAAAGAGAACCCTTCTATCCGATGAAGTGCCTTGAAGCACTGCAATCAATAAGGCAGATTCCCAAGGAGCCTGAAGGAGAGGACCAATATAAGATAACACTTCTTTATATTATCAAAAACAACATTTGATTCTTCGTACGTGGGGTTCCTTGCTTTCTTGAAGAGTCGGTTGTTTCCTTTATGACCTGCATTGCCTATCATTCCTCTGATCATTGAAGATGTCCCTGGAATGATTGTTATCATCATAAAGTGATGTGTCCCTGCTATTTGGACACTCCTTCGCATAATGGCCGAACTTATTACAAACAAGGCATCTGCCTTTCCTTCCACCCTTAGACCTAGACTTCCCATTGAAGTGATCTTTAGGTAGGCCATCAGAAGCTTCCATTGCGCCATTCTGATAATATTATCTGCTTCGACTTCACTCTTGGTGAATTAGAAGAGGGATGAGGAATCCATTGATCCTTTTGTCCTTTCCCAACTGTCTTAGGTGATTGCTCTTTCACTCTTGCTTGGGCTTTGTCTTCACCTCAACTCCGATACCATGTTAATTTTAGGTATGTTCTATGCTTAGAGCAATTTATTTCAATTTTCACAGTTAGCTCAATATCTTTTCCAAATTAGCAATCACATCAGCATTAAAGTAAACTGCAGATAGAACATAAACTTAAATTGTAGAAGACAAGCCAAGACAAGAGAATACAAGATGTGGCACTAGCCAGGGACAAACCCCAATGTGGGGAAACCCTTGATCAATTATTCTTATATGTTCTTCAATAGTTCAACAAAGAGAGAGAGAGATAGTACATTTACAACATAATTCAATACTTTGACTTGTCTAAATAAGAGCTTAGATCATCTCTAAGAAGATGATACATGAGATCAGTTGAAGAAATGTTGCTTCAACTGATTCTCCAAGGTGACTCCTTCACCTATCATTGTGCTGCATCTCGTCATCATGTTGCACCTCACCATGATGCACCATGCTGCTCCCATCATCACAATGTTGGACCTCATGACCATGCATCATACTGTTGCAACTTATGTTGCACCTTCCAATATTGTGACATCTTGCTAATGTTGTCACTGCTCATACCACCGCACCATGGTTGTTTGTTATCCCATTGTTTTGTTGTTGTCATTGTTGTACCATCACAACCTGTTATACCTTGATGTTGTCCCATGCATCTTAGCAATGCCATACCTTGCAGCTATTCCATGCATCTTAGCAGCACTATACCTTGCTGCGGTCCCATGCATCTTAGTTGTTGTCCTATGCATCTTAGCAGCACTATACCTTGTTGTTGTCCCATGCATCTTAGCAGCATTATACCTTGTTGTTGTCCCATGCATCTTAGCAGCACTATACCTTGTTGTTGTCCCATGCATCTTAGTTGTTGTCCCATCCATCTTAGCAGCGCTATACCTTGTTGTTGTCCCATGCATCTTAGTTGTTGTCCCATCCATCTTAGCAGCACTATACCTTGTTGTTGTCCCATGCATCTTAGCATTGCCATACCTTGCAGTTGTCCCATGCATCTTAGTAGCACTATACCTTGCTATTGTCCCATGCATCTTAGCTATTGTCCTATGCATCTTAGCAGCACTATAACTTGTTGTTGTTTGGCCTTGTCATCTGCTCAAACTCGAACCCAAAACAGTGAAGTGAAACACCCTAAATCTTGCCCAGATTTGCCTCTAGACCTGCGACTTACCTCCTGTAGCAGCTCGGCCTTATTACAAATGTTTTCTTGCCCAAAACAAACCCTTCACATCAACGTCCTCCTTCTTGAGCTGCCTTAGGATAGCTTTGTTAGGGTTGCCTTTAGGTCTTAGTGAGGGTTGCCTTTAGGTCTGCGTTAGGGCAGCCTTTAGGTCTGCCTTAGGGTAGGGACCAGCGTATAGGTTTAGGGCTCCTCCTTGCTAATGTTTAGGGCTTTTCTTCATGACTGCGTCCTCTAGATTAGGGCAACGTATGTCTTCTTCTTGACTGCGGCTAGGGCAGCCTCTTTTCTTCCAACGTCTAAGGCTTCCACTCCTAGATTTCTCTTCCACTAAAACCCAAGACAAGTGGAGAGAAATCAAGATAGAAGTGTGTGTAGAAATGACTGTCAAGTCACCTCTTTTTATACTAAATCGTGGAGCACATGAGGGGTTTATTTGGTTGTTGGCCGACCTTGACGAATTGTCTTATAACACAAATAAATTCATATCTCCATGAATACTTATCAAAATTGGATGATCTTTAGATCAATCCTACACCTCCCGATGAGAGGGATCCAAGAAAAATATCAGTTGCCATTAATAAGATGACCCACATGGAGTTTGGCTCTAGTTTCCAATTTTAACATACACCCATTCGCAGTCAATGGATTTCTTCCTTGGTTGAAGATCCCAGTTCTGAATTTTCATCAAACTCTCATGTTCAGTCGCTATGGCCTTCTCCCATTGAAGTCTCCTTTTGCCTCTTCAAATACTTGTGGCTCATGTGCTTCCTACACATTGGCTATCATAGCAAAATCGACCATATTAGATTTCTTGTTCTACTTTCTTAATGATCATCCCCCCATCATTTCATCTGTTCAAACATCTCAATTGGTGTTATGTCACCATTTTAGTCTTTTATTGGAATCTTCCTTATCGAACTTATCACCATGTCCAAAGTTATTTGTATCAAATTCCAAAAACTCCTCATGGTCATAATCCTCTACCCTCTCAAGGGGACCTAACCAAAGCTTGATACCTAAATCCTAAGCTACAATAAGTTGTTTTAAGGTTTTGATCGTTGAAGAAGTCTAGAAAAGGTCAAATGAATACACCAACTAGGACCTCTCTGCTAAATATCACCTAGTTGGTGTTAAAATCAACCAAATTGTAGGCTTTATGATTATTGTTGTACCTTGTGACCATTAGTGTCTTGCTTTTCAAGTCTAACTTGGTTCTCTTCTCATACGGAATCCAAGCATAATGTAATGTTCCCATCTCTAGTTCCCCTTATGATGCATTCAAGATGGACTTCCAAGGTTGGTGGCAGCTAGTTTATAGGAGCCAGAGGTTCCAGAGGGGTCTTGAGGTGTTTTATGGGGGCCGATGAGGCTCGCTCACTCTATATCACCATCAAGTTTAGTTTTGCAAAGCTTATTCTTGGTTTCGCTGAATTCCGACAATTCCCTTAAAATGGGGTTATTATTGAGCCTAACTTAATTAAATACGCTTAAAGTGTCATTTTGGGAAGAATATTTGATGAAACACCTAAGTATAATAGCTCATTGGAACTAGAACAAAGAGATCCACAGGATGGGATGATGAAAAGTGATTTTTAGTGGCCTGAAATATCGTAGAGGTAGATTTACCATTCTCCTAGATTAAAAGTGACTTTAATTAGTAAATTGTTTAAATAAAAAAGGGAAAATGATTAATTGAGGAAAAAGGCCAAGTGACTAAAATAAAATAAAATAATAACTCACTTACGATAAGAAGAAGAGGAGAAGCTTCTAGAGCAGGAAATAAAATAATAAAATAAAGGTTTTAGAAGGTTGGAGAGGGATCCATCAAATCTATAAAAGCAGGAGAAGTAGATCATTTAGAACATCTTGGATTCGAGTATTTGTCATTAGTGAGGTTTGGACAACCCAGTTCTCAGCCCCAAGACAAAAACCCTGGGGCCCCAAGACGAAAACCCTTGGGTTATCCAGTGAGATTGGATGAAAACCCGTCTCATCCCTCGGTTAATTCATTCAAAATTCACAAGTGTGTTCATTGGTTCTAGTTCTATTTTGGAGGCCCAATCCAGCATTGTAGATCTCCTGAAGGTCGTCACCTCACCCATTTCTAGATATTTGTATTAGCATGTATTAATTAATTTTATAATAATATAATAAGGTTGGGAATTATTTAATATTTCTCTTGTCTATTCTGAATTGCAGTTAATATTTCGCAGTTTGTTATTAAAATTTATAGCATAATTTGTGTAATTTGGTTGAAGAATTTACAACAAATTTTTCTAAAGCAAAACTACAGAGAAAATTATCAAATTTAATAATTGGGATATTGCAGTGGTATCAGAACTGGTTTTCCTACCAGCCTGAGGGTTTACTGCACATTGATTTCGAGACAAGTTCATGGGATTATTTTGGAAGTACCAAAAAGAAACATATTTGTCGGAATACTGTATTTATTTGTAGGTGATTCTCCAATATTTATCATTTTCCGGAAGCGCGTTTTATCTCCAGGGACGAGTTCATTCCAAATAGTTGAGTGCATTCCAAAGCCAGAATTATTATCTCTCCAAGAATCTGAATATATCTTGTATTTCTGAGGCCACATGAGTTCGTGGTCAAGTCTGTTGCAGGGATATTTCAGCAAGTATAGCTTGTTGATGTGACAGCATATTCAGTGGTTGAGTTATTGTTGGATGTGAATTGTTGATGGCGATAACCATCGAATGAATGACATTTGAAATCAAGTAGCAGAGATTGTGGGCCGCATTGCATGGCGAGAGGGCCAACGCTGTCAAAGGCCCACGTAGGAGTCAGAGTTACCACAAAAGATTCCAACACCAACCAAGACAGGCAACGAGTGGATCAGAGCACACATGGATATCCATTCTCAACATTACAAGGGATCATAAAATCCCTACAATGTAATGTAAAGTGAATTAAGTGACGTTGCCTGTAGGAGGTAGTCACAACAATCAAATCGTTAGTGGACCAACAAGAGGCCGATCGAACCTGGAAGTTATGGATGCAGGTGTAAGGGGTGACATTTATTAAATTTTCTAGGCCGGTTCTTGTCAAGTAGTGAGAGCCTTGGTGCGTATCACATCTCTATTGATATATGTGAATGAAGCTACGGTGGATAAATTAGATCACCAATTATGTTCACATGGATCGCAAGCATTGGATCAAATTTAATAGAGTGAATTTGTTTGGTGGATCTAATTTTGTTGAGTGAGATTCGCACAATGAAAGTGTGAGCATCGCAGAGTCTCAGCATACCAATTGAACCCATCTACGGCTAAATTCCTCAAGTTTGACTGAAAGCCGAATTAAATACAACTTTTGGGTTGGCTGTGAGTGCACAAATCTATGCAGGCCAAGAGCTTTATTCTGCGCCAAGGACAAGTTTATAATTTATGCAAGATGAGTTTTGGAGTTTCATGAGGCTGTGAGCACGTTCTTACCAAGGCCGAGTTTCAATTGTTATTTCCAGGGCCAAGAATACTATTCTGAAGAGCCGAGAGCCAACATTAATCACATCTTGAAGGGGCCGAGTCACAGGCCAAGTGCATCATCTTCTTCAGCAAGCTGAGATTAATATCCATTGAGAGGCTGAGAATTTCTCTTATTATCAGAGTCCAATTATATTTTGACAAGGAGGCTGAAAGCATTCTTTTGGTAAATGAGGAATTGCTATTGGCGCGCTCAGTTAATCAGCAGACCTGATTCATATCTGAATGGTGGAATTAAATTAATGTAGCAAAGGCTCCTCTTGTGAAGAACATAATCCTTGCTGAGCAATTGTATTGCTAGAACATTTAGCAGATCTGGATTGGCTAGGTTCTGGGCGAATTCTTATATTACAGACTCAACTATATTGGAGGGCTGAGTCACTTCTCTGCTAGGACGAATTTCTAATCGAAGCTAAGACATTCCTGATGGTCGAAGTCCAGCTTCAAGCAGAGTTCAATATTGTTTGGAAGCTGATTGTTGTCTTCAGATGAGAAGATCAAATTGGCTATTTCTTGAAGGTGGAATCTAATTATCAATGAGGAGACAGAGTTCAGATTGTTGGGGACAAGTGCTCAGCTGTTGGCAGACTAAGACCACCCTTTCCACCAATTTCTAAAGCCGATGAGGTTGACTGTTGCAGAGACATTGAGGGGCCAAGTTCCTTACTCTTCAAACAGAGGTCCCCTGTGGATTTTCCTCCTGTTTTATGAAGGCCAAGCTAGTCTAGTGTTATGTTCAACCAAATTTCCAGGTTTCTCATTATATTTTACATCTTTCCCCATCCATATTCTTATCCTTTACTTTGTCATCAAAGTTGTAAAAATCTGTGAGTATACTGAAAGGGGACAACAGCATTAGTAAATTACATGACACCTAGAGTAGGATTGATGTAAATTTCCTTGGTGTACTGCCATAAATATATATGTCTAAATCTTGTAATAGGGGTATTGAGGCAAAACATATGAGTATCAGTATGTTGGTGTAAGGATTGGATAGTGTTCAGCAATTGCTGGTCTGAAAGGTTGGGTCAGAATATTGATTCATGTGGCTGTGTCTATATGTTTATGGTGTTGTAGTTATATTGTTGTCTAATAAAGCCAATGTATGACATATAGGTTGTAGAAAAGCTGACTATTGCTCGTCATGACCTTGTATACCTGTGTATTGCTGTGATTGTCACATGATACATTTCTGGTGGGCATGTATTTGTCCCAATATTAGTATTTTATTGACTTAATGTTGTTGTGGTGTGTCCTCTAATTTTGCATGGTGTGTCCAATTGTTGCAGAAGGTTGAGTGTCCATTGTATATCTACTGCTTAAGGTTGAGACAGAGTCTTGTCTATGGTCAGAATATCTGCTTGTAGGGTTTGTGGCAGAATTGTGCTGCAGAAAGGTTGCACATGTTTTTGGGCTGACATTGATTACAGAGGGAAGTTGTTGGAGGATAACATGTCATGTCATTAACCTGCTATCCGAGAGTACAATTGTTGAGTTGTCAGACACTTCTTTATGTTAGCCAGCCTTTTATTTGACACCCATCCCCTTTATCGTTTCTGTTGTAAGATGTTGATGTGAGTTAGCAAGTTTGTTGCCAGAATAATAAGAGCAAATTGCAGGTTGCAAATTTATTAGCGGATGGATGAGTCATTGAGGCAGTTCATAGCCCATTGTGTTAAACCTCTCGTCAGAAGAAATTTGATGAGGAGAAATTTTTTTAAGCACTCAGATCAGGCAAGGATAAGGAGCAAAAGCAAAAGCACTCTTCAGAACTCCCAAGGAAGAGCAGAAATCAAATGAGAAGAGAGCAGATCTATTTCACATATCAGGAAGCATGGACACCAGATCCCAGGGGATGAGAAGCAGATGAGACTGCAAAAATTGAAGCAGAGCAAAGAAATGGCAAGGAACTCAAATCAATTGATTGTGGAAAGCATAGAAGGGTCCATGGTCGGATAGGAGTCGCATGTGGAGTGCCCTAACTTGCATGATCATGAGAGGCATAACTCAAAAATGCCCAAATAGCATCATGAGGATCACAAGTCTACTCTTTTGGAGAGCCCATTGAAGGATCAGGTGATAGTAATGGATGAGATGGGGTCCTCTACTATAGTTGAGTCCACTGATTTTCACGAGGATACCTTTGACAAGCGCGAGAAATTATATGGAAATGATGATAGCAGCCCACCCATGCATTCATATTTAACGGCTGAAGGGGATGGACAGCAGATTGACCCCATATGTGAAGAAGACCAAGGAGAAAACATTCATGGAGACTTCTAAGATGAGCTACTAGTGATCCAACATGAAGAGCACATAGAGGAGCATGAGTCAGATGAGCAGGATGATATGGACAGTATGCTTCATAAGGCATCTTTAGAGAGCCAGTTGAAGGCTCAATTGGAGACATGGTGAAAGTGGTTCAGCATCCATATTTGGATCCACCCATTGATGAGGTGTGAATAGATGCAAAGGCAGCCAACAGAGATGCAGTACTACCAGACAGTATCCTCCAGGAGAATATTGAGCGTTTCAGGACCGATCTTATGGCATTGAAATAAAAGATCCAAACAATATAAGGCACCATCTTGTGACAGAATAGTGGTGTGTGCCAAGTCAGCAGCCAAGCTATCTAGCGTTGAGGGACAGCTAAAGTCCTATATTGCAAGATCCGGCATAGGAAGGGTGAAGATTGGCGGTTCCACAGATCTGAACCGGATCCAGATCCGGATCCACCAAAATACGGCTTAAATACGGATGACTACGGATTTGCGGTTTTAGGAAACGTCTCATTCTTGGATGAAACGGATCCCAAGCCAGTTTAGCAAGTTGTTGGAACCACCAAAATGGGTTGAAGTCATTTCAGAAAAGTTGATTGTCGTTTTAGGTTATTTTCGTTTTAGGTTTTAACTTTTAACTTTATTAACTTGTGGTCCCTCCCCTTTGTCGGCACTCACACAGAATATCCCCCTGCTTCACACAGCAACGCAGCAACTGCTAAATATTCGCCTGGTAACCTGCTTCACACAGCAACGCAGTCTTTGGAGGTTGGAACTCATGAGACGAGAGTCGTGACGAACAACAAGACTGCAAGTTGGAACTCGTGAGCACAGAGACATGAAGTTGGAAGTTGCCGCCAGTTGGAACAACAAGACTGTGCATAGCGACAGAGTTGTCAAGGAAGTCGTCGTCAATTAGGACAAAGCCATCGGGGAAGACGTCGCTCAGTCGTTTCTGCCAGCCTGCATTGTGAGGGGAAGGCTCAACCGAAGCCTTTGTTGCCGCCAAGAACACTCAACGGAAGCCTTTGTTGCTGCCCAACTGACAAAGGTAAACCCACAAATGTAAATACTGAATTTTTTTTGTTTTCCGTTGCCAAGCCCTGATAGTCGTTCTCTCCATAGGGTTATTTTTAAAACTAAATCATAAAATATTAAATTATTTATTATTGTTCTCTCCAGATTACTTTATTAAATTATTAGTTTATTAATAAACTATTAAATTGTTGTTTATTAGT
>Ga0115842_100114_pt1 | contig 27020 bp, 20 predicted proteins | sample InSIn2SAF170_2_FD_83856 | JGI IMG/M metagenome (GOLD analysis project Ga0115842, IMG submission 83856)
GACAATCTTTCCTCCAATGGAGGATGTCTACAGCTGGTAAGCTGCAGAATTCATCTAACGGAATTGAAGAGTATTAACATTGCAGGTCCGTCCTCACTTACGTTCTTCTGGTCTTCAGTCGCCTTGACAGGCGAATCCGAAGTTCCTGCAGCTTTGATTGGTGTCTGCACGTTCAAGTCCCAATTTATTATCCCTTCCTTGCCATACCTTTCCTCTAGCCAGTCGTTTGCTTTTTTGAAATGACCACAGCCGAAGAACCCTTTGTGCGCGCTGAGACCGCTTGGATGCGCGCATTTGAGCACGAGGTGCTTTCCACCCGTGATTTTTGCACAGCGTTTTTGCGCTGGAGCGCCCCAAGCTAGGAATACGACGCCGCGGCTGCGTACTTTCACGACTGTGTTGATGACGGCTTGTGTGAAGGGTTCCCAGCCTTTGTTTGCGTGGGAGTTGGCTTCGTGGGCTTGTACTGTGAGGCAGGTGTTTATCATGAGGATGCCTTGTTCGGCCCAGGGTGTGAGAAGGCCGCCTCGTTTGGGTGGAGGATTGAAGGACGGGTAGTTGTCTTTGAGCTCTTTGAACATGTTTTGGAGAGAGGGGGGAGCGGGCGTGGGTGGGCGCACGGAGAAGCAGAGGCCGTGGGCTTGGTTGTGGTTGTGGTAGGGGTCTTGTCCGAGCATTACAACTTTGACGGCGTTAAGGGGGGTGTGTCTGGACCTGTGCAATGTTAATACTCTTCAATTCCGTTAGATGAATTCTGCAGCTTACCAGCTGTAGACATCCTCCATTGGAGGAAAGATTGTCTTCCCAGCATCGAGTTCTCTGGTGAGGAATCTCTTTAAATCGAGGAAACTTGGTTTCACAATCTCCTCCTTCAGATGGGATAGCCAAGTCGGATCTAGTGTATCAATTTCAAGCTTCAACAGCTTTCTTTGCTCCTCGGTCAATCCTGCTGCCCATTTATCCTTATCAAACTTGGGTGCAGCCCCTTGAGCTTCGGGTGGTGTGGAAGATGTGCCAGTTTTGGTGGAGGAATGCACAACTTTGGGTGGACCAAAGAAAGACGTGAGACTTGAATCCTTTTTGGGTTTCTTCGAATCGTTTGCAGCTCCTGTAACTTCCGCTTTACGTTTCAGTGTTGCCATTGCTCGAGGAACTTGCGAGTAATGCTTGGGAGAAAGAGCTTGAGGAAGCTGAAGGCAAAGTCGCGTAGTATAGTGTGTTCGAGTCCAAAGTCTCAAAGCCAGTGCAGCTCGATGAACAGATATAGATACACTTGAATTGGTGTGTGCTGGCACTTCAGGCTCGCGAATGACCTTGCGATCGTGAGAGAAATGTCTATATGCTCTTCAATGACGTACGCGTCCAGGCACGACGCGTCGTGCCTGAAGGTCAATCCGGGGTACTTCAGGCTAACCGTCTTGGCGAGCAGGCAGGTCATTTTTTGCTTTGGGACTGCTATCTAGTGGCTGAGTCAAGCATCAATGCCCATCGAAGTTTGAAAACCCATTTTTGACAACTCGGGAAGCTTGCAGGAGGTGAAGAGACTATCTCACTAGAGATAAATAGCCAGTACCGGGACCACGACGAGTACAGCTACCAAGATGCTAAGTTTAGAGGTTTGCGGTAGGCATCAATTACCTGAGTTATAAAATCAGTACAGCCGTGCACATGTAGCTGGCTCCCGCAACTGTCTGTAAATTATACTCAGGCTGATCCAAGTCCCACGGACAAGCATCATAGCTTTGAGATTTCAGACCATCAACAGTATATGAGCATAGCACCAAAGGGCTGGCGTCTGCTTCATCTATATCTCATCATTTGATCCGACAAGGGCAAGGATTGTTGGACAAGTTCGTTCGGGGCTAGTATTGGACTTATGAAGAGCTCACTACCCCTCAAAATGTTGTCTCCTGTGATGGGCAACGAATAGAAGTTGAGACAGAGTTGCTCTGATCAACGCAATCACGGCACGTACCATAGTTCTCTCTGAAGTTCTGACTTGGAAGGAACTTGTACATTGTGATCGTTACCTGATAAACAGCCCATACAGCATCATGGAAGTGCATAGGTACCTAGGCATTGAGGATACAACTTGTTTATCCTGGGCATTGCGGCATCAGGCACATCTTCACTCTAAGTGAACCATGAAAGCCTACAGAAGTTGCATAATGAAACCATGAGGCAAAAGGGGCATGAATCAGTTTGGGGGACACAACTTGCAGGCAAAAAGAGGCAGCTGCCAGTAAGCCGAAGTTTAGCCATAGAGACTTCTGAAATTTCTAGTGCATGATCGCATCGGCCGCTTCTGGCGAACTTCAAGTTCAGCAGACACCTCTCAATCGCTCGGTATCCCATCAATCATCAACCGCGTACTCTCTCGCAACCATCACATTAGATCCTTAATAATCCTGTGTACACGCTGTACTGACCACTCCCTACGCCTCGACCTTCAGACCTTTACGACAGAAGCCACGAGCCTCTCCTGATTTTACTCCCCAGAGTACGCCATCCTCATCCCAGTCAGGGCGCTCCTCTTATACACATCATCTTATTGTGCGATTTGAAATTTAAACATCGAGAATGGATCACTCTCGCGATCCATGTCCATGGGTGGCACTGTCTGATTTTGGTGGTGCGTTTAGCATGGGGGCCATCGGTGGCAGTTTATGGCATGGTGTCAAAGGCTATAGAAATTCTCCCTATGGCGAACGACGAATAGGGGCACTCACAGCGATAAAAGCACGAGCACCAGTGACCGGAGGCAATTTTGGAGTATGGGGTGGTATGTTCAGCACATTCGACTGCGCCGTGAAGGGCATAAGGAAGAAGGAAGATCCTTACAACTCTATCATTGCTGGATTCTTTACGGGTGGCTGCTTGGCTGTAAGAGGCGGATGGAAGGCGGCTAGAAACGGTGCTATCATGTGTGGTATCTTCCTAGCTGTTATTGAGGGTGTTGGTATTGGCTTTGGACGATTGATGGCTGATAGGCAAGGGTTTGATGTGAGTATCGTCCTGTTCTGACCAAATTGATCTATGCTAATGTGGGCCCGCAGATGCCACCGCCAGGTGCTGAACCTCCTAAAATTGCATCAGCTGCTTGACTGGAGATGACCACCGTTCCGCATTTTATCTAGGAGTTCGCGATTCATATTCACACTCACGCCCGAACTGCATCGACAGAGGGCGGTTCTCAACTCTTCTCAGCTATTTTCTTGTCGGCATCACGAGGCGTTGGATGAAGCGGCATGAGCGACGGGAAATAATGAAGGTTTACACTCGGCGGAACTTTGGTTGCCTTGTAAAAAGAGATATATCGACCTACTCTGGTATCCAGCCCTTTCTTCTGCATCGTAGCCAGATGGTTCATGCATTGTACATCATAATCGAGCAAAGGCGTAGTTGTGGCAGCGTTCGCTGCTTTATGTAACGAACATCCTACCTACTTGTGACTGCGTCAGACACGCGGTTCTCTATACGAGTAATCACGACTTAAAACTATCCAGTCACTTAAAAACCTGCACTGTCCTTGCGCTTGTTTCTAATTAGATACCAAGGTCTTCTGAGTTCGCTTGAACATGAATGCGATTGTGAAACTGCATGGTGACCTGCACTCCTTTTCCGGCGCATAATTTCATCATCCTCCACAATCCGATCATGCACACAACCGAATACCGTGATACAGACGAACCGGAGAACTTCGACGTCGACGATGTGCCTGAATGCTTACAGAAATACCTAATCACAGTTCGAGAGCCACGCGATATCCACAAGTCCGTTCACCACAGCCAGGATCAGCGACTTCGGCTTTTGCTTCGGCGCTTTACGAATCAGATTCAATATGGTTGCAAGAATTCACAATGCACAGCTACAACATGCCTCAGCTACCGCAAACGAAATGCCAACGGACCTGTTCGGCCGTACACTGAGGTGGCTGTACGGACCCTAGCTATCAAATGTGTCGAACAATACGCAAGCAGCGGAAGTCTAGATGATGTTTTCCAGAAATCGAGAAGCAGGAGGGCATCCCTACCAGCAAATGCGCGAAGTGTGTCGAACCTTGAATTGTGCTGGAATGAGCCCGTAGTTCCGTGGTACACTCATCCAGACGACCAGCTCAAGAGAAAACATGCTACGAGCAAACACGACGGGCACTACCAGAACAGGACGTCGTCGAAGCCTTTTGTAAATCATCCTCAGATGGAGGCGAATGGCCGCTTGGAGACTTCTAAACTAAGTTCAACACATCTTGCAGAGGAGACTCTAAGTCTGGACGCACCTTTGAACACCACCAAGCTAATAAAGACGCAGCGAAATACACATAGACAATTTGAGGGTGACACGAAAGCTGCGATGGCGCAAGGCCCAAATGAACCTCGAGATGAAACTACAGAACATACAAAGGACTATGCATCAGGGAATCCTACTGTGCCTAAACGCATCAGTCAACGGAGGAAGGACCCTGCCTCTTTCACGCAGTCTGTTTTTGACACTCATCATATTCGAGCGTTTGATTACGTGCAACAGCACAGTGGTCCAGCTTCTGCCAACGAAAGGGGCTTGCCGAAGAATGGCACATGTCTTGCAGCGACACCCAATGTGATCTTCACGTTACCTCGCTTTACTTCAGCCCACGCTTCTGACACCGAGAAGGTCCCTGGCGAACGTATATCTGAGCTACGGAAGAGGAACTTACGCATGGAGACCTTCCACGATGGTGTCACGTTTCGGATACTTCCTGCCAGTGCATTCGTTTGGCTGAAAAGTCTTGTGGTTGAGCATCATCTTGATGATCTAGGACTGGAACAAAAGGAGTATGTGTATACGTCTTCGGAAATAGCAAAAGTCGAGCCATTCATCCGGCAATGTATCTCCTTCGCATTCTCTGATCCATACCGATTAATGCTTTCCGCCAGTACTTGGGACCAATATCCACTCCCAGAAGTTGGCGTTCTTGAGGAAAGTAAGATCACGGAGCTCGCGGAGAGAGAATTTGAATCATTTCATGCAAAGAGAACATGCCTGATCCCGATGTGGGGACATATCGAATTGTTGTGCAGAGATATTATGTGGCTGTTGAATATGATCAGCTCTAGAACCTATATGGATGAGACTTATTCTGCTACCTATCTCATGGGATACATGACTACTGCTTTACAGAAGTGTGGTCGTTGTCCGCCATTCGCCGAATCGACACCGGCACCGGTATCCAAATACTGTCCAAACATTCAGGTTGCGCATCTGATAATCCTCGTACTCAATATCACGCTGGGTATTTATGGTAGTGCCCACGAAGCCAACCATTTCGGAGCCGATCTTCCGCAGCATGGCCACGGTTTACACAATTGGGGACCTTCAGAGGCTGTTGATATTGAGGACTCTAGCTGGGCTTCTGACGCTGCGCTGTCACGGATTTCCTCAACTATAGCAAATCTTATCAGTCATCGCGCTGCGGTAGACAGAGATAGGGAAACGCGGTCTTCGCAATCATATGAGCCGTGGATGGAGAAAGGAATCCTGACCTGCATCGTTTCTATACTGTGTCATCCACCTATACTCTCTGATCTTGCTTCAGCTCAACTCAATTGCTCATCTCGACTGCTCGAAGTTATGCAGGCGATCATATATGCTCAATGGGATCGCAAGCCCTACATTCAACGTACAGGCCCTGTTGGTGGTGCTCTAGAAATGCTACAGAAAATGCACAGACATCACCGTACTCTCAAATTGACCAGTGATAAATTTGAACTGCCCTCAATTGTCGGGGTCTTGGACGAAAATGACATGCCATACAAATGGCTCTCATACCATCCTGATGATAAAACGACACATATTCTCGAATACTCGTTCCTGTTCAAACCAATGCAGGTCGTCAGATACTTCCGTTCTTTAAACCTTCAGATCATGAAGCATTCGTATGAAAGGGCAATGGGTGTCTACAATCATGGCAAGCATCAGCTAGTTAGGAGCACATGGAGAATCAGTGGTCTGGTCGAAGTGCTCGACAGTCTTAGGGTTCACATGGCCAGGTACTTTGTCATGACTATTAGCAGAGCTAATGTCCTTGAGGATGCAATTGGGCAGATCTGGCGGCGAGAAAGACAAGAACTGCTAAGACCGTTGAAAGTACGGCTTGGGAAAGGTGAAGGTGAAGAAGGCCTCGACCATGGAGGCGTCCAGCAGGAATTTTTCCGACTTGTGTTCGCTGAAGCATTCAATCCCGCGTATAATATGTTCGAGACGGACTCCACAACACATATGACATGGTTCACGCCCTCATCTCTGGAGCCGCTGTACAAATTCGAAGCACTTGGGATACTGATGGGTTTGGCCATCTACAATGGTGTCACACTGCCGATTACTATGCCCTTAGTCTTCTACATGAGGATATTGGGGTTGGAGGTGAAGGAAATCGCGGATATTGAAGATGGCTGGCCTGAATTAGCCAAAAGCTTCACCACGATGCTTGACTGGCAAGATGGTGACGTGGGAGATGTGATCGCCAGAACATATGAGTTTACGTATGAAGCATTTGGCAAAATGGTTAGTATCGATATGTCAAAAACGGTGGATCAGCACACGGACACGCCGAAAAGTCACAAAGGCTCCAAGGGCAAAGAGAGGGCTCCCTCACCAAATGGACATATGCAAGGGCTTGGGAAACTCTCAACAGGAAGCGATGTTGACTTGACTAACGCCCACCTTACAAAACGCGTCGACGGTAGCACTTCTGCAGCTTCTGACAGTGAAGAAGCACCCCTCGTCACCAATAATAATCGCCAGGCATTTGTGATGGACTACATCATTCATCTCACCAGCATCACCATCCAGCCTCAGTTCACAGCATTCCTACGTGGACTCCACACTATAGTTAGTCCGCGCTCGTTGTCCCTTTTTACTCACTCTCCTGCGACTCTTAAGCTTCTCATCGAGGGACACCCGCTTGCTCAAACACTCGATGTGGACGCCTGGTTCACAGCCACAACCTACGAGGATTACGAGCCTAGTGACGCAACCGTTGTTTGGTTCTGGGAAGTCCTTAAGGAGGAATGTACTCAAAGCCAACTACGGAAGTTGCTAGAGTTTGTGACAGCAAGCAACAGAATCCCGATCAATGGATGGAAAGGAATAACATTTATCGTGCAGAGGCACGGGGAGGGAGACGAGAGGCTTCCGGGTAGTTCGACGTGTTATGGGAGGCTGCTGCTCCCAGATTACAGTTCCAAAGAGGTCTTGAAGGAGAAATTAGAGAAGGCTGTCGAGAACAGTCTAGGATTTGGGGCATTGTAAATCGAGGTTGATGCTGGTCGAGCAAAGCTCCTTAATCTATAGATGCTTGACATGTGGCGGCGAGCAATATGATATTACGAGTCATGAGACCCACTTGTCCAGTTCGTAGCCGACCAACAAGGTATATGTCTCAGTATTCAAGAGTCCGATCCTTTTGCTATATATGTGCAGCCTTCTGGTGTAGGCTGCATAGCGGACCAAAGTTCGGCCATTGCTCGACGTCCGGCTTATCATTCCTCCGGCCTGCATTTGCATCACCACGTGCTTAGATGTAGTGCCAATCAGAGGCATCGATGATGACAGTAAAATAAGCTTTTCGCGAGTGGCTCTCTAATGGGAATAGCTTACGTCGAATACGGAGTACGATCGTTGTAGGTTAGCAGGAAACATGATGTCGTCCATTTTTGGCCTTGCTTTCATCCTACTGTGCTTTTGACCACCTGTTTGTTCCTTCGAGTATGCTGTAATTGTGTTTGTATAAGAATGCTTCATCGCCTTGTTGTTCGGACTGTGTGAAAATTTTCTCCATTTAGAACAATAGCGTCTTGGACCTCAACCTACCCGACAGGCGTCACAACTTCGCATACCGAATTTAGACCAATACCCTCGCTGTGCGACACCAACTGCCAAAATGGCAATGGCAGGCCCCACAACATTTTGGTCCTCCTATGCTTTCTGGGCGGGAACCTCTGCCACCTCGTCCTTTGTCTTGAATCACTTTGCTCCGGAATACACAATAAACCACAGCATCACACAGACAGCAACCGTCTTGTTCTTTGCACAATGGACCATCTACTTCGTATATGCCGTCATCCTATACCCAAGATATTTCAGTCCACTACGAGATCTGCCTATGGCCGCCGAGGGAAACCATTTCATCATGGGCCAATGGTTCACCATCACACGAGAGCCATCTGGTATACCCATGCGTAGATGGATACACCAGATTCCCAACAATGGAATGATCCGTTACCTTGGACTATTCAACCGGGAACGCATTATCTTGACGAGCCCCAAGGCGCTGGCTGAAGTGTTGAATGCGAAGAACTACGACTTCCAACGACCAAAATTCTTGCTTGCGGGTATAGGGAAGATTCTGGGCATTGGACTGCTACTGGCTGAGGGTGATGATCACAAGTTCCAGCGAAAAGGTCTGACACCAGCATTTAATTTCAGGCACGTCAAGGAGCTCTACCCAATCTTTTGGTCTAAGGCACGAGAGATGGTGCAGACAATTGAAAAAGTCGAGCTAATAGAGAAGGCGCCGAATCAAGTCGTTGAGATTGGGGAGTGGGCAAGTCGTGCTGCGCTAGACATCATTGGTGTTGGTGGAATGGGACAAGACTTTAACGCCATTGCTGACCCGAACACGGAGTTGAATAACACCTACAGGAAGGTGTTCGCGCCCAGCCGTTCCGCGCAGATTCTGGGCTTGTTGCAATTCTTTGTGCCAGCATGGTTGGTGACGGCGTTGCCGATCAAGCGTAACAACGACATCATGGCAGCGAGTAATTTGGCAAAGGAGACAAGTCGTCAGTTGGTTAGACAGAAGAAAGAGAAGCTGGCGAGGAAAGAGGAGATGGACCCTGATATTATCTCAATTGCGCTCGAATCTGGAGTCTTCAGTGAAGAAAAGCTCGTTGACAACATGATGACCTTCCTTGCTGCCGGCCACGAAACGACAGCTTCCTCTCTTACTTGGGCAGGCTATCTCCTGTCGAAACATCCCGAAGTACAGACTCGGTTGCGACAGGAGGTGCGTGAACACATTGCGAAATTGAACAACAACATTGACGACACAATTATTGATGGCATGCCTTACCTCAATGCCGTTGTGCAGGAAATTCTCCGTGTCTACAGTCCTGTTCCTCTCACCCTTCGTGAAGCGGTCATTGATACGTCCATCCAAGGGCATTACATACCGAAAGGTTCAATGATAATGCTTGCTCCCTGGGCTATCAACTTTAGCAAGGAACTCTGGGGTGAGGATGCCGATGAGTTCAAACCAGATCGCTGGATGCAACCTGGTCAGGCCAATTCAGGCGGTGCAACCAGTAACTACGCTTTCCTGACCTTTCTGCATGGGCCACGAAGTTGTATCGGTCAGCGTTTTGCTGTTGCAGAGCTTAAGTGCTTGGTTGCAGCTTTCGTTGGCAAATTTGAATTCCAGATGACATACCCCGATGAGAATATAGAAGTGAAGGGTGGCATTACTGCACGGCCGAGAAACGGTATGCGACTGAATGTGAAGGTTGTAGAAGGGTGGTGAATGATTGTCTGCAAAGTTGGCCAGCCGTGATTGAAATACAGGATGTTTGCTTAAGAGTTAGGGGGTAGCTTGAAGTTGTGATCAGGCCTGAAATCACGCAATTTATATCTCCTCTTGTATAATCTCTTCGTCGTTGAAGCTCGTGGTGAATTGTTGTCCTCAGCTCCATTAAACTTGCTTCAATTAGAACGTCTGCAACCCTCTCACATGATTCTTGATAGAAGTACCTGCATCTGGATGAGTCTGAGAACCAATACCGCACCATGTGTCAAATAGGCGTGGAGTTCAGTGCTCCAGACGTTTCGGCCCGCCCGAACCAGAAGGAATGGATGCCCAGCGACGAAATTACTGGTATGCCCGAAAATATCGAGACGGTAAGCTTACCTAACCATGAGACGCCCTACCCTTAGCCCTCTTCTTTCCACTTGGTTCTAGTCCAGCGTTTAACATTTGGTCTTATCCGATTCATGGCGGCATTCAATGACAACTCGCAGCGTCCGCAACTTCCACTATCGCAATCGTTCCGTGCACAGTCTGAGCAAGATGCGCTTGCGAATGTAGGCTCGTCCGCACGTACTACATCGAATGGGCAGTCCAGTCAGACACTACACCAGACAGCAAGCGCGACTGCTATCGCAACAAAGCTTGAAGGAGCTAATGTTGCTGACGAGGACGAGCTACAGAATCTTAACGAAGACAATCTTCACCATCGTCTCAATGCATCAGGGAGTGTTCAAGCCATTGTTGTTGACGATGATGTGCTATTTGCCGGACTCCAAGGGGGAGAAATTGTGGTAAGCAAGAAGTTGAGGTCGTGAAATATTGTGTCAAGCACTTACCAGACTGTTACAGGCATGGTCGCTGGAGACGTACGAGCAGCTTGCCAGAGTGAAGGCACATCACCAAAGTGTCCTAGGCTTGAGTCTATCTGAAGATCGAAAACTACTGTTCTCATGTGGCGTTGACTCGGTCGTTAACGTGTGGGATTCGACTTCGTTACAACGATTGTTCTCCCTCTACTCGCCATTTGAAGTTGGCGACATATTTTGCGTTGCTTATTCACAATTGTTGAAGACAGTCTTTTGTGGCGCTCAGAACTCCAGCATACAGTGGCATCAGCTCTCCTCGGCTACTCCACGGAGCATCGAAGATGACTTGCCAAGCTCCCGTAAGCATAGGTTCTTCGACTCTCTCGGACCTGGTGGTGTGTCAGCATCACAATTGAACGGCGATGGCACCCATTCACACGCTCATGGTGGTCAAGTGTTGACCATTGCAAGCGACTGCTATCATGCTTATGCTCACAAAAGCTACATTTATTCTATGATTCTGCGGAAAGGTCTACAAGAAGAAGCCTCAGAAAAGGAAGTCCTTGTTACGGCAGATGGCAGTGGCACCATCAAAGTGTGGTCCATTGCTGCTTTGAAAGCCTCTGGTCTACAATTACTGTTCAAGCTGAAAAGCAAAGACTCCAGTATCTTCAGTCTTGCCTACAAAGCTCCATTCCTGTATGCAGGTCTATCAAATGGTCGAGCTGACGTCTATAACCTCCTATCGCAACAACTGGTCCAGAAGCTGGACGTATGCCATATACATAACAATGCCGATATTGCTCAGATACAAATTTCTGACGGTGACATATTCTGCGGCGCCAATAACGGACTGGTCAAGCATATCAACCATCATTTTGCCCACGTTCAAAATTGGCAAGCACACAAAGGCAAGATTCTTGCGACAGCCATTTCAAGAGCAGGAAAGCGCAAGTTGCTCATCACTGGAGGCAATGACAACACCATTGCTTTCTGGTATGTTTCAGGGGATGATGCGCTAGCACAAGCGCAGTCAAACACAAATGACGAACTGTTATCGAGACTCCGACAGTTCGTGTCCTTCCGAACTGTGGCTAAAAATCCTGCATGTATTGGGGATTGTCATGAAGCAGCCGACTTCCTACGCAAGCTTTTCGGCGCTTTCGGTGCTCAGACATCGCTCATCTCACCACAGGAAGGCATCAATCCGTTGTTACTTGCTAAATTTGAAGCCTCACGCAATCCAAAACGGAAGAAGACGTTGCTATTCTATGGACATTACGATGTTGTTGATGCTGTTCAAGAAGTCAAGGATGGTAGTGGGAAATGGTATGCTGATCCTTTTACGCTACATCCACTGAACGGATATCTGTACGGCAGAGGTGTGACGGACAACAAAGGTCCCATATTGGCTGCCTTGTACGCTGTCGCCGAGTTAGTCCAGGAAGGTGATCTCGCCTGCAATGTGGTGTTCTTGATCGAGGGGGACGAAGAGGCCGGATCGCGTGGCTTCAGCAGAGCCGTACAAGCACACAAAGCGGAAATCGGCGACGTGGATTACATTCTGCTTTCCAACAGCTACTGGCTCGATGACCACGTACCATGCCTGACATTTGGTATGAGAGGCGTTGTGCACGCAAGTGTCGAAATCACGAGTGATAAGCCAGATTTGCATAGCGGCATGGATGGAAAATCATTGCAGCATGAACCGCTGAAGGATCTTACAGTCCTTCTGGCATCGCTTATTGGCACATCAGGCATGGATATCTCGATACCACGATTCTATGACACGGTCGATCCACTACAGCCTTCAGAACTGCGGGCTTACAAAAGCATTGCAACGTCGCTTATGGCAGGACATCCTGAGATTAAGAATGAGGAAGCTTTCACACAATCATTGATGCAGAGATGGCGCGATCCGAACTTGACTGTTCATTCTATCACTGTTCCGGAAACGAAAACAGCCGTCACTATTTCATCCCGAGCAAAGGCAACGATATCGGTTCGGATTGTGCCAAGCCAACGAGCGAATGAGATAGCATCAACATTGAAAGCATTTCTTGAGCAAAAATTCGATCTCCTCGACAGCGGAAACTCCATCAAAGTCAGCATCACCGCCAAAGCAGACCCATGGTTAGGGCAGGTCCAATCTGAAATCTACGAAGAACTCCGTGAGGCCATCATCGAGGCATGGTCGTTCGATGAAAGCGAACAACGACATTTTGCAGCATCAGATGATCCACAACCGCCGGTCGTGTCACCATCTATACGGGCCAGAGGCCGACGCGCATCAGCGCTCGCCTCAGCAGGTACATTCACTCCTCAAAGCACACCGCATGAGCCACTTTTTATTCGAGAGGGTGGATCAATTCCTGCGATAAGTTTTCTGGAGAAAGAGTTTGATGCGCCAGCGGCCATGTTTCCAATGGGACAGGCCAGTGATAACGCACATCTTGACAATGAGCGGATGAGGGTGGAAAATTTGTATAAAGGGAGAGATGTGCTGAAGATGTTATTTGGAAGGCTGGGAAGTAGGTCGAACTGGACCTTGAGAAACCGGGCTTCGACTATTACGATATAAAAGCAAGAATTCTGGGGATATTTGATGTGGCTGGCGCAAGATGTTGGCGAGGTGTCAATGGCAGACATCAAGATGGTTAGTGATTGGGATGCTTGATCCTCACGATGCTACAACGCCGAGCAATGGCGTAGTCAGCATAATCTCTGCTAGCTTTCGTTGAACCACGAAGGCACTTGATGGGTTTTGGCGAGGGCAGGTTCCACATCGCTCTGACTTCAGCTGAACGAAGATGCGCGCAATACTGCAAGGTCTTTTGATCTGCTACAACCCCCGTGGAAATCACGCGAACATGATCGCCACTGTGGCCGTGCATAACTATCATCATCTTCGTGGCGGTGCACATGTGGGACCAATAAAGAACCACCTGGAGTGCGCCCAAGCTACTCTCAAAGTCACTTGTTGCATCAATCACGAAGCGCCAACACCATGAATGAGGCACCAATAGGTTAGATAGCCACAACATGCCCGATACAAAGCTGACGCACTTACCGCCCAACTGTGATATATCTTTGCTTCTGTCTTCTCTTTGCTGCTTGTGGAATCTATTGAAGTGATCTCTTAATCGACGATTCCCCTTACTGGCTAGCAGATTGAGTGTTTCACGTCGTCTTTGTTTCGCAGTACCCGAATCATGGGCTTGTTCTAATTGACAAAGAGAAGCAGTCTGGCCATACCAATTGAGCCGCCGACAAGGGCTATTTACAGACAGGGTTAGGCAATCTGAGAGGTTTCGTGTTTGATCCATCATCGTGAACCCCGACCACAAGCAGGAGCAACCGCAATATACAACACCAAGTACTGCTCGGAACGACCGTGCATCATCTCCCTCCTTCGCGAAAACTCACCAAAGTCCTTGCCAACTGCATTTGCAAGACGCGACTATGGCGACAAAAGTCGCGCAGTACATCACTGTTATCGATCGCTCCAACAAGGTCATAGGCAATTCTAGACAGTTCAAAGATGTCTTTAGAGAAGCCAAATCAGCTTACCTCGATCGCAAAGCCGAGATTAAGGAGAAGAAGAAAGTAAGAGAAGAAGTTGAGCTACAGAAAGCCATCCGCGCAGTGAGTATACAGGATGAAACAGAACGAGCAAGCACCATAAGACCTGATGGCTCACGACGACATGACTCTCGAGATCGCAGATATCCAACTGATTACGAACGACCTCGAGGGTCCCGTACGCAAAGTACCACCTCTGTATCTCCTCGAGACAATGGCCAAAACACTCCAAGAGAAGGCACCCCCAGACAGATGTCACTAGGCGACTTCAACGATGCAATCTACGGTCCCAACGGTGTCGCAACACAACATCGCAATGCCAATGCCTCCCGCATAACCCCAGGCACACCAATCCCCGCCTACGCACAAGATCCAGCACGCTACAGCCTAGTCCGCGCCCAGACAGACCTCCCCCTCATCCAACGACCAACCCATCAACTAAGCCACTCCCGCTCCCTCGACGAAATAGATATGGATCTCGCCTACGGCGAATACCACCCAGAATCCCTCATCATCCCGCCCGAAGCACAGCGACAAAAAGAACTTTCTTCGCTAGTCCTAAAATGCAAACTCCTCCTCGAAGAAGCCGACTGTGCAGGCCACTCCGCCAAAGCAATAATCACACACCTCCAAAAGAACCCTGACACCTTGGCGGCTGTCGGCCTAACCCTGGCTGAAATCAGCAGTCTAGCAAGTAAAATGGCCCCCGGCACGCTAGGTATCTTCGCCAAATCCGCGCCCGCCGTCATCGCCCTCCTCGCCTCCCCGCAGTTCTTGATTGCAGTCGGTGTCAGCGTCGGCGTAACCGTAATCGCAATAGGCGGCTACAAAATCATAAAACGCATCAAAGAGAAAACCGCCTCCTCCACCGACGACACCACCAACGCAGATCAAGCCTACGGCGACGCCTACGGTCCAGAAGCAGACGAAGCAATCGACGTCCAAGAACTCGACCGCATCGAGCGCTGGCGCCGCGGTATCCCAGATGAGGAACAGAGAAGCGTAATATCAACCACAACAAGCGTAGAAGGCGAATTCATCACGCCCTTCGCAGCACAGAGTATGGGCCACTTACCTATTCCTATGCGGCAGCGCGCTAAGACTGCTGTATCGCATGCTTTGACACCAAAACAAAAAGATAAAAGCAGCAGAGACAAACGCAGTGATGCTTCGGCGAAGAAAGAGAAGCGCAGCAACAGGAGACATCGAAGTGATGAAGACAGCACTACCACCACGAGTACAACGACTACGAAAACGGCGAGGAAAGTTAGTACCACTACCAGCGGGAGTAAGAGCAGGAGTAGAAGCGCCGGTGACAAAACTACAGCAGGAGGTGTGGGAGTTAAAGTCAAAAAACCGAGTACTTTAAGCAGGATGTTTGGCGCCAGCTAGTGTTACGAATTGATGTTGAGATTGAGAGTCACTTTAACGAAAGTAATGAATGTTTGTGTTGATGGAGTTGTCATCTACGTACTGTATGATGGAGCGATGGCTTATGTTGTTCGTTTATTTATCTGCTAGCGCTGGTGGGAGAGGCGCAGATTATATATATCTAATTAAGTACATACTGTGCGTGTATCGAAACGTCTTTAAAGCGAATAGATAAATTAAGCAAGCGAGGTGAGGCAAGGAAGCAATTTTAGCTACCTGAGTCTGTAGACCCTTAAATTTTTATTAAGCGAACAGACACAACTTGTATCATTCCACTACACATCCATACATCACTCAGGTAAATAGGTACTGTATAGATAACAAAGTGCCAGTGTGTCATACGTACATACATACATACATACATACATACATACATACATACATACATACATACATACATACATACATACATACATACACACATACATACATACATATACACACGTGGATCGATTCTACATACATACTGCCCATGTGCCTGCTATAGTAGCTACATGACATTGACACGTAACTGCATATCCGAATAGCTGTTGTACCTATGTAAATCCGTTCCCATTCCATCCCAGCATTTCCTTGAATCCTTATTTTGTCATACTGCCGGTGGGTTTGTTGAATGCCCTGATATAAGTTGCCCGTGCGCCATACACCATCGCTGCATTCCGTTCCAGTTCATTTCGTTGTCATTATTTCTCCCTATGTAGTGACGCCCATTAACCTTCTGCGCTGCTGTGATCATTATACCTTCCCTTCCTTCCCCCTCACAATGAACGGTCAATTACAGCTTTCCATGCCTCGCTTTGAAGATCGATATCTTGTCATCGTAGAACAGTATCTCGCGTAATCTAAACACGGGCTTCTTATTCTGCGAATCGCGGTCATCGTCTTGCGTATCATCGTCGTCATCATCGTTATCTGTCTCATCGATATTACTCGTGACATTGCTGTTCACGTCCCAGTTTTCGCCATTGTCAGATGCTGCTTCTATGTTGGCGAAGTTCATGTTCAGATTCAGATTCATGTTCATGTGGTGAGCGGCGCCACCGTCGTCTTGGTCTTCGTCGTCTTCGTCCTCGATGTGGGCGTGGCTGTGTGTTGTGATGCCAATGGGGCTGATGAGGTCGTTGTTGCTGTGGCTTGCTGGGGACATGCGGCGGAGGTAGTTTGATTTGTATTCGAGGAGTTCGAAGCATTTCTTCTCGACGCCGAGGTAGCAGAGCTCGATTACTGGACGCAAAGAGATGATGTCGAGGATTTGAAGAGCTACTTCTTTTGGATCGAAAGAGCGGCCGTAAGGATGATCTGCGATGTGGGAGATGTGGAGGCTTCTTAGACCCGTTGCGGCAGGTAAGCGTTGAAGGAAGTAGTGCCAATGTCTGTAATCTATGCAAATGCTAAGCTCTCGAAGATTCATCTTCCCGCTCGTGATGAGGTGGATGAGGTCTTGATGACAGGTCCAGCGACGCCAGTTTGTGTCTATTGGGTCACGGTCACGTTCGCGATCGTGGTTTACTGGAATGCGGAGTTCGCTGTCGATAAGGAGTTTACGAAGGCTACTTTTGTGTCGGCGAATGGCTTTGTGAATTTCATCAATCGTGACAGTAGATTTGTAGGTAGGCGTTTCTTGAAGGAAGAGGCACTCCAGTGTATCAGGGGCAAGACTGTCTTTGATGAAGGCAAGTAGAGCTTTCGAGACGGTGTCTGTATGTATCTTTTTTATGTTAAGCTTGTATTCTGCAGGGTCGATGATGTTGCAGGTAGCACTGCTACTTCTCTGTCGGAGGGCGGATCCGATCTTTAAACTTGGTGTTCTGCTGCGCACGCTGGTGGGCGTGAACGTTCTACGCAGCGCTTTCCATAACTGTTCGTGATTCATGCACCCTAGCAGTGTCAGGGATTCAAGCCGGGACCAGTCGATTGCTCTTGATAAGACAGGAATTGATACATATATCCTTTCTAGCTCAAGTGTAGTCAACCTCAATTTTCTGTGGTGATCTTTGACAATCTTGTCAAACCCATAAGGCGTTTGATCAGGCTCTTTATGTGGAGTTTTGATTGGCACTATGGGATATCCAGAATGTGTCATCTCTGTATCCTCGGCATCGTCCTGTAACGATTGCACGGATAACAAAACACCTAGCTGATTGATATCGGCGGATTGAATTTCGTCGTGAACTTCTGCGTCCTTTGGAGACGATCCAGTTCTGATATCCTCGGCCAGATCAGTATGCGGTGATAGTGGCAACGTTGTAGTTGCAGTTGACTGAAGCACTGAACCAGGCACGGTAGGAACAATGCTAAAGTCCGGTAGAAATCCACTCACAAGGATACCTAATATTCCACCCGGCCTTGACGATTCGCTTGGGATTGGAAATGGAGGTGGAACGGCTGATCTGTCTTCGACTGGCCGGAATGGCAGGTCCCTTTGTGCATGTACTGCGACACCAACTCTCAGTTCTTGCAGCTTGTCCAGAGAACGTTCTAGCAGAATACTTAGTTCTTCGGCGTAAGGAACTTCATCGATATCCAGAACACTGATACTCTTCAATGGAGGCAGAATGGAAAAAGTTGGAAATTCGACGCTCGGATATGGTGGAATTTGAAACAAAGAAGACGCTGTGCCATGCAAAAGGGAAGGTAGATTGGTGTGATGCATTGCTGCTCCATGCGTCGGTGGTGGTGATATGGGAGCAGCATCCTTGTTATCGTGCCATCGTACCCACACTTTGTCAAGCCGGCATTCTTTTCCATCATTGCGATTGCCCAAGGACGCCAGCGCTAGCCAAATATCACGCAATACACCGGTCGGCATATCCCATATGAAGGCTTCCAGATTTCGCATTCGACCCAAGGCCAATGCAACCAGAGTGCCGAGCATCTTTCCACCTTCTTTTGTGATGAGATATTCAGTCACCCAATCTGCAGGACCATTGCCTAAACTGAATTTTCTAGTGTACTGCGCGAAATAGTTTCCTCTTCGGACTCTAACAGGGACATTTCGAGATTGGAGCCGGGGTTTGTGATTCTCACAATGATCGCATTTGGAGCATGACTGTTGGTATGGAGCCTCCCCGAACACATCATGAGCCATAACTAGAGTGGCCAGGCCGTAGGTAAGCGCGTCAACTCCAATCCTGCTCTCTACAGTTGGATTCGCTTCTGGCCACACAATATCGAACCTGGAATAAATGTGCGGGACAGTCAAACTGTGGAGGATTGAATGTGTGAGGGCCAAGGCGGTCAAGTCATTTGTGTGCGTAACTTCTTTGATGATTGCTTCTAGTATATCCAACGGCAAGTCGAGCAGTTGAAGAGGTCTGCTCTTCTCTGCGACGCCTGACCATTCCTTCGCTCTTCCTTGCAGAAGTTTCGATAACAGCGCTTGCGTCCGGTAGGGTTGGTGTGTTTCGGTCGGTACAAGGAGAGATTGAGTTTCTTCTGGCATGATGGCACTGCTCATCATGATTGGTCCTTAGAAGTATCGCGAAATGTAGCAAGCGGAGTGAGGTTCAGAAAATGGTGTATCCAGCCCCAGAGCGCAGTGCTCTGGGTGCGCAAATTCTTAATCCGTCGTGAGACTGCATCGGTTGTCTAGCGGTGCAGTCAGGGTAGGATTGTAGACCGCTGTTCGTGGATTTATAGATGCCCAGCAGAGGTTTGCTGAAGTTGAAGGTTTGGTGGAAATGTGTGCTGCTGCAGGTCTGGCGGGTGAGTACATTACTGTACTCTAGTGGGATGGGGTACTCTTCAGACTAATCAGAGGTTGCTGCAGTAGCCAGCCTACTTAACGCGCTCTTAGTGTCACGACGCGCTCCTACCCCAGTCATGTGCGTTTGTCAGGACGGCTCCTTCCAGCAAATCCCTGCATGAGCCGCCTCGCTTTCCCTCATCGGACAACTTTCCTATCTTACGCTCTACATCGAATTGACAATCTTGCTACCGCACTGATTCAGATGCAGAGCATGGTACTATGAAAGGTTGATTGCTCTCAAGCGTTTGTCAATGACTCAAGCAAGGACACTGATCTGCCAAGTTGCTGATAAATCGCTACGCATAGTGCTTGATGGTTTGAGGGCGGTGATACTCACAGCGTGTTGATTATTGTCTTCACTTGTTCTCTGCTGATCCGCTGTGCTGCTTGCTTGATCATTGACAAGCTTAACACGAAATCTCTTTACAGGCATTCTTCCTTCCCAGTATCTGTTCGCTCGAAGGCGATGGATGCTTCAGACATTTTCGACGTCGAAACACGCACGGCCATCGGCCGATTGCAGGAAAGCTTCCCCAACCACGAGTTTCAGACTTCGCATTATTGCTACATCTTCGAAAACTACGACTTCGATGCTGCCAGCTCTAGACTCAGAGGACTACCTTCAAAGCTTGTTCATATCGATCAATCACTGAGAGATCACCAGCCAGACGCGGATGACTGTAAAGCTACCGTCACGAATACGGGCGTCTTACCAGCAGAAATCTGGCAAATGGTCTGCTCATATCTCGATTTCGAAAGTCTCGGCTCTTTGCGTCTGACGAACTCTGGTCTGGCAGATATTGCGGCCGAACGTCTTGTGAAGACAATTCATATTGATGCAAGCTTTGAATCCTTGAGACGACTTAAATGTATTGCTAACAATGATTGCCTTCGTAAGGGCGTTAGAGAGCTCACTTTTGAAGGAGGGCTGTTGGCTGATGTTGGCTGCGTTCACAACTACATGAAGCACTTCGACCTGGCACACCATGAAAAGGACAAGCCTCAACAGCCACTGAAAGGCAAGGGGTTTGAGCGAGCAATGCGGCTGTACACACGCAACATAGCTAAGTGGGAGAAAGAAGTCGAAGCCAAATACAAAACTTATCGAAAGAACTACGAGGCCCAACAGCTTCTTCTCTCCGGGCCCAAAGCTCACTTCTTCGAGTGCATGGACAGATTCCCGAACCTCAAAGACGTGGTGTTGAGGACAGATGCACCATGTAAGCATATGTTTTCACAACGATTTCGAAGTAGGTTTTGCAACGACTGTGCAATTCCAATCAGTATGGAAACAGCACCGACTACCTGGCAGCTCGAGCACATACTGCGCCCCGGAGTAAAATCTCTGTCGGTGCGTCTATTGAGTCCAAAGTTTTTTAGCGGGGAAGGAGCTCGAACCCCGGATTGGCTGGTTAGCATGTTCAAAGACCTTGAATCCGTCCAGCTCATGTTCAAACTGGAGGGCGAAACACTTCAGCAGCTTGGTGACTCGTTCCAGCACGTGCGTATGCTCGAGAATGGTCATCTGGCTTCTGCATTGAGTAAGTGTCACAATCTCAAATGCTTGGCCATTAATTTTCATCCGTCATTTGGATTGGCCACAGGTACAACGCTTCATGATGCCCTCCCAGCAGGACATACATTTCCAAAGCTACAGTCACTGGATCTCGACTTCTTCACAACAACAGAAGACACTCTTCTCGAAGTTCTAGAGCGGCAGCCAGAGTTGGATAGACTTTGCATTGCATATGCTCATTTGTCGGCTGGTAGTTGGCCTAGTGTGATCCAGCGTATGAGACGAAAACTCAAGCTCGTGGAGTTCATTTGCCAAGGGTATATGGAAGACGGAGACACACTGTACCCAATGGATTTGTGCGATAAGAGCGCTTGGTCTGACGGCGAGCGCATTACATTGGCAACATGTGTTGATGGTTACGTTACAGATCCAGATTACATGGGAATATCTGACGATGGATCATCGGTCGTTGATGAGGATGAGGAGGATTTGTTCAATCCGCTCATAACTATGAACGAAGACTTCGATGAGGATTCTGAGCTTACGATGACGCTCGGACCGCTGGATGAAGATAACGACGACGACGATAATGATGTACACGAAGACTCGGATATGGACAGCTTGCCTGATCTTGAATCATCTTCAGAGGACGCTATGGATGTCGATTGAATCGAAAGAGATTGTGTCTAGCACAGAACTATGAGATTTCTCAGTAAACACAGCTCGTTGAGGCGCATTTCAAGGGGATTGTCGCGGCCATGCGGTATGTTAGCATTCATGAGATAGCCACGTATGACACCACCATCGAAGAGGACAAGAAAACGCTATTAAGTGGAGGCAGAGGAGTGGAGTTTATGTCGCTTCGGAATATTGCTCCTAATTTGCGGATAGAAGACAAAACTTCGAAGTTTATATCGCTATACAGCTTACTAAATTCCTCGGAAGTGAAGGACTGGCGATCTGTGGATGAAGCTGTCATTCAAGCATTACATACTGTATGGTATCATATTGTATTACTGTATTACTGCTAATGCAAAGGTGGATGACCAGAGCCTGGATATCATACTCGTGACCAACTTCTTTTAGCCACATTGCCAGTGGCAATGGAGTATGTTGATGCTGGAGCACAGCATTTGCGGACATCTCTGACGTAGTGGACCGTAACCATGGAACGCGTCGAGAACCATCAATCATCTTCCACAGCTCTCCACGAGCACGATTCCTCATTGATTCATATGATTTTACAAGTAACACTCCGTACTCCGTACTCCGTACTGCTCTAGTTCAAGCGGACACTCGAATCTCCACCGGAAATGCCACCCCTCCAAGAGGTGGACGTGAATCGAGCTGTTCTAGCAGCCCAAAAAGCAAAAGTACGATCCTCTTGTATCTCACCTGAGTAAACCTTCCCTTTCAATGTTACCAATACATGCGCATGAAATCGAACACCTGACATCAGTCTCCATCAGCTTGCAACCTCCAACCTTTGCATGCTTGTCGACCTCAATAGCCTCCCGCACAACTTGACACCTGCGCCTCAGTCGACGGCATGGCAACTCCCACATATAGACGAAATCTTTCCGAGCTCAACATTGAATTGGAACCCATCAACGCCCTCGTCCATCGTGCCTCCCAAGTCAGCCACCTCCCCAGTACCGCTCCCCCAACCAAACCCTCCTGTTATCGATCTTGACAACGAGGACGACGCGGTCCCTGCAGCAGACGGTGATCGAAACATCTCCGTTGATCCCGACAATGGGTTCGAAATTAAATACAACTGCAACCAAATCCGTACCAGAATAAACACCTTCATAAACAACGGCGGCATGAAAGTCGGCGAGCTACAAATAAAACTCAAAGTCTCTCCCCAATCCTACCAATCTTTCATGCGCCAATCCGGCCCACACGCCGGCGTCAACAACAACACCTACTCCTCCGCCCACCAATTCTTCGTCCAGCGCGAAGCCAAAGGCCTAAAAATGCCACGCGCCAAAAAGGCCACAAAAGAAGACGAAGCAAAATACGCCGTCGACGACACCACACCAGACCTCCCCGGCGAACCAGAAGGCAAAGTCCCCATCTACGATACATGCCACGCGATCCGCAAAAAAATAGATGCCCATCTCCGCAAACCAGGCGTCACACAAGCCGCCCTCGCCCGCGAACTATCCAAATGCATCCCCGGTGCCGAAACCATAGGCAGCAAAAACATAACCGATTTTCAACGCAAAAAGGGCATCATGGCCGGCAACACGACCAAGGCATATTACGCCGCATACGTATATTTCGAGAAAATGCGCATCAAGGAGAAAAAACCAAAGTCGAAGAAACGTAATGAGATGGAGGCGCAACATGGAAATAAAGGCGTTGATACGGAATTTATTTTGGGCCCGAGTACGAAATTGTGGATGGGGCCGGATGAGGATTTTGGGATGAATGAGTATGGGCAGTTGGAGATTACTTCTGCTGGTGGGAGGACGAGGGTCCTTCGTTGAGTGTCAGACCAAATCAGACTAGAGCTGACTTCCTCAGATGATTGTCTCTTGTGTGCTCTCTCATTCAGCCGTGCCAGTCAGGAGACGGATACTACGGTGGCTATGCTTTGTTTTCCTTGAAGTTCCAGCGCTGTATATTACGATCAATGTTAAGTTAATGCAAAGATAAAGATAAATAGGTACATAATGGGTGCATATATATTCAATCACTCATCCGTGCATACATGCATCTCACACCTCCTCTCTCTCACACGATATCAAACATATAGTACATGTACTACCCAGCCTTCGCAATCTGACTCCAAGATCCTGTCCTTATCGCACTATGCATACATGTATGTAATATGTAGAGTGTACTGTATTAAAATGTAACATGTATCCACACACCATAGCAGCGAGATTGAAACGCTTAAGCATTTATAGTAGGGTAGGTATACTACATGCATGTGTTGTAGACAAGATCAACAACAATGACAGCATAGTATATAGTATATATATGTACGTGTGCCTGTATGGTAGGTGGGGAAAAACGCATCTCATCTAATTACAGGTATCTGAGTATTGTGAGATGGCATTTTTATACGTCCCGGTACATCACTAACTGAAATACAGCAGTGCTGACTCCACAATGGTTTATTTGCTCTTCCAACTGGCGTGGTAGAATCAACAAGCAGTACGTGATACATATCGGAGATAGAGCACAGCTGTTTTAAAGACTAGGTAACCGGAAAGACCTCATTGCATTCAATATCGTGACTATCATTTTTGTCTGTTCGGTCTATCTAGACCAGAACTGTCATTTGTTCATTTGCTGTTTTCCCATAAAAATTGAGCCACTTGAGCTCAAGCGTTGTCTTCCCCTGTTGTTGCACAATTTGCTTCCAAAAGTGGCACATCTCGTCGTTAACGCACGACCATCACCTACAACTCATCGTGGTGATCTTGTGGCACCTCACTGTCTGCCACGAACGTTTGCACAACCTGCGCTGCCTCAATCACAGCTTCGGCAACCTTGCCAGCCGCTCCCTTGGCACTCTCAGTCGCAGCTGGTGCAGCCCTAGCCATGGTATCTGGAATATCAGTTGTCTTTGCACCACTGACTGTTTCTTTCTCTCCAGCTGCCTCGTTCTTAGCCTGAGCAGCGAGAACATCAACTTTGTTGCTGCCGTTATCTCTGATGAAGTTTGCTAGATCTTCCATGGTTCGGCTGCCAGAGTAGTCAACTGGTGAGTCCTTGGCACCAGCGCGGTAGAGCTTGATAGTCGGGAAACCCTGGATCTTCTCGGGCACATCATTGGCTGTGGCATCGACCTTTGCAATGGCGACTTTAGAACCGAAACCGTTGGATTGGTAGAGCTCGCCAAGTTTCTCGTACGTCGGAGCCAGCGCCTTGCAGTGACCGCACCACGGGGCATAGAATTCGACCAATACGTCCTTGTCTTGGTCAATGACAATCTCTTTATACTGGCTGGCGACGATGGTTGTGACTGGTCCATCGTTCTTGTCTGGCACAGGTTCGGACTTGATGGATGAAGTAATTTTGCCCTCGCTATAGTCCTTGACGAAAGCTGCGATTTTCTTCTCGGTAAGCTTATTTCCATCGAAAGGATATTTCTCATCGGTCACAGTATCTTGGATGGCAAAGGCAGGCCACTTGTCAGTTGGCAAGTTGAGGTTACCAGCGTGAGCACCAAATGCCTTGGCGTCAATTGTGGCAAAGTTGATCTTGCCCTTGTACTTCTCAGCAACTGGCTTGAGTGTCTTCGCAAGCTCGGCTCGTTCGTCCGCGCTTTCGCTGAAAATGTACGCAAGAGGAATGCCAGAGGCCATATATGCTTGGTAGGTCTCTGGACCAACTTCACCAACAAGCGGTGTGGACGCGACCTTTGCGAATGTCTCAATAGCCTCTTGTGTGAATGCTTCACTGAAAATTGCCTTGCCTTCATCGAAGTCTTTGTAGAGCACAAGAGCTGGTTGCTTAACACCTTCCGCGGTGGCCAGCTCGACATCGTTAGTAGCGCCGAAGATGTACTCATCTCGTAGGCTGTCGGCAAGGGTAGAGTATGTCTGGTTCGACACCTTGTCATCGGAGGCGATGTAGGCAACCAAGACGACCTTGTCGGTGGTCTTGAATTCTTCGAGAGTGTCTTTTGTAAGATGAGAGATGGCAGGTAATTGCTGTTTAGTCATGTATGAGACAATGCTATGATGCGTCAGAACTGCGTTCAAGCGTAGATGATGGTTTTACTTACGCAGGAGCTTTCCTTGCGCCCTGGTATGGCTTGACATTGTTGAGTCCTCGGAATATCTTGACGGTGGGATAGCCTTCGACGCCATATTCTTTGCATAAATCCGCCTCGACGGTGCAATCAACCTTGGCGAGAGCAACGTTCTTCTCCTTTAGTTGAGTGGCTGCCTCTTCATATTCCGGAGCAAGTGCTTTGCAGTGTCCGCACCACGGAGCAAAAAACTCTGCTAGCACCAGGCTGTTGTCGGAGATGAAATCTTTGAAGGTGTCGGTCTTGAGGTCGTGGACGTCGCTTGCTGAGACTGTGGTGGCAGCAAGGACCAATGCGGCCAGCGATTTGAAAGTACGCATGATGAGGTCGTATTAGTATTGATGGTACGAAAAAGTGTTGAAGCAAGAGTATTGCTTGGTTATGGTACCTGTACCACAAATCGAACGAGAAATGGGTTATGTATGAGTTCGAAACGGTCGATTGTCGTGGTGATAGGAATATCACTACTGCCGATAGTTGAGAAAGGTGTCCTTTCCTTTCAATGTGTTTCAGCTCCCAGTCCGCAAGTCCTCCGCACCCATTTAGCCCGAATTTCACTGCAAAGGGAGCTAATGGATAGGAGATAAAGGCGCCACTGGGGGGTTCCAGCTCACTAATCGACCACTATAATATTTGTACCATTGGTCAGCCAACCTTGTTTGCCAAAAGCAGCCAACGAACACGCATGTCCAACTTTCAGAGCATAACCCCTATCACATTGAGCTTCCGAGGTCATTGGTTTCCGGGTACGATACTTGCAGATAGTATTTAATATGATTGTAGCATTTTTCGTTGCATGCAAGGGACCCCGGAAGAAGTACAAAGCATTCGAGATCGTGTTTAGAAATTATGTTGAGTTCACTACCCTGATCTTAGCACTACCTGCAGCTATGCGGCAAGCGCATACAACATATGCAGGCAAATGTATTGATGTCTATTTACTCGTCCTCATCCTCCGGTAAGTGTATCGTAGGCGTATCGTAGCTCAAACTCTGATGTATATCTTTCTTGCCTTCTAACTCAAGCGCCATAGCCGCTGCATCTCTTTTACCTCTGTCCACATCAATCAACATCAGTAGCGGTAGAGGGAGGGCAATGAGGACGGCCAGAAAGACGAATGAAGGGCGAATATCCCCATACCGATCGGTGATCGCTCCCACAATAGCTGGACCAAAAACACTGGAGCCTTTATCCGTGATCGCATATAACGCATAAAATGATGCTTCAAACCCTGGTGGAATGAGTTCTCCAAAAAATGCCCGACAATAGGAAGAAACTCCTCCAAGCACGAATCCATAAATTGCGCCCAAAAAATACATCTCGAGTGGTTGTTGAAGTCCCAAGTAACCAAGTCGCTGGACGGCCGGAATGAACCCCAGTAAACCGTAAAGTGGAATAAGCTCGAACAGGCAGACGCAAGCAATGATGGTTTGTGATGCGCTGAGTCCAACAAGACGCGAAAGTCTAGACCAGTAGAACGCTCCAAAGACACCTGCAACTGTGCCGATTACGCTGATCAATGCCAGTGCTTCCACCTTCATTCCAAGATCGGTTTTGGCGAAGAGGATGGCTGTGCCACTGACGGTTGCGATGGAATCACT